>MDTG01424132.1_pt1 | contig 13215 bp, 10 predicted proteins | sample 811421 | NCBI WGS metagenome assembly MDTG01 (sample SAMN05326645, study PRJNA326480) | marine metagenome | isolation source: seawater | place: Pacific Ocean: South East | collected 2011
CAGCCGGCGCAGCACATCGGCCGGCGCTCGCCGCCGATCTCGACGGCGAGATCCGTACCCGGCGGCACGGGCTCGCCGCAGTGGAAGCAGGGATTTTCGCGATGGGTGTTCAAGCTTGGCTCGGTTCAGGATTTCAAGTTTTAGGTTTTAGGTTTTAGGTTGTTGGTTGTTGGTTGTTGGCTCAAGCTTCGGCTGACAGCTTGAATCCTGGCACCTGCAGGAACCATGGAGTTGAGCGGTGTTTCCTAAAACCTAACACCTAAAACTTAAAACCGGGTTTTGTCAAAGCCTTTCCGGCTTCAGTTCGGCTTCCAGGCGCTCGCCGCCTTGCTGGAAGCTGGACGAAATCCACCAGGTCTGCTCGAGATCGGAGACGATCAGCCTCCCGCGCGACGGGACCTCGGCGGCCGCGGCCCGGTATTCGCCCGGTGCGCTGCGGTTGAGCACCACCTGGCGGTCGCGGCTCGAATCGGTGGGGTGCTGAACGAGCAGAACGAGTTGCTGCGCCGGCAAATCGGTGACCTCGAGACGCAGCAGCCAGGCGCCCTTCTCGGCGGTCAGCATGCCCGCAAGGCCCAGCGCTTCGGCCCGGTCTGCGCGCACGTGCGTATCGACCAGCGCCTTGCCCAGCCTCGCGTAATCGCCCGTCATCATGTGCGGCGGGTTCCTCAATGCAAAGCTCAGCGTGATCGTGGCCGAAACCACGCCCCAGCTCAGTATCGCGAGGATGAACCACGGCCAGAACTGGCGGTACCAGGGGGCGTTGTCTCGTTGTTCCATAGTTGGCTTCGTCGTTTGGTCGTTTGGTCGTTTGATCGGGGCGACGGTTTCCGGTTTCCGGTTGTTGGTTGTTGGTGGATTCTGGCCGCGAAACGCATCAATTGAGACAGATCGTGCCGGGGGTTGTTCCGGTTCTTGATTTTCCGGAAAACCGAAACCGATGGATCGCGAGATCCGTCAACTTCCGTCCGGCGGCACGTAGAACCGGGTTTCGGTCCGGGTCACCAACTCGCCGGTCTGTTCGTTGGACAGGAAAATCTCGACTTCGTGCATGCCGGGCCCGATCGCGTTCCGCGGCACGGCCAGCGTCATTGCCCGATTGCTGACCTCGTCCGGCGGCACTTCGAAGCCCTGGTCCGGCGAGACCACGACCACGCCTTCGATGCCGGTGGCTCGCACCGACAGCCGGACGGGTTGTTCGGTTCGATTGGTCACCTTGAGCTGGAACGGATTCTCGATTGCATCGCCGGCCATGCGATACAGCGCCGTCCTGTCGCGCAGCACGTCGAGATCTACCATGTCGCGTCCGGTCAGGACCAGCGCGAACAGCGTGATCAGCACCAGCAGAACGCCGAAATAGATGAAGATTCGCGGCCTGAGAATGCGCGACTTCCTGCCGGCCATGGCATTCTCGGTGGAATAACGGATCAGGCCGCGCGGATAGCCCATCTTGTCCATGACCTCGTCGCAGACATCTATACAGGCGGCGCAGGCGATGCACTCGATCTGAAGGCCGTCTCGAATGTCGATGCCGGTGGGACAGACCTGGACGCAGCCGTAGCAGTCGATGCAATCGCCCAGCCCGAGCTCTTCCTTGTCGGCGTCGCGCTTGCGCTTGCCGCGCGGCTCGCCGCGCTGTTCGTCGTAGGAAATCACCAGCGTATCGTCGTCGAACATGGCCGACTGGAAGCGCGCATACGGGCACATGTACTTGCAGACCTGTTCGCGCAGATAGCCGGCGTTGCCGTAGGTCGCAAAACCGTAGAAAAATGTCCAGAACACCTCCCACCCGCCGGCCTGCAGTGAAAACAGCGCCGGAACGAGCTCGCGAATCGGCGTGAAGAAGCCGACGAAGGTGATGCCGGTCCAAAGGGAAAAGGTGATGAAGAGAAACTGCTTGAGACCCTTCTTGCGGAACTTCTCGGCCGTCCAGGGACCCTTGTCCAGCCGCATGCGCTTGTTTCGCGAACCCTCGGCAAAGCGTTCCATCCACAGGAACACTTCTGTCCAGACGGTCTGCGGGCAGGCGTAACCGCACCACAGGCGGCCCGCCAGCGCGGTGAAGAAGAAAAGCGAGATGGCCGCGATCGCCAGCAGCAATGCCAGCATGACGAAGTCCTGCGGCCAGAAGACCAGCCCGAACACGTGGAACTTGCGCGCCGGCAGATCGAACAGCACGATCTGCTGGCCATCGAGCTTGATCCACGGCAGCAGGTAGAACAACCCCAGCAGGACCCAGCCGGCCAGCACGCGCAGGCGCGAAAAGCGTCCTTCCGTTTCGCGCGGATAGACCTTGGGCGCCTTGACGTAGAGCTTGATTTCCTGCTCGCTGGCGGATTGGGAAGCTTCGGTCATGTTTTGCTCGATACTTGGAAATGCCAGCCGCGGATCAACGCGGATGAGCACGGATAGAGCGAAAAAATCCAGCCACGCGACGATTCATGCCGGCCAGAAGAAAAGCGAGAAGAAACCGACCATTTGGCGATATGCCTTTCACTTGTTGCAGGAAGATCCCGATGCCGTCTGGTTCGTGAACTTCGCATTTGCACTTTTGACTCTCATCTGCGTTTATCCGCGCTCATCCGCGGCTGTCTTTCGGTCCAGGTCGGGCCGCCGACTCGAATCGCGACCGCGGCCGCAGCAGCAGCCAGGTGAAGGTGCAGGCCGAGGCATAGCCCAGCCAGAAGCCCATGAACGCCACTGTATGGCCGGCCTGGCGCGATATTTCCAGGTCCGGGAAGCTTATCGCGGCCAGGTCGAGCGGATCGACGAACGCGAACAGGACCATGGTCGAAACGCCGGCGGCGAAGAACGACGGCCACAGGATCGCGCCCAGGCGCTGGGCCAGAGGGCGCGGTGGGTGATCGAACGCGTGATCGGCGGGTGCGGTCATGGCGCCGGGTCGGCCGCCTCGGAGGTCGATTCGGATTCGTCGGACTGGAGACTCAGGATATAGGCCGCAGCAAGCCGGGCGCGGGTCTCCCCGATCAGCGGCTCCTGCGCCGGCATCACGCCGTTGCGTCCGTTGCGGATGGTCGCGCGGATCGAAGCCGGGTCACCGCCGTAGGTGTAGACGCCGTTGGTGAGATCCGGCGCACCCAGCTGGGGATTTCCCTTGCCTTCCGGTCCATGGCAGGCCACACAGAACTGCTGGTAGTTCCGCTTGCCGGCCGCGGCCATGGTTTCATCCACGGGCTTGCCCGCCAGTTTCTGGACATACACCGCCGTGCGCGTAACGCCGTCTTCGCCGAGCGCATCACCCCAGCCGGGCATCGCCGCGCGGCGGCCCTGTACGACGGTATGCTCGATCTGGGCCGGACTGTCGCCCCAGATCCAGTGATCGTCGGTCAGGTTGGGATAGCCCTGCGCACCGCGCGCATCGGAACCGTGACAGGTCGAGCAGTTGTGCGCGTAGAGGTTTCGGCCCATTTCCACCGCCTGCTCGTTGTTCGAAAGCTCGGCGAGACTCATGTCGTCGAAATGGCCGAAACGTTCCTCGAAAGCAGCCCGAGCCCGGGCCATTTCCTGCTCGTACTGCTCGGACTGCGACCAGCCCAGGACGCCCTCGTAGCGGCCCAGGCCGGGATACAGCACGAGGTAGACGATGGAGAAGACGATCGTGATCCAGAACAGCCCGAGCCACCAGCGCGGCAGCGGATTGTTGAGTTCGCGCAGATCCTCGTCCCACACGTGCCCGGTGGTCTCGGAGCCATCGTCTTCCCTGGTCGATGGCACGCGCAGCCGACTGGTCCAGAGCAGGAACCAGATGGTCGCCGCCAGCGTGCCGACGGTGATGATGATGATGTACCAGTGCCAGAAGGTGCTCATGATTGTTTCTCTCCATCCTCCGAACTGCCGCCGTCGCGGTGGTCCTCGCTATGGTTGCGCTGCTCGTGACGCTTGTCGTGACGATTGTCGTGACGATTGTCATGACTATCGTCGTGACGATCCTCCAGCGGCTGCCGGGCCTGTTCGTCGAAGTCCTCTCGACGCTTGATGACGAATACGTAGACCACGACCGCCAGAAAGCCGAGCAGCGCCAGCAACGTGACGATTCCGCCGGTCATTGGCCATCCCCTGATGAGATGCTGGTGACCTGCTTCTGGCCCGTCCACTCCGTACCCAGGCCCTGAAGGTAGGCGATCAGCGCCTCGAGCTCGGTCACGCCGACCAGCTCGTCGAAGGCAGCCTCGATCTGCTCGTCGCTGTATGGGTCGCCGATGCGCTTGAGTGCGCGCATGTGCTGCTGTATCTGCACCGGATCGACCAGGTCTTCGGCAAGCCATGGATAGGCCGGCATGTTGGAATCGGGCACCACCGCACGCGGGTCCATCATGTGCAGTCGGTGCCAGTCGTCGGAATACTTGCCGCCCACCCGGGCCAGGTCCGGCCCGGTGCGCTTTGAACCCCACTGGAAGGGACGGTCGTAGACGAACTCCCCGGCCACCGAATAGTGCCCGTAGCGCTCGGTCTCGTCGCGGAACGGGCGAATCATCTGGCTGTGGCAGTTGTAGCAGCCTTCCCGCACGTAGATATCGCGTCCGGCCAGCCGCGTCGGGCTGTAGACTTCCACGCCCTCGGCCGGCTCGACCATGGTGGCGCGAAACATCAGCGGAACGATCTGCGCCAGGCCGCCGAGGCTGATCACCACGATGATCAGCACCGCCATCAGGCCGACATTTTTCTCGATTGCTTCATGTGCCATGTCGATTTCTCCTTCAGGCCGGCTGCGGAATGGCGATGTCGCGCGCACGATTCGGCGCGGTCTGCCAGGTCTTGTAGACGTTCCAGACCATGAAGAACATGCCGCTCAGGAACACGATGCCGCCGAGCAATCTCAGCGCGTAATACGGCTCCGTGCGTTTGAGCACCTCGATGAACGTGTAGGTCAGCGTGCCGTCGTCGTTGAACGTGCGCCACATCAGGCCCTGCATCAGGCCGGCCGCCCACATCGCGGTGATGTAAAGCACCGTGCCTATGGTCGAAGTCCAGAAATGCCATTCGATGGCCTTGATCGAGTACATCTTCTCGGCACCCCACAAGCGCGGGAACAGCGTGTAGAGGCTGCCGATCGAGATCATCGCCACCCAGCCCAGCGCGCCGGAATGCACGTGGCCGATCGTCCAGTCGGTGTAGTGCGAAAGCGCATTGACGGTCTTGATCGACATCATCGGACCTTCGAACGTGGACATGCCGTAGAACGAGAGCGCGACGATCATGAAGCGCAGGATCGGGTCGGTTCTGAGCTTGTGCCAGGCCCCCGACAGCGTCATGATGCCGTTGATCATGCCGCCCCAGCTGGGCGCCAGCAGGATCAGCGAGAACACCATGCCCAGGGTCTGCGCCCAGTCGGGCAGCGCCGTGTAGTGGAGGTGATGCGGCCCGGCCCACATGTAGATCGCGATCAGCGACCAGAAATGCACGATGGACAGCCGGTACGAGTAGATCGGCCGGTTGGCCTGCCGCGGCACGAAGTAGTACATCATCCCGAGAAAACCCGCGGTCAGGAAGAAACCGACCGCGTTATGGCCGTACCACCACTGAACCATCGCGTCGACGGCGCCGGAATAGACGGGGTAGGACTTCCACATGCCGGCCGGAATCGAGATGTTGTTGACGATATGCAGCACCGCGATCGTCAGGATGAACGCGCCATAGAACCAATTGGCGACGTAGATGTGCTTGATTCGGCGCATGACGATGGTGCCGAAGAACACCACCGCGTAGGCCACCCAGACCAGCGCGACCAGCAGCGCCAGCGGCCATTCGAGCTCGGCGTATTCCTTGCCCATTGTCTTGCCCAGCGGCAGGGTGATCGCCGCACCGACGATGACCACCTGCCAGCCCCAGAAGGTGAAGGCCGAAAGCGTGTCGGAAAACAGGCGCGCCTGGCAGGTGCGCTGGACCACGTAATAGCTCGTGGCGAACAGCGCCGAACCGCCGAAGGCGAAGATCACCGCGTTGGTGTGCAGCGGCCGCAGGCGGCCGTAGCTCAGCCACTCGATGCCGTAGGTCAGGTCGGGCCAGATCAGCTGGGCGGCGATGATGACGCCGACCAGCATGCCGACGATGCCCCAGGCCACCGTCATCACGGCAAACTGGCGCACGACCCGGTCGTTGTAGGTCTGGTTCTGGTTCATAGGTTTGTTGTCCCGGTGGCGTTCTCGTAGCGAACGTATTCTCATTGACCCCTGCCGGTCAACATTTGATACGGATCAAAGATTGACGCCCCTGACGGCTCGTCGCCGCAAAGGTCGATGAAGCGCGCAGGCCAGGGTAGCCCGCGCCCTGCACGGGTTATTATCGCCGGAATGAAGCTGGATCAAGGCATCAACGGGCTGAAACCGCGCGACTGGCTGCTGGCCGAGAGCGTGCGTCGGCTGGAGGAATCGACCGGCGAGTTTCGGCTCGACGAGGCCGCCACGCGCGAGGCGGCGCTCGAGCCGGCTTCGCCGAGCGGGCGCATCGTGGAGCGAGCGCGCCGACTTGAGTCTTCGACCCGCCTGCTCGACGATATAGACCATGTCATCTCGGCCGGTCGCTGGCTGGTCCTGCTGCTGACGGCGCTGGGCCTGGTGGCCGGCGTCGCTGCCGCTTCCGGCCTGCAGACCGCAACCGCCACCATTGCGCTGTCGCATGCCCTGCTGGTTTTGTTGGGCGTACCCGTCATTCTGCTGCTGGCCTGGGCCCTGGTCAGTCTGTTCGGCCGCAGCGGGGGCGCAGCCGGACTGCCGGGGCGAATGCTCTGGTGGCTGATGCTGCTTTTTACCCGGCGATTCGGGCTGGCTGCTCACCGCCGGCACCTGGCCGCCTCGCTCAGCGAACTCGGGCGCCTGCGAGGCCGTACGCTGATGGCGCTGGCCACCCATGCCTTCTGGGCGGCGTTCTTCGTCGGCTGCATTGCCTCGTTGTGGCTGCGGTTTCTCGGCCTTCGATTCGATTTCACCTGGGAAACGACCTTGCTGTCCGGTCGCTGGCTGCAGGACCTGGTGATCGCCGTCGGCTGGCTGCCGTCGTGGCTGTTCGGGCTCGCCCTGCCGAGCCCCGAGCAGGTGCAGGACGTGCTGTCCGACCGGTCTCCCGCCGCCGATCGAGGCCTCTGGGCCGGCTACCTGATCGGCGCTCTGGTCGTCTACGGGCTCGCCCCGCGTGCAGTGCTGGCGGCGTGGTTCATGCTGCGCTGGCGGACCGTCCGGCTGACCATTGACCTTTCCAGGCCCGGCTATCTGAGACTGCTGCCTGTCCTGAGCACCACGAGCCAGTCGATTGGCCCGCGCGGCGAACCGCCGGCCGGACCGCAGCGCGCGCGTCGTGCGAAGCCGGTCGAAGGCGGCAGCGGCAGCGCCGTCCTGGTCGGCGTGGAACTCGACCTCGACGAAACGCGCTGGCCGCCCGAGATTCCCGGCTGTCGAGTGCTCGGGCGGGCCGACAATCGCCGCCAGCGGCGCGAGATCATGCAGGCGCTGGAATTGCTGGATCCGCGGCCGGAGAAGATCGTCGCGCTGTGCTCGGTGGCGCGAAGTCCGGACCGGGGCACCATGGCCTTCCTCGGGGAACTGGCCGAATTCGCGCCCCTGGAAATTCACCTCGACGACGCGCACCGGCTGGCCGCGCTGGACATCGACGCGCAATCGCGCCTCGAGGACTGGCGTGAATCGGCCCAGCGCTTCGGCCTGCCTCGACCCGACCTGCAGCCTGCAGCATCGGCAAGCAGCAATGGGCAACCCTCATGACCGTCGCGATCGAGTCGACGCGATCGAGTCGAAATGAATCGCATCGCCGGACGACATTCAACCCGGCTCCGGTTGACTTTGCGCCGAATCGAGTGCAATTTCCCTGCAGGACGGGCGACGCTTGAAGAATAGGAACGGGGCTGTGACACGGGTCGTGACAAGTTCACTTCAGTTCGTTGTGCTGGCGGGGTTGCTGGCCGGTTCAATGCAGCTGCAAGGCGCCGAGCCGAGCCCGTTCAGACCGTTGCCCGAAGACCTGGTGCTCGGCCAGACCAGCGTACAGGCGTTTGCGCAGGACCACGACGGTTACCTCTGGTTCGGAACCCAGGCCGGCGTGGAGAAATTCGACGGCTACCGCTTTGAATCCTTCCGCTCCGACCCGGACGATCCGGCAACGCTGTCGCATCGCTTCGTCACGCAGCTGCTCGTGGCCGATAACGGGCAGGTCTGGGCCGGCACCAGCGGCGGCCTGAGCAGGATAGACCCCGACTCCGGGCGGGTCACCCGGATCGGCCTCCGGCTTGCCGACGGCGATGTGGTCTGGCCGCACATCAACTACGGCGGCCTGGTCGAGGACGTCGATGGCGACATCTTTGCGGCCGACGGCGCCGTGGTCATGCATTGGAGTCCCGGCAGCGACGTGGCGCGACCGGTCGATGTCGAGGGGCCGGTGAAACCGAGCGGACGCAACTCGCTGGCGCTGGATCGAGCCGGCCGACTGTGGCTGGCCGCCACCAACGGCCTGTGGCGCTACGCGCGGGAAACCGGTTCGTTACGGCCGGCACTGGCTTCGAGCCTCACGGGCACGAATTCGAGGCTTGCCGAGGACATGATCGCCGTCGGACCGGGCAACGGCGTCACCTACGTCAACGCCAATGGGGTGTTCATCCTCGATCCGGAGGCGCCGGAACCGATCCAGCGCTTGCGGCCCAGCGAGCACGGATTCCCGAACGATCGCGTCGACGCGGTGGCCGTGGATTCGGGCAACGGTCTCTGGCTACGGGTCGAGGACGAGATCGTTCGAATCCCGGCCACCCGACCCGGGGAATGGCGACGCTTCGAGCAGCCGGCGTTCTTCGGCCCATCGACCAATTCGAAACTGTCGCGTCTGAAACTGGTCGAGACGCCCGACGGAAGCACCTGGCTGGCGGGCCGATTCGGTCTTGTCCGCTACGATCCCGCCGGCGACCGTATGACCAGTTTTCGCCACGACCCGAACGACCCGTATTCCCTGCCGCAGACACTGGGCGAGATCGGCTACCGGATATTCCTCGACGACTTCGGCGTCCTGTGGGTGGGCGCGAACCTGGGCGGGCTGGCCAGGCTGCCACCGCAGGCCGACCGGTTCACGCACGTGCAGGACACCATGCCGTCCTTGATCGGTCGAAACGTCGTGCGAGCCATCAGCGAACAGGGCGCCGACCAGCACGCCGGCGACGGCGAACTGGTCTGGGCGGCCAACCAGAACGCCGGTGTATCGATCTGGCGCCGCAGCGCGGAACGCGATTACGAAATCATTCATCACTACCCGCCAGAGTTCGAAGACAAGCCCTCGGTCGGCGTGGTCCGCTCCATCGCCATGCACCCCGATACCGGCAGCGCGTGGCTCGCCGGAAGCCACGCGCTGGGCCGAATCAGGACGCCGGGCGCACCAATCGAGCTCTTTGCGCTGGACCCGGAGGCGGGCAGTATTCCGGGACTGCGGACGCTGCATTTCCTGGATTCGGAGAAGCTGCTGGCCGGCGGTAGCCGCCATGTCTGGCTCATCGACGTTTCCGCCGCAGGCGATCCGAAGGTCATGCGCCGATTCGAGATGCCACCCGGCTTCCAGGTGTTCGATCTGCTAGCGCCTGAAGGCGGCGCCATCCTGGCCGCCGGAATGCACGGGCTGGTTGAACTCGACCCCGAAAGCGGCGAGATCCAGGTCCATTACCCGGCCGGACGAGCCGAAGAGACACCGCGCAACGATTTATTCCACCTGGCACGCGACGACCAGGGGCGGCTTTGGGCCGGCACGCGCGGGGCCGGCCTGCTGCGAATCGACCTCGACAGTGCCGATGGACCGAAATTCGAATTCCACGGCGCGGCCGACGGGCTCCCGGACGATACGATTTATGCGGTCCTTCCGGATGCCGCCGGCTCGCTGTGGTTGAGCAGCAACCGCGGCGTCATCCGCTACGATCCCGACAGCGGCCGGGTTCGCCAGTACACGCCGGCCGATGGTCTGCAGGCATGGGAATTCAACAACACCGTGGGCCATGTCGGCCCCAGCGGCCGCTTCTACTTCGGCGGCATCAACGGCTGGAACGTGTTTCGCCCGGGCAACGTTCGCGACCTGCTCCGCCCACCGCGCGTGCACCTGCAGGCGGTGACCGTGAACGAACGGCCCGTCGACATTTCCGAGAACGGCCCCCGTCTCGAGCTCGACCATGACGAGAACCGGATCGTCATCGATTATGTCGGGTTGCAGTTCACCGATCCCGACCGGATCGACTACGCGGTTCGGATGCGAGGACTGGATGAACAATGGATGCAGGTAGGCAAAAGTCGTCGCGCCCGGTACGCAAGTCTCGCGCCGGGCCGCTACACCTTCGAGGTCAAGGCTGCCAACCTCGACGGGGTCTGGTCGTCGCCCAGGCAGTTGATGCAGTTCAGCGTCGCCAGGCCGCCCTGGTCGACGCCGCTGGCCTGGCTCCTCTACCTGGCGCTGTTCTTCGTCCTGGTGCTCGCCGTGCTCGGCTACCAGAAACGCAAGCGCCGGCAGCTGCAAGAACTGGTGGACCGGCGCACGCTGCAGTTGCAGCAGCAAAAGGAGCTCGTCGATCGACAGGCCGCCGAGCTCGAACAGGCACTGGAAGCCCGGACGCTGCTTTTCGCCAACGTGTCGCACGAATTCCGGACGCCGCTGACGCTCATCCGGGCGAGCATCGAAAAACTGGAGAAGGCGCACGACGCCGAAGCGGCCGCGCTCGGGCGCAAATACGTCAACCGTCTTCTGCGCATGGTCGAACAACTGCTCGATCTGTCGCGGCTGCGCCTCGCCAGGCCCGCCGACTCCGATTCGCCGTGGCGGCTTGACTCGGTCGTCTCGCAAACGGTCGAGGCTTTCCGCTCCGGCGTGGAGCACGAGCGGATTCAGATCGAGAGCCGGATCAACGGCGCCTGGCTGACGCGATGCCCGCAGAACCTGGTCGAGAAGATTCTGCTCAACCTGATCAGCAACGCGGTGAAATTCACCCCGCCCGACGGCCTCATCAAGGTATCGCTGCAACCGGCCGGCGAGAATGCCGTCATCTGCGTCGAAGATACCGGCCCGGGAATTTCCGAGTCGGATCAGGCCATGATCTTCAAGCGCTTCTACCGCGCCCGGGCCGCCGACGACAACCACGTAGCCGGGGCGGGCATCGGGCTTGCGCTGGTGGCCGAAGCCGCGCGGGCATGCGGCGGCAGCGTCGACGTCACCAGCAAGCCCGGACACGGCACCTGCTTCTGGATCTCGTTACCGGCAAGACGGCCTGCTCCAGGCGAGATGGTTCGGCCGGCCAGGGTCGACCTGGACCGCCAGCGCCTTGATCTCGAGGCCCTGAGACCCGGGCGCGATTCACTGGAAGTTACCGAACCGGCCGCGGGCGCGGTTTCGTCGCCGGAGGGGCGCGGCACGATACTGGTGGTCGAAGACAACGCCGACCTTCGAACCTATCTCGCCGAAGCGCTGTCGCCTGAGTGGCGCGTCGAGCAGGCCGTGGACGGCATTCGGGGTTTTGCCGCGGCACGCGAAATATCGCCGGACGTGATCGTCACCGACCTCATGATGCCCAACGCCGACGGCTTCGAAATGCTGGCGCGATTGCGCGAGAATATCGAGACCAGCCATATTCCCGTGCTCTTTCTGACCGCGCGCCAGGACAACGCGACCCGCATCAAGGCGTTCTCCCTTTCGGCCGATGCGTTCCTGTCCAAACCCTTCGAACTGGAAGAATTGAAAGCCCGTCTCGAGCAGATGATGGCGCAGCGAGAACGGGTTCGGGCCCACCTCATGGAGCAACTAGCGCAACCGCTCGAACCCGGCGCAGAACACGAGGCTGGGGCTCTCGACACCGAGGATCGATCACCCGACCTGGCGCCGCGCGATCAAAGGCTGCTGGAACGGCTTGCCGAATGGCTGGAAGCCCATAGCGGCAACTCCGACATCGAAATCCAGGCGATGGCGGAAGCCGTCCACCTCACACCGCGCACGCTGCAGCGCAAGCTCAAGTCGCTGACGGGCCGAACGCCGGCCGCCTACCTGCGCGAATACCGACTTGCGCGGGCCAGGCGATTGCTCCTGTCCAGCGACGACAGCGTGACCGATATTGCCCACGCCTGCGGCTTTTCAAGCTCCCAGTACTTCAGCCGGACGTTCCGGGACGAACACGGCGCCCCGCCGGAAAAGTGGCGCCAGGACCGGTCTGCCGCCGAAGCTTGAGCGGAATCAATCGTCCGGGCGCGGAATGTCGCACCAGGTCAATCGACTGTCGCGCCAGTTCAAGCCTGCGACGCGCGGTCTGCGTAAGCTTTATCCATGAATGCGCGGCGGAACACAACGCCACGCTCCCGGCAGGACCGCCGCGCATTCGCTCCAATTCAGCGGCACCATGCCGAGTTGGGGGACAGGCCGGCGCTTCTTCGGGAGCGCCGGTTTTTTATTTCTGGCTCATCACCGCCTGGTTCTACTGCGAAACGCGCTGGCACCGCGTCTGAAGCGCTTTGCTCGGGCTCGAGTCCTCGCCGTAGCGCTGCTGTGGGCCAAACGGTCGGTTTGATAACACTCAGCCGTCGCACAAGCGCCGTGGACAAGGCGCGCGAGTGCAGGACTGGCCGTAGCCAATTCAAGCGAGCGGAACGCAGCCCACGGCGCTTGTGCGGCGGCCCTTCGGGAGCCACTGTGCCGGCGCGACTCGGCGTTGCGTTTCTTGGAAAGGGAGCGACCATTCCCGGCGAAACGCGCCTTGATTCGCGCCGGCACAGTGACTCCGAGTTTTATCAAACCGACCGTTTGGCCCACCCGATCTCCGGGTCGAGCCGGTCGCAAAATCACTCCAGTCGCGGCACCAGCGCCTTCCTCGCTACGAACCAGGCGGTGATGAGCCAGAATCAGTTCCCATGAAATGCTCAGAAGCGGCAAAGCGTTCTACTGCGGAAGCCGCCGGCGAATCTGCGGCGTGGGCGCTGCGGTATGATCCGGAGCGTGAAATCACCCAATACCGAGCCCCTGAAGCTGAGCGTGGTCGGCCACACCAACGTGGGCAAGACGTCGTTGATGCGTACGCTGATGCGCGACGTCAAATTCGGCCGGGTCGCGCCCGCCTCCGCAACCACCCGACAGGTCGAGGGCGGCCGACTTCTGGCCGGGGGCCGGGCCGTTGTGGAACTGTTCGACACGCCCGGTCTCGAGGATGCCGGCGCGCTGATTGAGCAACTCGAGACCGACGCATCGGAACGC
>MDTG01007823.1_pt1 | contig 13214 bp, 11 predicted proteins | sample 811421 | NCBI WGS metagenome assembly MDTG01 (sample SAMN05326645, study PRJNA326480) | marine metagenome | isolation source: seawater | place: Pacific Ocean: South East | collected 2011
AAAAGAGTTATCTTCTACAAATGCAAGTTTAGGAAGAAACTTGATATCAAGTTTTTTTGATAGTGCTTTTCTAACAAGATGCGAGTACTCCGTCAAGATACTTACCGTTTCAACCATGTCTACCCCTCCCAGAGGTATTACATAAGCTCTAGCAGTCTTAAGATCAGGTGTCATTTTAACCTCTGTTACTGTTATTACTTTCGTATTAATCAAAGGGATTTTTGCCTCATTTCTTATAAAGATTTCTCCAAGATTTTGTTTTACCAATTCACCAACTCTAAGTTGCCTTTGAGAATATACAGGATGTCTGACATTTTTCTTCACTATATTTTTCTTTCAATTTTTATAGCTTCAAAAGCCTCTATTATATCCTTTTCCTTAAAATCTATAAAATCCTTAAGACTTATTCCGCATTCTAAACCAGCCTTAACTTCTTTAACCTGATTTTTCTCTCTGAATATACTTAATATTTCTCCACTATAAACAACGACTCCATCTCTAATAATTCTTGCCTTAGCTTTGTTTTTGATTTCCCCGTCAGTTACTTTTGATCCAGCTATCTTTCCTGTGTTTGAAACTTTAAATATTTTTTGAATTTCTGCTGAACCAATTATATTTTCCTTAATATCCGGCTCCAATAATCCAGATAAACCCTTTTCTATAAACTCAAGTGCTTCGTAAATTATATTATAATATCTTATTTCAATATTTTGTTCCTCTGCCAATTTTTTTGCTTCTCTATTAGGTTTTACGTTAAATCCAATTAATAAAGCATTAGAAGCTTTTGCTAGAGATACATCGGTTTCATTTATCATACCTATATCTGATAATATTATATTTGCTTTTACTTCTTCGTGTTTTATTTTATTGATTGCCATTTTTAAGGCCTCGCTAGAACCTTGTACATCAGATTTTAAAATTATATTTAATTCTTCCTTATCTTCTTTGTTTTCAAATAGTGTAGTTTTGTCTTTGGTTTTAAGTGCGTTGTTTCTTCCTTCTATATTCTCTTTTCTGAAATCGGAAATTTCTTTAGCTTTATTTTCACTATCTGTTACAAAAAATTCTGCTCCTGCAAACGCAGAACCATTCATACCTAATATTTCAACTGGTGTAGCGGGCTTTGCTTCATTAATTATATTTCCGTCATGATTTATCATTGCTCTAATTTTTCCCCATGTGTTACCACAAACAAAATAATCTCCCCTTTTAAGTAATCCATTTGAAATTAAAATTGTCGAAACTGGTCCTTTGCCTTTGTCTATTTTTGACTCTATTACAACACCTGATGCTGGACCAGTATCTGAAGCTTTTAAATCTAAAATCTCTGATTGAAGTAAAATACACTCTTTTAGTTTATCTAAATTTTCTTTTTTAGTTGCTGAAACTTCTACAAACAAGGTATCTCCGCTAAGATCTTCTGCAATCAATTCATATTGCATTAGTTCATTTTTAATTTTGCTAATATTTTTATTTGGTAGATCACATTTATTAATTGCTACAATTATAGGAACTTTTGCTGCTTTTGAGTGTTGTATCGCTTCTATAGTTTGAGGTTTAATACCATCGTCTGCAGCTACTACAAGAACCACTATATCAGTAATCTTTGATCCTCTTGCTCGCATCTCTGTAAATGCTGCGTGACCTGGAGTATCAATAAAAGTTATAATTTGATTATTTCCACTTTGAACTTGGTAAGCTCCAATATGTTGCGTAATACCTCCATGCTCGCCTGATACAACGTTTGCATCTCTTAAAGAATCTAATAGAGATGTTTTTCCATGATCTACATGGCCCATTATTGTTACAACCGGCGGTCTTTTAACAATATTGCCACCCTCCAATTTTATCTTTTTATTAACCTCTATATTTGGAATTTCATCTAGTATAGCTTTGTGTCCAAATTCTTTAACGATATATTCTGCAGTATCTTTATCAATTACGTGATTTATTGTTGCTATTACTTTCATATTAAACAAAAATTTAATTACATCATTTGATCTTTCAGCCATTCTATTTGATAGTTCTTGAATTGAAATTTGCTCTGGAACTTTAACTTCCCTAACTACTTTTTTAAATTCTTTTTTCTCATCTAAATCTGGATTAGATTTCTTTTCTTTTAATCTAGCTCTTTTAACTGAGGCTAAACTTCTTTGCTTAATTTCTATCTCTTCTACATTTAAAGCTCTCGATACTGTTAATTTAAAATCTCTTTTATCAATAGGGCCTTTTAATTTTATCTTACTTCTAGTAGGAGTTTTTACTTCTTTTTTAATGAAAGCTTTTGTCGCCTGTTGTTCAATAAAATTTCTAGTAAATTTTTTTTTAGTATTATCTGGTCTGGCAGGTGTTGTGGCTGTATTGAGATTGCTATTTTTAATTATTGGCCTAGAACTTTTGAATTGTTTTTTCTTTTTTATTGAAAAAGATTTTTTTCCATCTTTTGATATAGAAGAAATATCAATTTTTTTTGTTAAAGTATTTGATATTGTTAGTGTTTTTTTCTTATTTTTTTCATCCATAAATTTTATTTAAAAACTATTTCCCGAGCAGCCATGATTAATTGATCAGCTTCTTCTCTAGATAAAGAAAACTCTTCTAAATATCCCTCAATTCTAATCTTTTTTCCCTTTATTTCATCAAATCCACCTATTAATTCATCTGAGGAAAGATCAGCAAACTCACTTAGTTTTTTAATATTTCTTTGTCCCAATAATACAAGCATTCCTTGTGTGATACCTTTTAGATTTATTAAGCTTTCCTCTACACCAAGTTCTTTGAGTTTTTTTGAAACCTCTTCCTTTTCTTTAATTAAGTTTTCTTTGGATCTATCTATTAATTCCTTAGCAGTACCTTCATCAATCCCATCTATTTTGGATATATCCTCAATACTGGCTTGAGATATTTCATCAATACTTTGAAATCCTTCCGAAACCAAAAGTTGTCCAAGAGTTTCGTCGACTTCTAAATTTTTTATTAATGTTTCTGTTCTTTCTTTAAACTCTGCTTGTCTTCTCTCCGAGTCCTCTTTATCTGTCAATATATCAATTTCATAATTTGTTAACTTTGAAGCTAATCTAACATTTTGACCTCTTCTACCGATGGCTTTACTTAAATTTTCTTCCGTTAATATAACATCGATTCTTTTATTCTCTTGATCAATTAAAACTTTTTGTATTTCAGCGGGTGATAATGACTCTGAAATTAAAGTAGGTAAGTCTTCAGTCCATTTTATAATATCGATTTTTTCTCCGTGTAGCTCATTAACAATAGTTTGTACTCTACTTCCTCTCATTCCCACACATGCACCAACTGGATCAATAGAACTGTCACTAGAATTAACACATATTTTAGCTCTACTACCTGGATCTCTTGCTACTGATTTAATCTCTATAATTCCTTCGTAAATTTCTGGAACTTCTTGAAAAAATAGTTTGGCTAAAAATTGTGGATGAGCTCTTGATAGAAATATTTGATGTCCTTTTATTTCTTTTTTTACTTCATAACAATAAGCTTTTACTCTATCACCTGTTTTTAAGATTTCCCGAGGAATTAATTCATCTTTTTTAATTACGCCCTCAGCTCTTCCGAGATCCATTATGACATTTCCATATTCTAGTCTTTTTATAATTCCACTTAAAATTTGTTCTTGTTTATCAATAAAATCTTCATACTGCCTATTCTTCTCTGCTTCCTTTACTTTCAAACTTATGACTTGTTTTGCGCTTTGAGCTGCTATTCTACCAAAATCAATTTGGGGCAATTCTTCAAATATTTTGTCTCCTATTTTCAAATCTTTATTTTTTTTATCTATTTTGATTGCTTCAGAAAGATTAATTTCCTTGCTTATATCCTCAGGATTTTCAACTACTTCTAGAACTTTATTAATTTTTATTTCTCCACTAGTTCTATCAATATTTACTTCAATAGAATTTTCACTTCCAAACTTAGTCAAGGCAGCCTTTTGAATGGCGCTTTCCATCGACTCTATAACTATTTCTTTATCGATAGATTTTTCGTTAGCAACAGCTTCTACTATTCTTAACAATTCTAATTTATCTAATCCTCTATTAAGCATTTTTTCCTTTTTTTTATCATTTCCAAAAAAAAATGGGCTTATGCCCATTATGTATAACTACAATTTTTATTATATTTATTAGATATTTTATCCTTTTTCAAGTTTACAAATTAAAAATGTCTCTTTTATCTGTTTTTTCCCATGAAAATTGACCTTTATTTGTAGGTTCTCTACCAAAATGACCGTAGGAAGAGGTGATTTCGTATATAGGCTTGTTAAGCCCTAACATTTCTCTTATTCCTCTTGGAGATAAATCAAAATTTTTTTCAATTAACTTTTTTATAACTTCATTTTTTTCTTGATCTTTTTCAGCAAGCTTAACATAAATTGATAATGGTTTTGATACTCCAATAGCATATGCGAGTTGTATTAAACATCTATCTGATACACCTGCAGCTACAACATTTTTAGCAACATACCTAGCTACATAAGCTGCTGATCTATCCACTTTTGTTGGATCTTTTCCTGAAAATGCTCCTCCTCCATGTGGTGCAGCTCCTCCATAGGTATCAACAATAATTTTTCTACCTGTTAATCCTGCGTCTCCATCCGGACCTCCTATGATAAATTGACCCGTTGGGTTCACATATATATTTTTGTCATCTAAATTTTTTAGAAATTTTTCTGGAATAGATTTTTGTATGTAAGGATAAACTAAATCTTTTACTTGTTGTTGATTTAAATCTTTAGAATGCTGTGTTGAAATTACTACTGATGTCACTTCTGTTGGTTTATCATCCTCATATTGCATTGACACCTGACTTTTTGAATCTGGTTCTATTCCTTTAAGTATCCCACTTTTTCTATCTTCTGCCATTAACATTAAAATCTTATGCGAAAAATGAATTGGAGCAGGCATTAATTCTTTTGTTTCTGTACATGCATAGCCAAACATAATTCCTTGATCTCCAGCACCTTCATCTTTATTTCCTTTTGAGTCAACACCCATAGCAATATCGGATGACTGTGGATGTAAATGACATTCTATTTTTGTGGCATCTTTCCAAGTAAATCCGTCTTGGTCGTATCCAATATCTTTTATACAATTTCTAACTTTTTTTATTAACTCCTCTTCTTTTATTTCTGGACCTCTAACTTCTCCAGCTAGTACAACTTTATTAGTTGTTGTTAGAGTTTCACATGCAACTCTTGAATATGGGTCTTTAGATAGATAGCTATCTACAACCATATCTGAAATACGATCTGAAACTTTATCTGGATGTCCCTCAGAAACAGACTCACTAGTAAATAGATATTTTTTGTCAATCATAATTTATTTCTTAATGTAAAAAAGATAAGCACATATGTAAATAAAAGTAGGAAAAATATCAAATCATTTTTATTTTTAGAATTATTATTTATTATAGGTATCTTCAATTCTATATTTCCAGCCTGATTTAGTGATAAACTCTCTATTACTCTTCCTTTATTACTTATAAAAGCACTTTTACCCTTATTAGCTGCTCTAATTAATATTGTGTTGCTTTCTACAGCTCTAAAAATTGCCTTTGCAAAATGCTGGTGTGGACCTATAGATCCTCCGAACCATGCATCCTCAGAAATATTTATGATAAGATTAGTTTTTGTGTCTAAACTTTGAATAAATTCAGGAAATATTATTTCATAGCAAATTAACGGTAAGATATTTAAATTTTCTAAAATCATATTTTTGCTTGAGTTTCCTTTTGAAAATGAGCCATATCCCTCAGTAATTTTCTTCAATCCAATTTTTTCTATTATTTTAACAAAAGGCATAAATTCTCCAAAAGGAACAAGTTTAATTTTATCATATTGATGTAAGATTTCTGAGTCATGGTTAATTGCTAGCATGCTATTAAAGAATTTATTTTCTTTTTTATTAAATGTGTTAACACCTAATATAATTGTATGTTTGTTTGAAAAATTTTCTTCAATTTCCTTTTTAAAAGTCAAAAGTTCAGAGAATGTATATCCGGAAAAAACTCCTTCTGGCCATATAAATATTGTTTTTTGTGACTTATCTGGTTCACTATACTTTACTAGTTTTTTGATTATGTCATCTAATTCATTACTTGATAAATTATATTTAAGATCAAAGTTTGGAGATATAATTTTAAAATTAACTAAATTGTCATTTTTTTTTAGTCTCGTCTCATAAAATTTTTTATTTTCATTTATTGCAATAGAACCATAAATATAATTTGCGAATAAAGCTAATATACAAATCAAAAATATTAATAGATTTTTAAATTTTTTTTCAAAAAATATAAATAGAGGTAAACAAAATGATATTAAAGCTAATAAATTGAAAGAAAATAGTCCAATTAAATTTAAAAGTTGAATAGACTCGATAAAATTTGACCAACTATAAGCCCATAAATTCCAAGGAAATCCTGGGAGGATCTTGCTTCTTAAATAATCAATTAAGGAAAGTGAACTACAAAATAATAAAATTGAAGAAAAATTATTTTTTAAAAAAGGACCAACTAATGCCGTGCCTACCCCAAAAAAAATTCCTAACAATAAAGGAATTATTATAATTGGTAAAAATATTAAATTTTCAAAAATTGGATCAAAAGTAAGAGAATAAGAAATCCAGTATGTACCTGAAAGAAAAAAACCTATACCGAATAAATATCCGATAAAAAATAAATTTATTAAAAAAGGTTTTTTTCTATAAACAAATTTTGATTTTTTTACCACATAAGTAATAAGTAAAAACAGTATTGGCAAAATTAAAAAGTTTACAAATAAGTAGTTATAAGGTTGTAAACTTAAAACTGTACTAGACCCCAACAAAAAAGGTGCTAAAAAAACAATTACAAATCTGTTGTTAAAAATTTTTTGTGACATAAATTAATTTATTAGTTTGAAGTATTTTTTTTCTAATGTTTTCATTTTCAAATAATCATCATTTTTTTTATGTCTACCTCCTAAAAGATGTAAAAGACCATGTATCCATAATTTATCAAACTCATCGCTTATATTCTTATTTTTTGATCCATCAACTACTTTGTCTAAGTTAATTACTATATCTCCTAAATAGCAAAAGGACTTACTTTTAAACTGTGCTTGTAGATTTTTTTTCTCGTGAAATGGAAATGAAATTATATCAGTTGATTTATTTTTTTTACGAAAGTTTTTATTATATAGTAATATTTCTTTACTACCTGTTAAAAGAAAAGATACCTCCAATTTTTTTTTATTAAAAAATGCTGAACTTTTATTGAGTCTTCTTATTTTTTTTTTTAAATATTTTTCGGGATTTTTAAAATATTTTTTCCAACCCCTTTTTCTAACGATAACATTAACTCTTATCATTAAAATTTTTTTGATATGCTTGAATAATTTTTGATACTAAGGGGTGTCTAACTACATCTTTATGGTCAAACTCAATTACTTCAATTTCTTTAATTTTTTTTAATATATTTTTTGACTTTTCTAAACCCGAATAACTTTTATTAATTAGATCAACTTGTGTCGGATCTCCATTTACAACTAATTTAGAATTTTCTCCTATTCTAGTTAAAAACATCTTTATTTGTGTAGAAGTTGCGTTTTGAGCTTCATCTAAAATTGCAAAAGAATTTTTTAATGTACGTCCTCTCATAAATGCTAATGGAGCAATTTCAATTTCACCTGATTCAATTTTTTTTTGAATTTTTTCAAAACCAAAAAGATCATAAAGCGCATCGTATAAAGGTCTCAAATATGGATCTACTTTTTCTTTCATGTCTCCCGGTAAGAAACCTAATTTTTCCCCTGCTTCTACTGCTGGTCTAGATAATATTACTCTTTCTACTTTTTTTTCAAAAAGCAAAGTAATTGCTACGGAAACAGCTAAGAAGCTTTTACCTGTGCCCGCGGGTCCTAAAGCCATTACAATATCTTTTTCTTTTAAAGCTTTGATGTATAAAGATTGTTTTTCTGATCTTGCTATAACTGATTTTTTTGGAGTTTTTATTAATTGATCTAAATTCCGCACATTAGATTGTAAGTTTTCATTAATATTTTTTTTCACTGATAGAACTATATCATTTTTTTCTATAAGTTTAGTCACATGAAATTTATTGATTAAAAACTTTATCGACTCACAAAGTTGTTTAATATCATTAATTTTTCCTTTTGCAGTTATTGAATTACCCCTAAAAAATAGGCTAGTATTTGTTAATTTTTCAAGTTCTATTAGATTGCTATTAAACTCTCCAACTAGAGAAATAAGTAAATCATTTTCAAAAATCTGAATATTTACAGTCTGGTTATCAATTTTTTTGATTATAAAATTCTGTTCTAATTTACTGATACCAGACATATTTTATGCAGCTACATCCTTACTTATTCTATTATTAAATTTTATTTTACCAAATAAAGTATTGTGATTATATTTTGTAATTTCAACATTAAATATCTTACCTATTAAATCTCTTTTAGATTCTACTATTACTGAATTAGAATATTCGTCTCTACCGAAATACTTTAGGCCATCAGAAAGTTTATTTTCAAACAATACTTTCACATTTGTATTGATGAGTTTACTTCTATACTTTTTTTTTATTTTGTCTGCCAAAGTTTGAAAGATCAAAAGTCTTTTTTTTGCAATATTATTATCTATCATTTCTAGGTCTGAGGATGGAGTACCTGGTCTAGGGCTAAACAAAAAAGAATAGGAATTAATAAATTCTACTCTTTTCATTAAAGTTAAGGTAGCTTCAAAATCTTTATCACTTTCATTTGGATAAGCTATAATAAAATCACTCGAAAACTTTATTGTTTTTTTTGCCTTTTGTAATTTTTCAATAATTCTATGATAATACTCCAGGCTATGTTTTCTATTCATTGCTTTAAGTATTTTACTTGAACCACTTTGTACAGGCAAATGTAGTAGTGGCATAAGTTTATTACAACATGCATGAGCTTTTATTAAATCTTCTGTTACATCATTTGGGTGAGAAGTTGTGTATCTTATTCTTTTTAAATCTTTTATTTTATCAATTTCATATATTAGATCTGATAATTTTTTATTTTTAAAATTATATGCATTTACATTCTGTCCGATTAATGTAATTTCTTTTACTCCATTTGCTGTCAATTGTTTTGCCTCACTAATTATTTCTTCAAAAGACCTAGAATATTCGGGCCCACGTGTGTAGGGTACAACACAAAATTTACAAAATTTATCACATCCTTCTTGTATTGTTAAAAAAGATGAAACTCTAGAGCTTGAATTCTTAATCAAATTCAATTGATCAAATTTATCTATTACTTCAAATTCTGTTGAATTTATTTTTTTTTCTTTTTTTTCTATATTTCTAATTATACTTACTATCTTGTGATAAGATTGAGGGCCAATTACAGCATCGATATAATTTTCTCTTTTGAGCATTTCATCACCTTCTGCTTGGGCAACACAACCAGCAACAATTAAAATTGGTTTTTTTTTGTTTTTAAATTCTTTTTTTAATCTTCCAACATCGTGATAAACCTTGTCAGTTGCTTTCTCTCTAATGTGACAAGTGTTTAACACATAGCAGTCTGCTTCTGTAATTTTTTTTGTAGACTCATAATTAATTGTTTTAAAGATGTCAGAAATTCGACCACTGTCATATTCATTCATTTGACATCCAAAAGTTTTAATAAATATTTTTTTAGGCAATTTATTTTTTTATTTTTGAACCATAAAGTTCTAATTTATGATCTACTAGTTTATACCCAAGTTTTTTTGCTATCTTATTTTGCAAATTTTCAATATCTTTATCTACAAATTCTATAATATCTCCGCTGTTAATATCTATAAGATGATCATGGTGTTCATCCGTGGAAGGCTCATACCTTGATTTACCCTCTTTAAAATCGTGACGTTCTATTATTCCAGACTCTTCGAGTAATTTAACTGTTCTATAAACTGTGGCTATACTAATTTTTGAGTCAATCAAACTAACTCTTTTATGTAGCTCATCTACATCCGGGTGATCTTTTGATCCGTACGTAATTTTTGATTCTGACATAACTCTTGCTATAACTTTCCTCTGATCGGTTAATCTAACACCTTTGGTTTTACATTTTTCTTCTATGCTGCTCATATATTTACCTAATTTAGCTTATATATACTGGTTTAATCAATTTTTTTTCTAAAAGATTTTTTTTTATTAAAATTTCAATATTTTTAAGGTTAAATTCAACTAAATCTGAGTCAATATACCCAAATAATTTTACTTTTTTGGAGATTTGTATTCCTTTTGCTACTGCTAATGAAGTCCTGATAGATGAAAAGCTTCCAGGACCCTGATTCACTAAAATGGAGAAATGTTCGTTTAACTTTACATTGTTTTGCTTAAAAAGTTTTAAAATACGACTAACAAGGATATCATTTTTTTTAATATTAGTTTGAATTTTATGAATAAAAAAATTATTATTTATCCTTAAACCAATTGAATCATTACTGCCTGTGCAATTAATAATCAAAAATTCATTTATCATTATTTTATTCATTACCTCTGTAGTATTACCAAATAAATCTTATTCTTCAAATAAAGACAACGGAATTATTGCAATTATGTATCATAGATTTGAAGAAAATAAATATCCATCTACGAATATTAGGTTAATTGACTTTAAAAAACATCTACAACTCATAAAAAACAAAAATTTTCATTTAGTAAATGCAAATAATTTTGAAGAAGATATGAAAAATAAAAAAGATAAAAAAAAATTACTCATTACTATTGATGATGCTTTTTTATCTTTCTACAACAATGCTTGGCCATTATTAAAAAAAGAAAAAATACCTTTTATCTTATTCGTGAGTACTAGAGAGGTGGGAAAATCTAATTATATGACATGGCAACAAATAAGAGAAATTTCGAAAGAGAATTTTGTTCATATTGGTAATCATAGCCATTCACATGAATATCTAGTTGATTTAGAATCTGAAAAAATTATAAATGATATAAAAAAATCGATTAAAATTTTTAAGAGAGAAATTGGATATAACTCTGAATTTTTTTCATATCCTTTTGGTGAATATAGTCTTGAATTTAAAAGTATCATCAAGAATTTAGGATTTAATTTTGCTTTCGGCCAACACTCTGGGGTAGTTGATGATACGAAAGATTTTTTTGAATTACCTAGATTTCCAATTAATGAAAAGTATGGTTCGTTAAAAAGATTTAAGACACTAATGAATACTTTACCTCTTAGAGTTAAAAGTATTTTACCCTCAGAGAAATATATTAATGACAAAACTAATCCTCCCAAAATTATAATAAATTTTTACAATGATGTAGATAATTTAAAATCTATTAATTGCTATTCAAATGAAGGGGATAAATGGAGAAATTCAGAAATTAAATTTATTAACGATTTTAAATTGGAAATAGTAATTCAAGAAAAATTTACCACTGAAAGAGGCCGTGTGAATTGTTCTTTGCGTGAAAATAATGGTTCTTGGAGATGGCTTGGTATGCAGTTTGTTATTGCGGAAAAATAAAATTATAAATTAAATGCCTTGTTTTTTTTTGTATTAGTTAATTTTACTGTGTTAAAATCTTCAAGGGTGTTTTGTTCAATAATTTGCTTAAGTATTTTTGTGTATTCTGCACCGGTTTCAGCATAATTATCTAACGTTTTTATTAATGTAAGACCCGATACCTTTTTATTGCTTTTTCTTAAATTGTATCTCTTAGTCCTAAATTCTTTATAGCTTTTATGTGTGTTTAAGTTATTTTTGTAAGCCTTAACTGATGCTCTAAGAATAGGAAACCTTAAAATTTTATGACTTTTTTCTTTTGCTCTATCAAGAGGAGCTATGCCTAACCCATTCCATGTCCATTGACCAAATATCGCGTTCCCCTCTAATGCAAACCTAGAAGTGCCCCAGCCACTTTCTTTTGCAGCTTGAGCGATAGCGATAGAAACTGGTATTATATCCATTCTTTTTTCAAGTTCAGAAATATTACTTTTTTTAACTTTATATTCTCTGAGCTTTTGCCTTAACCAAGATTTTTCTTTATCACTCGTTATTTTTTTACTAATAATTTTTTTAAGTTTATATTTATCTTCAAGAATTTTTTGGTTTTCAGCTACCACAAGCGGCAATACTATTTTTATAAAAGTTTCTTTTTTAAGCTTTACACTTGATATTTCATCTAAATCTTTAGGAAATTGAGTGAAATAAATTGGCTTTACCAACTTATCATTCCTTACGATATCAAGATCATAGTTTACATCAGCAAATAAAGTTAAAACTGTTTCAGTCTTAAGATTTATGTCAGGTAATATCAGATCTTGGTTACTTTTAGGAATTTTTATTACTTTTTTTTTCTTTTCTGGGACCTTTACTAGCTCTTTTTTCTTTTTTGGTTCTTTTTCTAATTCTTTCTTCTTTTCAGGTAATTTTACTATTTCTTTTTTCTTTTCAGGTAATTTTAAAGCTTTTTTCTCGTTTAAAACAATTTCTGTAGTCGGTTTTTTTACCACTAATTCGACAACTTTTAATCCACCTAGGGAGATAAAAAAAATAGCTAGAGACACTGCAATTGTAGAAACTATTTTATTTGCCTTTTTTTCTTGTACTCTAAAATTATAAGCATTATTCAAAACACTTATTGTGAATCTACTAATGAAAGAAAAGATATTTCCTAATCCATTTAGAATATCTCCCAATCCTTTAAAAATTATTAAAAATATTTTTTTAATAAGTTTAAATATTGATTTTAATATTCCTAAAAAATTAAATTTTATTGAATCGACAAAGTTTAATATTTTAGTCCCAAATGAAAAAAATGGTTTTTTAATTTTTTTCGATTGTATCTCTAATATACTTTTGTTTATTTCTGTTGGTATAGGAACCTTATTTTTTTTTAGTATGAGTTCTATTTGGGGTGTTGTTAATTTTTTTTTATTTTTAATATAGTTTTTTACTTCACTAATATTATAAATTTGAGCTAAATCTAAAAGCTTATCTCTATAGCTAATATTTTTTTTCATACTAGATAGCCTCGACTGATTTTACTTCTTTTACGTAATGACAAAGTAAATTTTGCACGCCTTGTTTTAAAGTCATTAAAGAGCTTGGGCAACCTGAGCAACTTCCCTGCAATTCAACTTTTACTACACCATTTTCAAAAGATTTAAATTTTATATCTCCACCATCTCTAGC
>MDTG01085637.1_pt1 | contig 13214 bp, 20 predicted proteins | sample 811421 | NCBI WGS metagenome assembly MDTG01 (sample SAMN05326645, study PRJNA326480) | marine metagenome | isolation source: seawater | place: Pacific Ocean: South East | collected 2011
ACAAATACAGATAGGACATGTTTCATGAGAGTTATCAACTACGTTGTTGAGAGAATAAATTAAATTATCAATAGTATTTAATTTATTTTTAATATCTAAATAATAAGAATTATTGTCTTCTTTTTCTATATATTGAATATCGGGTAAGTGAGTTTCTTGAATAGGTGGTATATGTTTATATACGAAATTATTTTTTAATCTCTCGGGATAAATATTTCTCTCCAAGTAGTCTTTCATTTCTTGTTCTTCTTTGCAACGAAGTATTAATTTATCTACTTCCTCAAACATTTTATATATTTCTATAAAGTTCAGGTAATCCTGGAGAGAATCAATTTTATATTATTTAATTAAATTAGCGAAAAAAAATATGAATTTATATAGGAATATAAGAAATCCTAAAACAGGGCGTTGTATCAATACACGAAAAAAACGCTGATGTTTTTTGAGCGTTTTTTCGTTTTGTTTTGGTTTTGTTTGTTCCATTTTGCTTGTTTCGTTTCCTTTTTCAGTATAACAATCATGTAATACATATATTTTATGGCAGCTTATACTCAGATACGTAGTCCAGATAACAAAAGATAGCCTTTTCTAAGTCGTACCCAACATATTCACATTGATATGTGAAATTTCTTGCCATCGTACCACATGTGTAATCGTCGCATTCGGGATCTCTACAATCACAACTATATGGTTCCTCTGTGTAATATTCGAATGTAATGTAGTAACGTGTTTTTTTCTTCGCGTAAATACATGACAATAGAATCGCGAATGTTTTGCCTTTAATTTTTATATAGTCTTTTATCGCCTCGTCTGTTTTTTTGTCATATGCGACATAGTAGCTCGTTCCATGATTTACATCATCATAATCGCCTTGAATATCTCTTATATACTCACCTGGTTCGCGAAACTCCGGATTAATTAGTCTAGGATCCAAATACTTGATCACTTCATACATCCCCACCAATGGTGGCAATCTTCTGGCAAGATACATGAATGGTTCTGATTGTTGTTCCTGTGTTCTTCTTTGCAACGAAGTATTAATTTATCTACTTTTCCTCAAACATTTTATATATTTCTATAAAGTTCAGGTAAAATCAATTTTTTATTATTTAATTAAATTAGCGAAGAAAAATAGAATTCATATAGGACTATAAGATAATTATTATGGAAAAAATAATAGAAGTATTAACTTACACAATGATTTTTGTATTTGTACATGAATTAAATGCAATAAGTTATTTAAAGGAAAATAATTTGGAAAATATAGAATACAATAAAAACGTACATTCAAATATTGTAGATATAATAAATGTAATAATGTCAATTAGTATATCGATTGTATATTTAATAACCTCTTACAAAATAAAAGATAATAGGTTATACGGAATAGATGAAATGGGCATAAAAGTAGTACTTGTACATATAGCATTATTTATATATGAAATATTTTATAATATATTTGATGAAAAGAATGTAGTAATGTTCATACACCACATTATAGTAATATTAATTTTTTCATATTCAATATATAGACAATTTTTACAATTTTATATATCAACAGGAGGAATAGTAGAAATAACAAATGTATTTTTAAAGCCATTAACATTATTTAAAAGAAATGAAATATTTTTGGACAAACTAGTATATCCAGGAATAGGTTTATTTTTGAGTTTTATATTTGCACGTCTTATATTATTACCGTATGTTTATTATATTCTATTACATGACAGTGATTATGTAAAACAGGAAGATATAGTTCATTATAATGTAGGAAAATGTATAATATTAGTAATATTTTTATTATCGTGTTATTGGTTTATGAAAATAACAAGAATATTATTAAAAGAAGGAAAAAAAATATTTAAATGATATAATTAGATGAAATAGAATTCATCATCCAAGCAAAGTAAGAAACAATATATCTTTCGGTCATAATAACATCATACATTTTTTTAGCATTTTGAGAAATGGTTTTACATTTTTTATCATTTGATTTACACCATTTAACCGCTTTTTCAAGATCACTTAAATCTTTTTTAATACGTAAGTAATGTTTTCCACTAATAAGATGGTTAGAGAACCACATTTTATAATCGAATAAACTATCAACTTTTAATATAGTGGATCCAAGTGATAATTCTTTACCTAAACGATAAGCAGAAACGTGACCATCAATATGAATAATATATTTATAGTTGGATTGATCATTCATAGATTTACGTTGTGAATATTGTAGATCATAATCTCGAAATCGGAAGAAGTCAATTTCCTTGCCCATGAATTTTTTATCACGTAAATTTTTACCAACAAGACCGGCATCCATAAGATCTTTAGTTTTAGGATTTTTGCTCAATTCTTTTGAAAGTTCAGCAAGACGAATGCGTTGATTATCTTCAGGTGTAGTACCACATCCAGTAGCGCTACCGCGAAAAATAGCTTTTGCAAGTTTCTTTTCCCAATCATAATTAATAGAATCTTTTTCCATATCAATACATGATGTTGGATATAATCTACGTGTAACATTACGCCAATCTGCATAATTAGGGATCAATAAATCAGCAAAGTTTTTATTTTTACTAAAACTCATAATAGGAACATATTTATCATAATTATGATGTGACAGTGGTGTAGTTAGATTATTAAAGATATGAAAATAAGGTTCCATACGATCTGGAGTTAATACAGGATGATCACGTCGATTAATAAAAAAGATACAATCATTAACAGTATGATTTGTACAAGCGCGACTAATCATTTCGCGTACTTCATACCATCCCATATCTCCGACATCATTATCAGTCCAATTGCCTATTAAACAATTATTAGAGGACCATTTAGTAGTGTCTTTTTCCAATCCTTCGTCTTTTTTACGTAAATATTTTTCTTTTTCTTTAAAATATTCATCAAATGTCATATTTTTTTTGAATTTAATAGTTGAACTCCAGTTATTTTTATAATTAAGATTTTGGAAAGGAATAAAGTAGTGTAATTTATTATTTTTGATATATACAAAAATGCCCATACGAATATGATGAAATAAATAATTAAATGTATTAACAATATCCTTTCTCTCGAGTTTTTGGTAAATATCGAATTTTAATTCTTTTGGAGAATTAGATTCATTTACACTTTTTTTTAATATTAATTTTTTAGGTAATAGACTGATGAATTCGGCGGGATCAGTCATAAAGGGTAATTTATGTGCTCTTTTGCAACTATCTATGTCATCATAGCTAAGATCAAAGTCAGAAAGATCATATTTACTTATAATATGTGAAGACATAGTTTTACTCTTTTTGCCTGTAGTAGATGAATCAGGAGATGATGTTTTACTCTTTTTGCGTGTAGTAGATGAACCAGGTGATGATGTTTTACTCTTTTTGCGTGTAGTAGATGAACCAGGGGAAGCAGATTTACTTTTTTTGCGTGTAGATGAATTAGATGATGTAGATTTACTTTTATTACTTATAGAGGAATTAGAACTCATAGATAACTAATATATGTATATATTAAATTATAATAAAAATTGATATAATTATTAAATATAATAAAATATACAAATGAATTTTGGAAAAACGAGAAAAATAGAAAGTTTTGGAATAAATAAATTAACGATTGATAATTTATATGAAATTTTAAAGAAGCGTGTTAAAAACGATTATGATATAGTATGTATTTATGATGAAGAATTGGTAAATAATAAAGATTTGTTAAGTGAAATATTAGATAAAATATACATAGAAACGAATAGAGAAATGGAAATGGAGAAAAAAATAAACGACGAATACATTAAAATTGATAATATAGTTAAATTAAATAAAAATTATAAAGATCCAAACATATCAACAAAATATGGTAATTCAATAATTATAAATAACTCAGAGAAAGATAAGAATATAGTATTATTTTCATTACCATTAGAACGATCAATAAATTGTGGATATTTATATAATAGTGATGATTTTTGTGAGAAAGCAATATATTTAAGAACACTGTATAGAAAAAATAAGGGTTGTTTATATAATATGTTAGAATTATTAGATAAATATAGTTTAAATTATGAAAATAGGAATGAGATAATAAATAAATTAAAATATTATTGAGTTAAATAATATAAAAAGATATATAATTATATATTGGGTATTTAAGCAAGGGGGTGTAGCTCATATGGTAGAGCGCTCGCTTTGCATGCGAGAGGTACTGGGATCGATACCCAGCATCTCCATACCCGTACCTGTTTTAGCTCAGATGGTAGAGCATTCGACTGTAGTGGTTTAATTTAGCAAATATCGAATGGTCGCTGGTTCGATTCCAGCAAACAGGAAGATTAATTTTATCAAATATTTTTTATATTTAATAAAATAATAAAAAGTAGTATTAGTATATATAATGGCAAAAAGTTCATGTTCAAATATGATAATAGTGGGTGTTTTATTATTATTTATAGTAATGGTAATGGTAAATAAAGGAATGAAAGAGGGTTATGTAGCAGCTCCTCGTGCTCGTGCTGCTCGTGTGGATGCTCGTACATATACTGGTCCAGGGGACGCAGTTCGTGGTCCAGTAGCACCAGCACGAAAACCAGTTAAACGTGCAAGAAGAAGAAGAAGAGCAGTAGTTTGGTATAATCCACGAACATGGAGATTATGGTGGTAAAATAATATTATAATATTATTAATATTTAAAATAATATAAAACTAATTTTTAAATATTAATTACTCGTGCGTGTAATATGGGAAATATAATACAGACATGTTTGGAAGATAATACTGATGATAAGAAAATGTCATGTCATTATTGTAATGAACTTTTAAAAAGCGAAGAAATGAAATGTAATGTTTGCAAAAAAAGATTTCATAAGAAATGTATAAATTTATATAATATAAAAAATATAAAAAATATAAAAAATATAGAATGTCCCAATTGTAAATCAAAAGATTCAATGTTAATATGGAGTTATAAATTAAAATAAATCAAATCAAATCAAATCAAATCAAATCAAATCAAATAGTTATTAGCAATAAGTTTAATAATATATGGAAAAATATTTTTGAAGTGTGTAATAATATATTTATAAATGTAAAGACTATTTTTGTTATTTTTTATAGGTGTTAAATAATATTTTTGAAATAAATGTAAGATAGATACAATATATTGTGCAATTGTCTTTCTTATTTTGAAAATACAATAATAATAGTGTTTATTTTTGTAAAAATTGGAACATAAGCATGATGATCCATACATAAAAAAATGATGTGTTTCAAATATACCACATAAAATTCTATGGTGATTATTTTTTTCATTTTTAATATTAATCATTTTATTCAAATAATTACTATGTAGATCCATAAATATAACATGTTTGCAACCTGATTCGGGAAATATATATGGATAAATACCATCGATATATTTATTTTCAATACTGATTTTACCATTAATTAATAATGGAATAAAACAGCTTTTATAAACAGCTGAAATAACGTCATCATTGGAAGAATAAATAAATTGAAGTATTTGTTTTTTTTGATCAATATCATAAAAAGTAATATATAATTTATTGTTGCAAAATAAATAAAAATCATTAGGAATATATTTTTTTAAAAACCGAAGGCAATGTTTAAGTACAGATAGGTTTCCTTTTTTTTTAAAACATTTTCTAAATTTTTTATAGAATTTATAATTAAATTTCGATATATGATCGCATAGATATAATAGACCAAATAAAGAGCCAACACTAGTGCCAGAAATACGTTCAATGCGTAAATGTGATGATATATTAGATAAATAAATAAGACCGCCAAGTAAATAACTTCCACTAAATGCACCACCGTCTAGTATAAGATCAATTGATGTATTTTTATATTTCAACCAATGATTTGTGTGAGATTCGTTTAATAATATAGATAAATATTTGGAAAAATTCTCATAAGAAGTAATTTTCATAAACTTATATTAAAGCAAAAAAAAAATAAATGAATTAATCTGTAAAATTGAAATAAAAATTTATAGACAAGTAAAGTAAGTATATGTATAATTCGGTATTTGATGGTTATTTTCCCGGTAGTTATATTAAGAAACACACACAAAATAATTGGAATTATTGGAAAAAAGGTTACGAGTTAGATAGATATGAAATATATAAGTTAGACAAAGATTACTATAAAATGGTAATACCATTAGAATATGACTGTCTTAAGATAAGTTATAAATCGATGGAAGATTTATTGAGTCACTTGGATACTATTAAAAATAGATTGTAATATATATGAATATTTGTATATTTTCAAAATATAGAGACTTAATAGGAAAGCCAAATACAGGGATTCGTCGTTATAGAATAATGGATGTGCCAATATTAGATTATATAGTAACAATAATAGGTACATTTATAATATCATATTTAACACATATACCTGTAGAAATAACTACTGTTTTAGTTTTTTCATCGGCAATAATATCTCATTTATTGTTTGGTGTGGAGACAAATAGTGTAAAATACATACAAAAAATAACAAATAATTCTATTAATTGTATTAACAAAAAGTAACTAATTAACTATAATTTAAATATTATATACTTACCATTAACTATTTATCTCGTGTAGATTTTTGTTTCAAGTATGCACACATACCACATAATATATATCCATCGGTTTTAGTAGTACATTCAGGTCTATCACATGTTCCACATCCACATCCACAACATTGTAGAGAAGGATTATCTCCGTCGCAAATAACACAAACAATATCAACTGGGGGGCTCATACTTTATTTATATAAAATATAAAAAAGAATTTATAGTAATCAATTTTTTTATATTTTATGCATATACACATGTGATTTAAGTTAGAATAAGATTACCTTCTACCAATGTACCTATTTTATTACCGGGTGCCGGATCACCATCTTCATCTTTACCGTTGTATGTAAATACATCTCCGTTTTGTTCATGTTCGTCAGTAGTCCAATATTTTGTTCCATTAATTGAAACAAGCCAGTGTTCGGTGGTAGTTTGTACTATAATTTCTTTTTGTTTTTCAAGAACAATTTCAGTTTTTTGTTCATCGTCTTCTCTAGATTCGATTGTCTTTTTTTCAAAATTCAATGAGGAATGTTCGTTTAGGAAGTGTATAAGGGAGTCAGCATTCAATTCGCTCATAAGATGTTTAATTTTAACAATATTATGAATATCTTCTTTGTATTTTTCGATAACTTTTTCATTAATATTATAATCTTTTTTCGTTTTGCAACTTAGTCTATACTTTCGTGATTTGAGTGGATCTTTTTTATAATATTCACGCATATAATTGCGCATATATTCTTTGGAATTTCTAGATTTATTAACATTTACTGACATTTTGACGATTTCTGACATGATTATATAATTAAAAAACATGTAATATAATATTTCAATTTTATGTAATATAGTACTTATTAGTTTTTATTTTCTTGATATTCTTGTTTAGGTAATACACATGGTCGCATTGCATGATAATAATCCGTTTCTTTGAACTTACGTTTAAGTTTATTATGTTTAAATACTTTCTTATAAACCCATTTTGGAATTTCATAATCAAGATTTTCAACTGGATCATGATTAATTATTTTACCCGGATTATTAATATAAACCGGTTTTCGATTGTCACCAATATATGGTGTAAAAGAATTGGCAATAGCAAATACGAGAAATAGACAAAAGATGAACATTTTATAATGAATAAAATATGTAATATTATATAATTCAATTTTATAGAATATTACTGAAATGTATATACTTTTAAAAAATCTTTCTTATAAAATAATGATTTATATGTGAATTTGTTTAATTGTTCCAAGTTGAGAGGAAAAGATATAGTGGGTTTAACATTAGGTTTGTAGTAGTGTTTCGGTATAATAGAAGTGTAAATAATACCAAGTGAATTATGTCCAAGTGCTTCTTTATATAATTGTGATCCACCAATAACATAAATATTACGATTTTCTCCGGTACTACAATAATAAAGGGCTTCTTGAAAATTAGGTACAACAATTACATCAGGATGACATTTATCTTTCCATAATTCATAACTGGAAGAAACAACAATATTAATGCGATTAGAAAGAATTTTATTTGGCAAACTTAAATATGTATTTTTGCCCATAATAACAACATTTTGATTTTCAGGTATTTTCCCAGTATGATTTGTGGTAGTAAGTTCTTTAAAGAAATCCATATCAACTTTACATTTCCATGGAAGATCATATTTACCAGTGGAACGATTAAAATATCCAATATGTGCATCTTTATCTATAGCAACAACAATAGAAAATTTTGTCATACAGTATATGAATTACAAAATTTAAATGATTTAATTAATAGATTAATGCATACAGTTAAAAGTTTGAATAGTATTACAATCTTCACATATTAACAATACACCATAAGGTTGGCAACAAAACATTGTATGTCCATTACGAATACAATCGCGGTCTTTCCATTTATTTAAATAAATTTGTTTTTTTGATGTTTCGGTTATTGGATTTATGTTTCTAATATTATCAATATTTAATACATTCGTTGGATTTCTTGAAATTTGCCAAGAAATTGGTTCAATAAGGTCTTCGTCTAGTTCTTCACATCTACAATAAGGACATGAATGATCCCAATTTTCAATACATGTTGAATGAAATGTATGATTGCATTTCCATTTGCGAACAAATTCGCATGTATTTTCTTCGTCGTGACAAATAGCACAATAGTTCATATTTTCATCCATAATTTCATCCATAATTTCATCCATAGTTATATGTAGTCAGTAAATATAATACATAAATTCAATTTTATTATATTATGTAAGTATCTTGTATTTTACTAAAAAACATAAACATATTATATATAATAAAAACGCGATTAATAATGATATGTATATATTCTTAATAAATACGGTAATTAATAAATATAAAATAATCATAAATAAGACATCAAGACTAAAGGTAAATATTGAATTACGATTATATTTTTTTATATTACCATGAAAATAAAGTAAATAACAATATCCGGTTAAAAAACAATAGGAAAAGCCGGAATAATAGAAGATACGACCGTGTTCTTTTGTTTAGTAAAATAATAAAGTATTATAAATAGCGTACCGCCAAATAAAAACTGTAAAAAATATTTATAAATTTCATTCATATAAGTTATAAATATTTTTTATTTTAATCGCATGTAATATCTTCTAATACGCACCCAGTAGTAATTCCATAAATAGTATCGTCCATAGACCAACCGTTTATTTCAAGTGTGTCTTGATCTATGCAATAATCAGCGTCAGATTCATAATCTTCATCGTTTTCTTCATTATAATATAGTAGGCGATGTATTTCTTTTTTTTCATCTTCATCAAACTTATCTTCATCAATAATTTCTTCATAACGATCACATCCATCATCTAATTCTATACATGAACAACCATAATCGTTTAAAATAATAGAATCTAGTTTTAATATTTCTTCTTTTTCTTTTTCATTTAATTCAATTTCAAAATCACCCCATCGAAAGTAAGTAGTTACTTCAAAACGAACTGATTTATCATTTTTTAATACATTATTCCATTGTTCAGTTTGATAAGTAGCTTTTTTATAATCAGCACTTAATTTATATATTCTAGATTCATCGTTTTGTGTAGTAGAAGTAGATTCCATATTTATTATACATATGTATTGGTATTAATATACTTCAATTTTATTTGAATGGGTAAAATATTTAAATACAGATTATTAAAAAGTGTATATGATAGAGGAACTATATCAAGTAGTATTTGTAAAGATACCAAGAATATTTTTAATATTTTCGATGATGTTTTTACCTATAACGATTGTAGGAAATATAAAGGAATATTTAGATAATAATAATGAAAGCCACGAAGAAGATCAATATTTGGAGTTAATAAATAAAATATTAGACAAAGGGGATATTACAGAATCACGTAATGGAATAGTGAAAAGTGTATTTGGTAATAAAATGGAATTTGATTTATCAAATAATACATTACCATTATTGACTACGAAAAGAGTAGCATATAAAACATGTATAAAAGAGTTGTTATGGTTTATTCGTGGGCAAACAAGTAATAAATTATTGAAAGAGCAAAATGTACATATATGGGATGAAAACGGAAGTCGTGAATTTTTGGATTCGCGTAATTTGAATTATAGAAACGTAGATGATTTGGGACCAATTTATGGTCATCAATGGAGACATTTTAATGCAGATTATTATACAAGTGATGCTGATTATACAAATAAGGGTGTAGATCAATTAATGTATATAATAAATGCATTAAAAGATCCAAAAGAGAAATATAGTAGAAGATTATTAATGTCCGCTTGGAATCCGTGTCAATTAGATGAAATGGCATTACCTCCTTGTCATGTATTGGCCCAATTTAATGTATCAGATGAAAACAAATTATCATGTGCATTATATCAACGTAGTGGTGATGTGGGATTAGGTGTTCCATTTAATATAGCATCATATAGTGTATTAACACATTTAATAGCACATTACACAGGGTTAAAGGCACATAAATTCGTATATTTTTTAGGAAATGCTCATATATATGAAGAACATATAGAACCATTAAAAGAACAGACACAAAGAAATCCCTATAAATTTCCATTAATAAAATTAACACCAGAAGTGCCGGAAAAAATAGATGATTATGAATTAAATAACATAGAAGTAATAGATTATCAATGTCATTCTAAAATAGAGATGAAGATGAAAGCTTAAACAGTTTTTTCTTTACATCCTTCTGCACTATAACATCCAGCATTAAACGGTTTAGTTTGCATTATGTCCATATTCCAATATTTAGCCATAACATCACTCATGCGAGTATTTTTATCTTTATCTTGGAAACGGAAAGGGCATGCTAATATATTATTTTCGGTACATAATTGTCTTCCTTTATTACATCCAGATCCGCTACTTTCTAAAAAATCTATATCGAATACTTTATTGATAGCATCATAAATATCAGTATCGGATTTAGTATTATCCATAATACCATTTTGCTTAAAATAGGGACTGTTATCTGATTTACATCCAACAGTCGTAATATCATCAAGTTTAAGTTTTCCTTGATATAAACTATTAGCAAAATCAACTTCTTTAATACCTTCAAGTTCATAACCAGTATCACCACTAGTGGATCTTAAAATTAATACACGCATAGGAACACTTTGTTGTGCAATTTTATAATAAGAATCTTTCCATTGTTTAAAAGATAAAGTGCTACCAGGATCAAGTGCTTTCATGTGATCATAACTAGGTCTTAATAGATTATTATTGTATGGAAATTTGCCATGTTTTTTATAAAATAAACATTCATCATTTTTAAGTAAAAAGTCATTTCTATAAGAAGTGAAGTCTTTGTTATATTTATCTTTAATTTCATTTATTAAACTCATAGATGGCATATCAGGTTGTTCAAAAGGTATCCAATCATAATTATTTTCATCAGAACTTGCAATATTTGTAATAGATTCTAATTGATTTGTATTTTCGTCTTTTTGAATAGTAATAAGTGCGGAAAAAACAAAACAAAAAGTTACAGTAAAAATAAAAACAAGTAATAATTTAATAAATCCAACATTAGAAAAAGGTAAAAAGGCAACAAGAATAGAAATTAAAAAAATGTATAGTATAATAATATTTTTAACATTTTCAAACCATCTATAGTTGTGTAAATCAAAATAATAATTATCCGCTAAAGTATAAAGTATGCATATTAAAACAAAAATAATAAATAAATTATCCATATTGTGTAGAGTATAATAAGATTCTAATAATTTATTATTATTATTATATATATTTGCAAAAAACATAGTACTAAGTTTCATAACTATAATATATATATAAATTATTTTATAATTAATAAAATATTAAACTTATTAATTATAGACGGTTATGCCATTTATATTTATTAAATAATTTAGAATAAGGATGATTAGTCTTATCCATATTAGTTTTAATAATACCTCCTGGCGAATTAATGGTGTCAATAGATATATGTTTGACAGATGCGGAATAATTAGGAACTAATCTTTTTCTATATTGTTTTAAAGGTCTAGGTCTAAATGGTGTTGCATACTCATCTATTGTTTTATTATTTAAATGTGATATACTATTAACAGGAATTAATGAATAAGATTTATCTTTAAATGATGAATTATTAGAATGACTATGTCTAACTAAATTGTTAGAATACGTGAAATTAAGGAAAGTCGGCATTATATATAGATAAATAATATAAATTTATAATTAATAGTAATTATCAATTAGTTGCGTTTAATTATTGATTTTTTTTTTTGAAAAAAAAATAATATTTTTAAATTGTATAATGAGCGGCCAAACCCCAGCAGCATCAAATCCCTTTTCAGGACAATTCGCACCACCCCAAGTAAAAGATCAACAAGGAACCGATGAATTTACAGTTCCTTTGAATAATTTCAATTCATCAGCACAAGTTGTTGGTGAAACCACATTAGACGGCCAACAACGTCTATTTATGCCAGGAAGACTTAGAAAATACATTCCTACATTGTATAAACAATGTTGGTTAAATGCCCGTGCCATTCTTAGTGTAAATGGTTTCGAACAAGTTGATGGTTCAAAAACACAAAATGCTGATGGATCAGAAGATGATAATACTAGTACAACAAGTGATATCAGAACATCAGTATTAAGCAATAAAGGATCTGATAACTATGTAGCAACAACAGTTGCTTTAAGATTAGACCAAGAAGATGGAACAGAAAGTTCCGAATCTGGTATGACCAAAAACGTTATCAGTGTTGGACCTAACCCTGATGGATCAGCAAGAACACTTACATGTGATCCTTCAGCAAGATTCATGGTAAATGGTGGTGAATATTACAACCAATACGTATTTACAGAAGTAGGAGGTATGATTCAATACGTTCAAGGTTTAGCTACAGGTGAAGCTCTTACAAACTTACAAGCAATTGCAGGTTTAGAAGATGTGACAACAGTATATTATGTAGTTAGTTTTGAAGGTTTCTTTTTAAACACATCAGAAACAGCATCAACCGCACAAGTTCAAGATTTAAACCCTGAAGCTGAAGCTGAAAATTAAACAGACTATAAAAATATTTAAATAATTTTATTAATTTTACAATTCTAATAAAATTATTTAATTTTTCAAGTTATAT
>MDTG01175129.1_pt1 | contig 13214 bp, 9 predicted proteins | sample 811421 | NCBI WGS metagenome assembly MDTG01 (sample SAMN05326645, study PRJNA326480) | marine metagenome | isolation source: seawater | place: Pacific Ocean: South East | collected 2011
AAAATGATCATCAGGATCCTCATGATATCTGTGCATAAAAGGCACAAAAATTTCCAATTTTCCCTCTTTTTTAAGAATTCTCTCCATTTCTCTCAGAAGATTTTTGTAATTATTTACATGCTCAAGAACATTGAAGAGCAAGACAGTGTCAAATGTTTGACTTTTAATTTCTATATCTTTCTCTAAGTCAATTTTGATAAAATTTTTTTGTTTTACATGAAATTTATCAGCATAATAAATTTCTGTTTTTTTTTGTTTAATAAATGATAAGTAAGAGCTGTGATTTCCACTACCGATATCAATAACTTTGCCGTATATTTCTAAATCTTTTAAAAAATAATTATGAAAAATTCTAATAGGAGTTTTGCCAATACTTAATTGTTTAAATAAGTGTTTAATAAAACTATAATTTAAGGGTAAATTTTGATATTCTATTTGCATTCTATTTTAAATTTTTACTTTTTAAATATATCGTAATCTTTTTCGTCATATCTTAGGTCTTTTTTAATATTTAAAACTGTTTGAATGATAAACATAAACGAAAAAAAAATTAAAGAAGATAGTCCAAAAAGAGATGTAACCAACGGCAAAGGTGTATCTATAAAAGATATATTATTTATAAATTTCAATTTAATCATATAAATAAAAGCAAATAAGCTTATAAGTAGTGATAAAAATCCAAGATAACCAATTACGTAAAAATTGCTGTAAGATTTATGAAATAGATACATATATATTAAGTCAATTATCACTTTAAATATTCTTGATAGTCCATAATTAGATTTTCCATATTTTCTCTCTCGATGATTCGTTTCTATTTGGAGAGTTTTTATTTTTTCTTTTGATAGTCTGGCTGCTAATAATCTATGAAAATCACCCCACATTTTTTCTTTTATCAGGAATTTTTTATTTATAATTTTTAATGAACATCCGTGATCTTTAATTTTAGATCCAGATAATATTCTGACAAAAAAATTAGCTATTAAACTAGGTAATGTTTTAAAGAAAAAATTATCCTGTCTTTTTTTTCTATATCCATGAACTAAGTCATAACCGCTCTCATATTTTTCAACCATATTTACTAAATCTTTAGGATCATTTTGACCATCTCCATCTATCATTATAAGATTTTCGAAAGTAGAGTTCTCAATTCCGTGTGTTAAAGAAATAGATTGAGAAAAATTTTTTTTGTTTTTAATGATTTTGCACGAAATTATATCACTTTCAAAATTTGATATGATTTCAAATGTATTGTCTGTGGATCCATCATCTATATATATTAACTCAAATTGTCTTCCATTCTTAATTTCCTCTAACACATTTAGAATTTCATTATGTAAAGACTTGATATTTTCACCCTCATTATATAAAGGGATTATTATTGAATAATTCATTTAAATATTAATTATTTATAAGCAAATATAAATATAGTAAAATAATGATAATTGTAAAAGAAATAATCAAAAAAATCATACTAGTTTTCCTAAGCATTAAAGTTTTTTTAATTTCTAAGAAAATTGAAGTTAATAAAAAAAATCTTTTTATAGATTTAGGGACTAATAAAGGTCAGGGATTTAGATATTTTCAAAATTTTTTCAAACTAAAAAATTTTGATTATATTTTAGTTGAACCAAACCCAAATCTAAAAGGTTTAATTGAAGAATTAATCATCAAAACAAATCACAAAAATAAAATACAATTCATTAACAAAGCTGCTCATATTGAAAATTCAAAAAAAAAATTATTTGGTACTATAGAGGACCAAAGAGGTAAGTTGTCAGATGGAGCGAGTATAATAGAGCAACATAATTCTAAGATGTATAATCCAAATTATAATCTTGCACCTACAGTCGAAACTTTTGATTTTGTAAGTAAGCTCTATGAATTTAAAGATTATGACAACATAATTATAAAAATGGATATTGAGGGAGCTGAATATGATTTATTAGAAAAATTAATTTTAAGCTTTGATAAGATTAAAAATATTAATCATATTTTCGTAGAATTTCACTCTAGATTCATGAAGTCAGAGGATAAAATTTACTTTAAAATTCGAGAAAATAAAATAAAAAATGAACTTAAAAAAAAGAAATTAAATTATACAAACTGGATTTGATTTTTTTAATTCGGCAATAATTAAATGTGTGCAATATTTGGAATTTACGGTGACTACAATCCTAAAGTAGTTTACAAAATGGCAAGTTGTCAAATAAGTAGAGGCCCTGATAAAACGAGTTATTATTTTAATAAAAAAAATAAAATCTGTCTAGGAATGAATAGACTAGCTGTTATCGATAAAAGATTTGGTAACCAGCCTATGCTATCACATGACAAAAAAATTCAAACTATATTTAATGGAGCGATTTATAATTTTAAGGATATCAAGAAGTACTTAGAGAAAAAATCAATTTTTTTTAAGACGAATTCTGATACTGAACTTTTAGTAAATGCCTATTCATATTGGGGGGATAAATGTTTTAATTATCTTGATGGTATGTGGGCTGCTGCATTTTATAATTTAAAAAATAACACTTTAACTTTGTCTAGAGATTACTTGGGACAAAAACCTCTTTTCTATGTAAAAGATGAAAATAAATTAGTTTTTTCAAGTCAGATAGAGGGTATTTTTAAATACAAAAATAATTTTAAAATATCTAAGAAAAACTTTGAGTTGTATTATAGATTTTCTCATCTTCCGGCTCCTTTTACTATTTATAAAAATATTCATAAACTTAAACCAGGAGAAATTTTAACAATCAGGGGTCAAAAAGTAAAAAAAAAGATTTTTTGGGACATCTCGAATGGACCTGACTATAATTTTTTATTTAAGAAAACATTAAAAGTTAATGTCAAAGAAAAATTTTCGAACAATTTAAAGAATTATCTAATTTCTGATAAAAAACCATTAATTGCTTTAAGTAGTGGAAAAGACTCCCAAATAATTAATAATATGACAAAAAAATTAAAAAAAACATCTTCAATTACTATTGGTTTTAAAAATATTTCATTCGATGAAAGTAAAATTATTAAAAAGACTAATAAATCTCTCATAAAAATTATGGATGAGAAAAAAGCTTTAAAGATTTTTGATAATTTAAAAAAAAAACTGGTTTTTTTTAATGGCGATGGTTCATTCTTACCAACTTATTATTTATTTACTGAAATAAAAAAAAAAACAAATGTATCTTTATCAGGAGATGGTGGTGATGAGGTTTTTTTTGGATATATTACTTTTAGAGCATTTTATATCTTAGCTTTGATAAAGCTAATATTCCCGACATTTTTATTAAAATTTTTAAAAAAAATTACAAAATTTAGATCATTTTCAAATTCTTATTTAGGGACAAAAAAAAAATTTAATTTATTTATTAATAATTTAGATAAAGATTTATTCATTGTTAATTCTTACTGGTTAAACGACTACTCTGATAATGACATTCAAAAACTTACTGGCTATAAAAGAAATCATAGCATTATTATTTATATCAAAAAATTATTTAAGAAACATTCATTGTTAAGATTTGCTCAAATTTACTATTTTAAATTTTACCTACCGATGATTTTAGAAAAAGTGGATCATGCTAGTATGTTAAATAGTGTTGAAAATAGATCCCCATTTCTTAATAAAGATTTATTAAATTTCACTTTAAATTACGATCCTAAAAAAAATTTTGATTTTTTTGAAGAGAAAAAGTTAATGAAAAATATATTTAAAGACTCATTAGAAACAAAATTCAAAAATATTAAAAAACATGGTTTTTCATTTCCAAAAAATTTAATTTTAAAAAATCAGAAATTTGTTTATAGAGTTATTGATAATGATCTTTTATTAAACAAAAGTATTTTTTATAAAAAATATGATAAATATTTAAAATCAAATATGCATGAAAGTTTCATATGGAATGAATTAATGCTCAACATTTCAAGACAAAATCTAGAAAAAAATGGTTAAAATAAAATCATTTTTAAATAGTAAATTAAATTTATACATTTTTTTATTATTCATTTTTATTTTTTTTACCTTTTATGTGAGACATTTGAATTATGGGTTACCTTATTTTTTTAACGCTGATGAAATTGCCCACTTAAAAAGTGTTTTATATTTTTTTGGTTATTTTTCTGATGCAAATCAAAACATTGTTGAGCCTATTTATTCACCCTTTTTAAATTTTCTCCTTTCAAGCTCAATAATTTTATTTTATAACTTATTTTACCTTAAATTATCTTTTTCTGAATTAGAGGGATTTTTTTTTTTAAATCCTGATCAGCTTATTTATGTTTTAAGACTTTCAAGTCTAATTTTTTCTTGTGCTTTCTTTTTTTTAATTTTTCTTATTTGTAAAAAATTAAAATTTCGTAATTACATCTATATTATAATAAATCTCTTACTTTTTTTTTCTCCATTTATTTTAGATACATCTCTTGTTGCTGGAAAAAATTCTATTTTAAATTTTTTATTTTTATTACAATTCTATTTTTTCTTAAAATATTTATATAAAATTGAAAATTTTAAATTTAAATCTTATATCATTTTTTCGATTTTGGGATCATTAGCTTGGGGTGTAAATTATTGGTGTGCTACACCTACTTTATATGCTGTAACGATTTTACACTTAAAAAAATCAAAATTTAAAAAAAAAAATTATTTGATTTGTTTTGCAATTTTATTTTTTTTAATTGGCATACTACCAAATGCTTTAATAACATTGGACAATCCTCTTAACCATCTATTTGCTGACACAATTATAAATAATAAAGATTATTATGCTAGCTCAAATAAATTTTACGTTATTTTAGAGGACTTTAAAAACTCATTAATAATTTTTTCAACTTATGAAAAATTTTTGTTAATATGTCTTATAGGAAGTATATTTTTTTATCATAGAGTCAAAAATTTTAATGAGAAGACAATTTATTTTTCATTACTTTTTCTATCAATAGAGCCAATAGTTTTGTTTGCAATTGCAGATTATTCATATCCACAATTAAGATATTTTGGGCCATCTATTATTTTTATGTATTTAAGTATTTTTATAATTTTAAATAAATTTGAATTACGCAAATTTATATCATTAACATCTATTACTTCTATTTTAATATGTATTTTATTATTATTTTCTTTAATAAACAAAATTAAAATAAACCAAAATTATTTGAAAGTTTTAGGAAATAAATACATTCAATATGAGGCATTAGATGAAATAACAGAAAAATATAAAAAAACTCTAATCTTAATGCCAGCCATTTACAGAGAAAATGTTCAAAATTTAAATTTATACAAAAATCTTTTAAATTTAGAAATTATTTTACTAAATCAAAATGCAGATGGAAAAAATTCAATACAACAAATAGAACATAAAAAAAAGAAAATACTGAAACTTAAAAAAGAAAAAAATATTTTACCGAATTCAAAAGAATATGTTTTTTTTGGTGGTGAATTTATAATAGATGATATTGAAAAATTTATCAAAAAAATTCAAGATGACTATGATTATATTTTAATCCATAATGGATATATAGAAATAAGTAAAATTCTAGAGTCTAAATATAATTTAATTAAAAATTACAAGAGTAGTAATATTGAATTACCAAGAACATACCTTAAAAACTTTAAAGAATATCATCGACTAAAAAATATTAAGTTAGGATACTCCTTATCATTATATCATTTAAAAAGTTAAATTTTAAAAGAAATAATAATAATATAAAAAAAATTTTGAAAAAAATTATTTTCATTTAATGAAACTTATTTTTTTATTGTGAACTTTAATTATTTTGTCAAATTTTTTTGATATGCTATCGCGGTGAGAAATTGCTATAATTGTTTTGTCATTTATATTATTGGAAATATTTTCAAAAATTTTTTCCTCAGTATTAATGTCCAACGCATTTGTGGCTTCATCTAAAAATAATACTTTTTTATCACTATATAACGCTCTAGCGATTGCTATTCTTTGCCTTTGACCTCCAGATAATTTAATTCCTTTTTCGCCGATAATGGTTTTGAAACCTTGAGGTTTAGATTTAATGAATTGATAAATTTCAGCATTCTTTGATGCTTCAATTAATTTTTCTTTATCAACCTCATTTTCCTCTTCAGAAAAAGTAATATTTTCAAGTATTGTACTATCTTTAAAGCCTGTTTGTTGAGGAATATGAGATATTTGATTTTGCCAGTATCTTAAATTTTTATCAGTAATAAGCATTTCATCCACAAATAATTTTCCACCTTTAAGTTCTATTAATCCCATTAATATGTCAATAAGTGTTGATTTTCCTGATCCAGTAGATCCTACAATCAACAAATTGTCATTTTTTTTAAACTCAAAATCTATTTGATTGAATATATTTTTTTCCGACGTATCATAACCAAATGATCCATTTTCAATTCTTACATTATTTTCAAAATTAATTTTTTTTTCACTTTTAATATCTATATCATTAATATTTTGATCATCTGACGCTAATAACAATTTAACATCTTGAACAGCTTCTGAATGCATTCTGAGTTTTGAAATACTTGAATATATAAATTGTATTTGTGGTAATAATTTCTGTAATGCAAATAACATTGCTCCTAAAATTGATAAATTAGAAGCTAAGCCGCCTGGCTTTAAACTATAAAAATATATTAATATTGTCAGTAGAATTGTAGAAACTAGTATAACTAAATTTCCAGGTATATTAACGTAAACTATATTCTTAATTGATACTTTTTTTAATTTATTGTCAGTTGTCTTGAAGATACTTAAAAAATTGTTTTGCAAACTGGAAATTAAAATCTCTCTTATATTAGCTGTTGTTTCTTGCATAATTTGAATTCTTTTATCAATTTGAAATGCTTCTATCTGGCTAATTTTTGACATATTTTTTTTTAGTAGCAAGTAAATCGAAAAATAAATTAAAATACCAATAAGACCTATTAATAAGACTAATTTTGCATCAAGAAAAAAAATAAAAACCAAAATACTCATAACCATCACTAATGAAATTCCTAATTGTAGGATGTAAGAAATTGATGATTTAAACCTATCTGCTTTTTCCAAATTTCCAATAAATCTGCTTGAGTTTGTGTTAATATGATAATTATATTTTTTTTTGACGGTTTTATCATAAATTTTCAGATTTATTTCATGTCCTACACTATGTGTAATAGTTGCTGAAAACCATATCAGTACTATTTTTAAAATATAAGATATAATCACTAATAAAATAAATAGAACCGTAAAAAAAGTTCTTTCACTTACATTAAAATATAAGTTTAATTTTATGATTAAATTGAATAAACTTTCATATGTGCTTGTAGTTGATTTTTCGGTTAAAACATCAATAAAAGGTATTAAACTACCTACGGATAATAATTCGAAACAGATTGAGATTAATGTTAATATAAAAAGGAGTAGAATTTGATTAAATCTTTTTTTTTTTGCAAAACTTAAAATTTTAAAAAAATTATAGTAAATTGATGGTATATTTTTTTTCATTAATTATTGACTTTATTTTTAAAATAAAATTTAATTTTATTATTTATGTAATTTAAATCTTTCATACTTATATTGGAGTGAAGTGGAAGCCTTACAATTTTGTTAAATATTGTAGTGGTAATATTTAAATTTTTGGAATTAATGAATTTTTTTGCATATTTTGATATATGCAAAGGAATATAGTGAAAGGTGGCGCTAATTTTATTTTTTTGAAGAAAATTTATAAAGTTAGCAGCATCATTTTTGTATTTAAAAATTATTACAAATAAATGGTATGGATGTTTATTATTAGATTGATTAAATAAAAATCTTATGTTTTTAATCCTTAAATTTGAGAATAAATTAGCATAATTATTCCAAATAATTTTTCTTTTTAATTGTAGTTCTTTTCTTTTTAATAATTGTGCGTATAAAAAAGCTGAGGAAATTTCTGATGCTCTAAACTCAGAACCAAGACTTACCCATGAATAGTATTTATTTTTTTTTCTTATTAATGTTTCGTTTTTTCTAAGAATTTCTCTTCTATTAGTCCCTTTATCTAAAATAGAGTCTACTTTTTTAATCAATCTTTTATTGTTGATTATAATGGCTCCACATTGTCCTGCTCCTGTAAAATTTTTAGTTTGATGAAAACTATAAGTTCCAATATCTCCAAAAGTACCTAGATACTTATTTTTATACTTGCCTAAAAACGCATGTGCTGCATCTTCAACAATGTAAAATTTGAACTTTTTTTGAAGTTTTATAATTTCATCAAGATCACATGAAAAACCTGCATAATGAACAAGAAAAATTGCTTTTGTTTTTTGTGTAATTTTTCTTTTTAAATCTTGAATGTCTATGTTCAAATTTTGAGGACTTATATCAACGAAAATTGGTTTAGCACCCCTTAATATTATTGCATTAGCTGTAGAGCTAAAGGTAAATGATGGTAATAAAACTTCATCCCCTTTTTTTAAATTTAAAATTAACGCCGCAACTTCTAATGCAGTTGAACAACTAGTAGTTAATGCACAATGATTTACTTTAAGAATTTTTTTAATTAAAGTCTCTGTTCTGTTTTGATAATATCCATCCACAAAATTTTTCTTTTTAAAAACTTTTAAGATATTGCTTATTTCATTGTTGGAAGTAGAAGGTTCGGATAATCTTATAAGTTTATTCATGCTTTATTTTTTTCTATCATTACAATGTTTGGCGATATCTGCTTAAAACTAACATTTTGTTTTTTACTTTTATTGAATCGACTTATAAAATTTTGTACCTCACTTGTTTTAATACCCTTATATATTTTAGGCGCCCGACCAAAATTGTTTATATTTCTTTTGGATAATTTAAGGAAAATCATTAATTTTAAAATAATTCTTTTAATTAAATTTTTATAATGAGAACATTTTGCTAGCAAAAAATTTTTTTTACTAAAATAAATATATTCCTCAGTTCCACATTTAAAATTATCAAATTCTTTAACAATATTATACGTTGCAAGTTTCCTTTTTAAATTTAATTCATTGATAAATTCTTTATTTTTATTAAATACCCTTCTCTTATTCAAAGAAACAATCCAATTATTAAAATCAATTAACGATTTAATTTTATAACTAAGTTTAAAAGATATTTCTTTACTTTTAACGCTTCTAGTTAAATTAAGAAATCCAACAGGCTTGTTTGAACACATTGCTTGAAGGGAAGTTGTGCAACCTCTGTGCAAAACTCCTTGACTTGCGTTAATATAGGGAGCTACATCGTCAATCGGTTTTGTAAAAAAAATGTTTTTCTGTTTCTTGAATATTTTTTGCCATGCATCAATATTCTCACTTGGATGAGCTCTTATAACTATATTTTGATGTATATTTTTTTTTGCAATAGTTTTTAAAAATTCTACTATAATCTTAAATTCTTTAAATACTTTTTTTGCTACCTTTGGTTTTTCAATTAAATATTTATTTTTTAATTTTTCGCTACCTCCCCATGGACTAATTTTTGCTTGTTGATAGTAATCTTCATCTACAAATCCAAGATCAGAAATAAATATTATAAAGTTACCATATTTTTTTTTTATTTTTTTTTCCTCTTTTAAATAAATGAATCTATAATTCTGTTGCCAAAGGTCTATTCTAGGCCAACCTGTGTTTATGACCTTACCTTTAATATACTTAAGTCTTTTTTTAGCAATTCTCTCAATTTTATTATTAGCTGTAAAATATAGATCAATAGTTTTTTCAGTTTCCTTATGAAATGCTCCTGGGATGAGTTCATTAGCATACATTTTATTAGGAAAGCCAGGACACGCCTCATGATCAAGGACCGCATGCACATCAATTTTTTTTTTTAATTTTATAGTTAAATCTTTATGAAGACCTGCCTTATAAAGAAAAATCCCAGATTTATTTTTTTTTGAATTTATTAATTCAATAATTTCATCTTTTGATCCTATATAAACTCTATAATTTTTTTTTATTAATTCATTTGCTAGAAAAATTTGTGAGACAAACTCTCTTACTTTAAGTTCAATTGCTATAAAAACGCTTTTTTTGTATTTTTTTTGATAATTAGAATGTGAATTACTCATAATTTAGCGAGCTATTTATTTTTAATTTTATTAAATAAACCTTTGCTTCTGTATATTATTCTTTGATTTTTTGCGTTCTCTAAATATTTAATTGGTGTGTAAAATCTGTCTCCATTATTAAAATCACTAATTATATTTTTTCCTTTAATATCATTTATAACTTCAATAATTAAAGAGTTTTTATCTTTTGTTGAAACTATCAACCAATTTTTGTCATGTCTCGAAATTATTCCTGTCATAAAAGGGTGGTTTGGACTTTCTCCTCCATGAAGTTGAGCTTTTTTTATAAAAACTTTTTGATTATTAATCATTGTGGAAGCACCAGAATAAGGATCATCAAATGCATTTATAAAGTTAATTAAATCGTAAGAATTTAAACTCCAATCTATCCACCCATTAATTTTAGTATTCAGTCTTGGATTATATCTTCCCAAATAATGTGGCTGAAATTTTTTTAAAAATTTACCTTTTAATAAAAGTTTTTTAATAAATTCCTCATAAAAAATTAAAAAATTTTCAACTCTAAACTCCTCTATTTCAGATGGTAATTTATATTTATGGGGAATGACTCTAGCTTTATTGTATAAAACCGGGCCTGTATCAACTCCTTCATCAACAATATGGACTAATTGATTATCAATTCTGTCTTGTCTCATAATTTTCCAGGAATGTCCCCCACCACCTGAATCATAAGGAAGTCTAGTACCATGAAAATTGACAAGATTATTATTGAATAAATTTTTAATCGTATTTTTTTTAAATATCCACCTAGCTCCTAAGCTTATGAATAATGTATTTTTTTTGTTAACATTTTTTTCAATAGTTTTTTTGAATTTATCGTCAATTTTATCAAGAATTTTAATATTATTGTTCAGCTTTAATTCTTTTGCTTGGTGCGAAGATGTAATTATATTAGTAGTAAGCTTGAGTTTTTTATTTATATCGGTCAATTTTTTAAAAAAATTTACAGCGCCTAAAAAGTAAATATGTTTTAAATTATTAAAATCAAAATAGTTTTTTTCACTCATAAATAATTAATTAACTTTTTTTGCTATAACAAAATGCCATGGTAAATATACAGGGCCTGAAAAAGTGGTATTTTTATGAAATTCGGTTTTAATAGTATAACTGCCTCTTATGCCTTTTTTTAATTTCTTTATTTTTTTCTTTGGAAAGTATGGATCTTTCTTAATTATTTTGTAGCCATTTTTTTTTAGTATTTCTTCTACCTTTGTAAGAGAAAAAATATTAAAATCGGAGTTTGAATTACTATCTTTTATTTTTATATTTTGATGATCTCTAATATGTATGAGGACATCTAATTTACCATCAAAAAACAGGGAGTTTATTGCTATCCATTTAGGTTTAATTTTACAAAAATTTGTAAGGACTTTTTTCAATTCTTTAAAACAACACAAAGTATGAATACAAATTAAGCCATCAAATTTATTTTGCAATGATTTAACAGAATTCAATATATTGTGTCTTTTTAATTTTATATTAGAGTTTGTATTTAATTTTTTACCAATTTTAATTCTTTTTATTTCGTGGTCTGTACCTAAAAAATTAATATTTTTATTTTTAGAAGAAAAAAAATGTAAATTTGAACCTATTCCTGTTCCTATATCGATAATGCTTTTAGTATTTTTGTTTATGAGGTTTAATTTTAATAATAATTTATGAAAAGCGATTGTACTATCATAAGGTTTGTAGAATTGATTTAATTCTGAATCTTTCATTTTTTAATATCTAAATATTCTAATTTTCCAACATATGTTCAATTTTTGAACAATATATCGTTCAAAATTTGAACAGTAAAGTTTTTTTTGGTATATATTTTATAATAAATGAAAATTTGTATGAATTGTATTATAATGAAAACTGCGGAAACTCTTATTTTTCAAAAGAGAGTAAGTGCTCTGTAGATAATCAAATTAATGGATAGAGATATAATTTATTAAGAACATGTATTTTCCAAAAAACAAAATTATAATTGGTGCAGCAAACTTTGGTTCAAATTATGGATTTGTTGAAAATCCAAATAATGTAAATTTACAAAATGCAAAAAAAATAATCAAAATATGTAATTCTTTTGGGATAAATAAAATTGACACTGCAATGGAATATAATAATTCAGAAAAAATTATAGGAATTTTAAATAATGATTTAAAAGTTACTACAAAATTTCCATATATACCTGGAAATAAAAAAAATATAGTCTCAGGAATAAAATCAAAATTAAACAACTCTCTTAAAAATTTAAAATCAAAAAAAATTCATTCTCTTCTTATGCATGACTCTGAACAATTAATTTCTAAAAATGGAAAAATAATTTATGAAACACTGTTAAATTTAAAATCAAAAGGATTAATCGATAAAATTGGTGTTTCAGTTTATGATGAGAATTTGCTACAAAAAATTATAAGTTTATACAATATTGATGTAGTTCAATTCCCTTGTAATTACTTAAATAGAACTTTCATTGATAAAGATTTAATTTCAAAATTAAAAAAAAAAAATATCGAAATTCAGGCGAGATCAATTTTTTTAATGGGGTCCTTACTTAATAATAATGTTAAAAATAATCAGTATTTTAAAAAATGGTACAAAATATTTGAAGATATTAACAAGTGGCATAAGAAGAATAAAATTTCTAAACTCGAAAGTTGTTTGAGCTTTGTTGCAAGTAAGAAATATATTGACGGATTTATAATTGGTATTGACAACGTTACTCAAATAACAGAAATACTTCAAATTGATAAATTGAAAATACCTAAAATATTTTTTCCGGCTATAAAAGATAAAAGTTTAATAGATCCCCGTTTTTGGAAAAAAAATAGAAACTTGAAACGAGATAAAGGTTTATTGTTGTGGAATAAGGCATCAAAGATAATCTTAAGTGGAAATATGGTTTTATCTAAAAGACCAGATTTATTTCTACCAAATAAATGGCCAACATATTTTTCAAAATCTAAAGGTTGTAAAGTGTGGGATATTTCCGGAAAAGTTTATCAAGACATGTCACTAATGGGTATAGGTACAAATATATTGGGCTATAGTTTTAAAAAAGTTGATAAAGCAGTAAATAAAATAATCAATTTAGGTAATTTGACTACATTAAATTGTCCCGAAGAAGTACATCTTTCTGAAAAACTAAT
>MDTG01179419.1_pt1 | contig 13214 bp, 10 predicted proteins | sample 811421 | NCBI WGS metagenome assembly MDTG01 (sample SAMN05326645, study PRJNA326480) | marine metagenome | isolation source: seawater | place: Pacific Ocean: South East | collected 2011
AGTTATTATTACATCGATTGGTTCGATATTATTGTATATTTTTTCACCTTTAATTATTTCTGGCTTTACAAATGATTTTCAGATAAAGAAGATTGCGATTGATTACCTTAGAGTTATTGCTTTTCTTTTTCCTTTTATAGCAATTGGATTAACAATTGGACGTATTTTACAGGGAATTGGATTGGGAATGCCATCTTTAATTATTACAACTATACGTGTAATTGGCGTTGCTGGTCCGTTAGCTTATTACTTTATTTTTATTCAGAACAAACCTTTAGAATGGATGTGGTACGCAATGTTCATTTCTGGAATTATAGCAACATTAATTTCAGTTATATGGTTATTATATGCATTCCGTAAGTTCCTAGTCGCAAAACCATTATAGAAGGAGGTATTTTGGCGTTGCTTTCAAATAAAGAAATCTCACTGGCTTTGTCAAGCCTAGATGATTGGTCTTTTTCAAATAATAAAATACATAAGAATTTTTCGTTTAATACCTATATGGATGGAATTGCTTTTGTAAATCAATTGGCAAAAATTGCTGAAGAAAACAATCATCATCCCGATTTAACAATTGGATGGTGTAAAGTAGGAGTGACATATACATCTCATGATCAAGGCGGCGTAACTAAAGAATGTTTAATGATGGCTAAGTTTACAGATGAAATTCTATAGGCAATAGAAAACATAGATCATGATTAAAAAATTGTTTCTGGGGAGCTTTATTTCCTCTATCATGCTGGGACAGCAAGTGGCACCTGCATTAAGAGCAACTTTAACTCCTGTTTTGGATGGGGATGTGATTAATGACTCAGCATGGTCTAATGTAGATGCTATAACACTCTTTACTCAAAAAACACCAGATGAAGGACAAGCAATCTCTGAAAAAACAGTGGTAAAAGTTATGTATTCAGATAAATTCTTTTTTGTAGCTGTAATAGCATATGATAGAGATCCAAACAAAATTATAATTTCTGATACAAGGCGAGATTCACCACTAAATAATTCTGATAGTTTTTCTTTTATTATTGATACTTTTCATGATTATCAAACTGGTTATTTATTTGGTACAAATCCCGCAGGAATTGAGTATGATGCTCAAATCACAGGCGGAGGAGAAGGTGGAAGTATGACGCGTAGATTCAGCGTTGGGACTGGTGGAGGATTTAATGTGAATTGGGATGCTGTATGGGAAGTAAAATCTAAACGTGGTGATTATGGATGGAGTGCAGAATTTGCAATTCCATTTAAAACGTTGCGCTATAAAAAGAGTGATGATCAATCCTGGGGAATTAACTTTGAACGTGTGATTGGTCGAAAAAAAGAAGAAGCACACTGGTCTCCTATTCCAAGACAATTTACAATGAACCGTCTAGTATCAGCAGGTACACTTACTTCTATGAATGTACCCAATGCTAGAAATATCAAAATTATGCCATATTTATTGGGTCAGAATAATAAAATTAAAAATGAAATCCAATCCTCAGATAGTGATGGAAATTTTGGTTTGGATGCTAAAGTAAGTATTGGTTCAACTATGACATTGGATCTTACCTATAATACAGATTTTGCCCAAGTCGAGGCAGACGATCAACAGATTAACCTAGATAGATTTAGTCTGTTTTTCCCTGAAAAACGTGCATTCTTTTTAGAAAATGCTGGTCTTTTCTCTGTAGGAACTGGTGGCGGTTACTTTGGACCAGATATTGAAATGTTTTTTAGTCGTCGTATAGGCGTTGGTCCTAGCGGAGAACCAGTGCCTATTTTAGGGGGAGGTAGGCTAACTGGTACTGTCGGAGGCATGAAAATTGGATTATTAAGTATGGGAACCAAAGCAGTGAAGGGTATAACGGATGCTAACCAATATTCATTATTCCGATTAAAAAAAGAATTACCAAATCGGACTCATTTTGGTGGTATGGTAACAGCACTTAATCATGGTGGTGCTGAAGGATACTTAAACCAATCATACTCATTAGATTCTCAGATTGGTATTGGTCAACTAAGTAAATTTATTGTTTTCGGTGCTATAACTGAAACACCTGGGATGGATAATGACAATGCTTATGCTTACAGGTTTGAATTGGCTAGAGATACTAAGCAAGTGTCTACATCTATGTCCTATAATGAGGTGGGGAAAAATTTTAATCCAGAAATGGGTTATCTGAAACGTGAAAATTATAGAAAGTGGTCTGGCCGAATTTTTACACGTTTTCGACCTCAGAATAAGTTTGGTATATTAGAGCTAAGACCACATGTAAATTTCGATGGTTATTGGAAATTAGATGGTTTCCAGGAGTCTGGTCGATGGCATATTGATAATCATTGGGAATTTAGATCTGGTTTTCAAATTCATACTGGTACAAACTTGTTAAGAGAAGGTGTGATTGAAGAATTTGAAATTGCTGATTCAGTGATTGTTCCAAAAGGAATTTATGATGATCAAGAGCTCCAAATTATGATTATGACTGATCCTTCTAAGTCGATTAGCTTCAGTTCGATGAATCGTATTGGAGGTTTTTTTGGAGGAGACCGAATTAATGTAACACCCACTGTTCGGTTTCGATTTAAAGATAAAATTACATCTGAATTGAGTATGAACTACAATAATGTCAAGCTCCCTTTTGGTAATTTTACTACAAATCTAATTCGCGCAAGAATTACTTATGCTTTTACCCCAAGAATGTATATTCAGTCTTTAATTCAATATAATAGCCGATCGGATCAATGGTCGATGAACGGTCGATTTACTTGGCAGCAGTCTGCAGCTACTGGATTGTACTTAGTCTATAATCATATTCAGGATTATGATGGTATACCGATCGAATCAAGCACAAAATCATTTGTCATTAAATATAGCTACTTATTTGATGCATTTTAAAAATTAGAAATCTAATAACTTTGGAAATCTATGAAATTAATTTTTAATTCAATTATATTTACTATCACCACATTTAATTTTTTGTTATCAGAAAGTATTGCGCCTGCGGTTCGTTCTACAAAACTCCCGGTTATGGATGGGAACGTTATAGATGATGAAGCATGGTCTTCCATAAATCCAATTATTTCATTCACACAAAAATCACCAGATGAAGGTCAGGTTGCAACAGAAAAAACAGCAGTCCGGATAATGTACTCTGATCAAATGTTTTATGTCTCTGTTATTTGTTATGATTCTAATCCCAAAGGAATAGTTATCTCAGATACTAGACGAGATGCACCTTTAAATAATACTGATAGTTTTATGTTTATTCTAGATACATTTCATGATCAGCAAAATGGTTTCGTATTTGGGACTAATGCAGGAGGTATCGAATATGATGCCCAAGTTAGCGGTGGTGGTGAAGGTATGTCTATTAGTAGTACCCGTCAGTCTGTTGGTGTAGGTGCTAATTTCAATATTAATTGGGATGCGGCATGGGATGTAAAAACTGAAATTGGAGAATATGGTTGGAGTGCTGAATTTGCAATTCCCTTTAAGACTTTAAGATTTTCAAGTGATAAAGATCAATCATGGGGCGCAAATTTTCAGCGTACTATTGCCCGAAAAAATGAGCATGTCTTTTGGTCTCCTATACCAAGACAATTCAGTCTTAATCGCTTAGCGCTTGAAGGCACATTGACAGGGATTAATGTGCCAACTGATCGTAATATAAAATTGATGCCTTATGTATTAGGTAACAATAATAAGGTAATAAATGAAACAAGCTACTCAAAGTCTGAAGGAGACTTTGGATTTGACGCAAAAGTTGGAGTGACTTCTAGTCTTACAATGGATATTACATATAATACTGATTTTGCTCAGGTTGAAGCAGATGAACAGCAAGTAAATTTAGATCGATTTAGTTTATTTTTTCCTGAAAAGAGAGCTTTCTTCCTTGAAAATGCTGGGCTTTTTTCTGCTGGTGAGAATACATATTATGGTCCTGATATTGAAATGTTTTTCAGTCGTCGAATTGGAATTGTAAGTGGAAATAGAGTTCCAATCCTTGGTGGGGGTAGACTTACTGGTGATTTAAGAGGGTTCAAACTCGGTATCTTAAATATGAGGACTGGTTCGGTAAAAAATGTTTCAGATGGTGATGATTATGGTGTTTTTCGTTTAAAAAAAGAATTACCTAATCGAACTTACTTTGGAGGAATGGTTACGAGGAAAAAAGGTTTGGGAGATGATGGCTATATTAATCAATCTTATTCTATTGATGGAGCACTTGGAATAGGAGATGCAATTCAATTAATTGGTTTTGCTGCAAAAACTGATCCTGCGCCTGGGATAAAAGGTAATAATGATTCTTATGCATATGTATTGGAAGCAAATAGAAATACACAGTCTTTTACAAATCAAATACGTTATTCTGAAGTTGGTAAAAACTTTAACCCTGAAATGGGTTTTGTTAAACGACTAGGTTATCGAAAGGTTTTGTTTCGCATCCTCAACAGAACAAGGCCAAAGGATTTCTTTGGTATTTTAGAGCTTCGACCTCATATTACTTATTGGGGATATTGGAAACTTGAGGATGGATTTCAAGAGACTGGATTTTTACATATTGATAACCATTGGGAATTCAGAAATGGATTTAGAATTGATACTGGAATTAATTTTACTAAGGAAGGTGTTGTAGATTCATTTCAAATTGTAAGTGGTAAATGGGTTCCTCCAAGCACTTATGATAACAAAGAACTTCATATTCGTACAAATACAAACTTAACTAAACCGTTTAGCATTATTTTAGTAACTAAAATTGGGGGATTTTTCAATGGTGATAGGAAAAACTTTGATACTACTTTACGTTATCGTTTTGGGGATCGATTTACGTCTGAAGTTATTTCAAAATATAATGATGTAAAATTAGATGATGGAGGTGAATTCATTACTCATTTAATGCGTGGTCGTTTAACTTATGCTCTAGCATCAAATATTTATATACAATCTCTTCTTCAATATAATAACCAATCCGATGAATGGTCCATGAATTGGAGATTTATATGGCAACAATCTGCTGCCACAGGGCTCTATATAGTATATAATGAGGCTCAAGATTATGATGGTATTCCAATCACAAAAAGCACAAAATCATTTGTACTGAAATATAGCTATCTTTTTGATATAATGAATTAAAATCACAATCTTCCCAATTAGAATTTGGTGTATATTTTAAGCCATGTTGAGAGAAATTCATGACTGACATCATATTGGGGCTAATTCAAGAAACTATTAGCGGTTTAGCTTTGGGATGTATCTATGCGTTAATTGCTTTAGGCTTTACTCTCATTTATAAGGCCACAGAAGTTGTTAATTTTTCGCAGGGTGAAATAATGATGGTTGGAGCTTATGTAAATTTCTTTTTTTTAAATCTTCTTATGGCACTTAGCGGAGGATTGAATGGTTGGATATTCCTTTTAGCATTCATTGGGTCAGTAATATTTGCGGTTTTATTTGGAATTATTATGGACTTCATTATTAATAAACCTTTAAAAGGAGAGCCAGTATTTTCGATTATTATGGCTACAATTAGTCTAGCAATAATTTTAAGATCATTAACTGCTATTCTTGCTGGACCATTAAGTATAATTCCAATTTCACCATTTGGTGATCAGACATTTTTTTTAAATGGTGTGGTGATTTCAATCTTAGATATTTCTATCATTTTTTCTGCAATAATTATTATGTCAGGCTTCTATTACTTTTTTAATTATACTAAATGGGGAATATCAATGAAAGCAACTTCAGCTGATGCAGAGGCTGCACAGCTATTAGGTATACCTGTAAATAAAGTTTATCGTTATGTATGGATATTTGCATCATTAGTAGGTGTCCTTAGTGGAATAATGCTAGCCCCTCGGATGGCTTTAATAGATACTTCAATGTCCTTTTTAGGGTTGAAAGCTTTTCCTGCTGCAATTTTGGGTGGTTTTGGTTCTATAAAAGGTGCAATTATAGGTGGTATAATTTTAGGAATTATTGAAACAGTAAGTTTAGGAACATTATCATTCCATTTTTCATGGATTAAGGAAATAAATGATATTATTGTTTGGATTGTACTTATCGCTGTTTTGATGATTAGACCAGACGGATTATTTGGAGTTTCAAAAGTAAAGCGAGTCTAATGAAAAGTAGATTTGAAAATGAAAACTTAAAATGGATTCCTTTCTTAATTCTATTTGTAATCTTTTTACCCTTTGTTCTTAAGAGCGCAACTTTTAGTTATAAATATTATCTCTATGTAATTAATCTAGCAGGGATTTATATAATTCTTACAATTGGATTAGATATTCTTAGTGGGTATACAGGTCTTATGTCTTTAGGACATGCTGCATTTTTAGCTCTTGGTGCATATTTTTCAGCTATCATGGTAGATCAGTTAGGTATACCATTTGAATTATCTTTGTTTTTAACGCCGCTTTTAGTTGGTTGTTTTGGGTTTGTAATTGGTTTTCCAGCATTGCGTGTCCAAGGAATATATCTCGGTTTAACTACAATGGGTTTTGGCTTTATTGTTAAAAGATTAATTATTGTTTTTAGTAGTTGGACAGGGGGATCTGCTGGCCTTCGTGTATCTGATGCAAAACTATTTGGCTGGACTATAAATAGTGATTGGGAAAATTATTTTGTGATTTATTTCTTTGTAATCATCTCTGTCATAATTTGCAGAAGACTAGTTAAATCCAAATTAGGTCGTGCATTTATGTCAATTCGTGACTCAGAACAAGCTGCTATAGCTTCTGGAATCAATTTACCTAAGTATAAAATGATTTCTTTCTTTATTTCTGGTTCTTTTGCGGGTCTTGCGGGAGTTCTATTTGCCCATACAAGTAATTTTATATCAACTGATCATTTTGATATATTGTTATCAGTATATTTTATAGTTATGTTAATGATTGGTGGTATGGGATCTATATATGGTGCAGTATTGGGAACATTATTTATAGTTTTAATGGAAAATTTATTTATACCTTTATTTGAAGATAGCCTTTCTAAATACATGTATTTAGAAACAGGTGACTTCCAAGCATTCATGTTCGGTTTGATTATGCTGATATTTATTATATTCCAACCTTTAGGATTTTATGGAATGTGGCTAAAAATAAAAATTTACTGGAAAATTTTTCCCTTTAACCCGCGAAAGCGATTTATTTAAAAAAAGGAGGATTTATGAAAAATTTCTTTTTCATGACCCTATCCGCATCTTTTATAATTATTGGATGTGGTAATCAGACATCTTCACCAGGTGTTACTGATAATGAAATACTTATTGGCAATATTCAAGATCTAAGTGGACCAATTAAAGAATTGGGCGCACTAATCCCTGCTGGATCCCAAATGTATTTTGATTATATAAATGAACAAGGAGGTGTAAACGGTAGAAAAATACGAATGATTACAGAAGATCATGGTTATAACCCTCAAAAATCAGTAACAGCTGCGAAAAAGTTAGTTGAAAAGGACCAAGTTTTTTGTTTGTATAATGTAATTGGGACATCACCAGCCGAAGCAATTCGACCTATTTTGGAAGAGAGTGGAGTCCCACTAATTGCGCCGGCTACGAATTCAAGTACTTTAGCAGATATGTCAAGGCAAGGAGCTAAATATATCTTTCATACTGATGCAGGTTATGATCTCCAAACAAAAGTTTTGATCAACTACATTTTATCAAAAAACCCTGACGCAAAGATTGGTTTTGCATATCAAGATGATGATTATGGTGAAAACGCTCTTATAGGAGCAGCTGAAGCAGAAGAAATAAACGGAATTACTGTACAAAAGGAATCCTTCCAAAGAGGTGCAACTGACTTTGTTGGACAGACATCAAACTTTATGAAGGGAGGATGTACTGACGTAATTATAGGTGGAATTGTGAGAGAACCAGTAACAATAATGAAAACTGCACAAGCCATGAACTATAAACCCAATTTCTATGGACTAGGACCAACTACAGATAAAAGAGTTGGTTTGCTAGCTGGTGAAGCGGGAGAAGGATTTATTACTGCATATTGGGCATTTCATCCTGAATCAAATAACTCTGGACCAGAGCTCTATCGAGAATTATCTGATAAAAATGGTGTGCCAGTACAAATGAGAGGACTTTATCATTACTATGGTTTTGCAACAGCATATATTCTTGTAGAGGGTTTAAAAAGAGCAGGTAAAAATCTCAATCGACAACGTTTAATTAATGCTTTAGAAAACTTAAAAAATTGGGATAGTGGATTTTTCCCTCCAATCACATTTGGTCGAGATGATCATGCTGGTGTAGAATCTGTAATGCTTTTACAGCTACAGGGTGGGAAACAAGTAGAAATTAGCGATTGGTTAAACTAATAATGATTAGATAGGGCCTCAATAGAGGCCCTATGTTTTATGGAAAATTTATCTATAAAAAATTTGCATATGAATTTTTCTGGTGTTCGTGCTTTGGATGGTGTCACATTTACTGTAAAAGAAGGTGAAATATTTTCACTTATTGGAGCTAATGGATCCGGAAAATCCACATTATTTAATTGTATAAATCGTTATTGTATCCCCGAGAAGGGATCAATTCATTATGCCGAAAAAAATATTTTAGATCTTTTGCCCCATCATATTTCTGAGCTTGGCATTGCTCGAACTTTTCAGAACTTGCAAAATGTACCTTACATGACTCTTTTAGAAAATGTATTGTTAGGGGCTCATAAAAGATTATCTAATGCTGATTTAGTAAGACGGTGGTTTTTTAGAAAGGAACGATTAAGAGAAGAGACTATGGCTCTTGAAGTTATGTCATTTCTAGGGATTGATAATTTTGAAGCAAAATTTTTGAGTGGTCAGCCATATGCAATCCAAAAATTGGTCGAAATTGCTCGGGCACTAATCAGTAAGCCCCAATTGATTCTTTTGGATGAGCCAGCTGCAGGAATGAATGACCAAGAGACATTGGAGATAAGTAAAATTATATTAGAAATAAGAGATGTTTTAGGAATAACTGTCCTCCTAGTAGAGCATGATATGAATTTAGTTATGAAAATTTCAGATAGGATATGTGTTCTTGATTCAGGGAAAATTATTGCTTTAGGAGATCCTGAAAAAGTTAAAAATGATCCAGAAGTAATTCGATCTTATTTAGGAGATAATAACCATGCTTAAACTTATAGGCATTGAAACATTCTATGGTAAAATAAAAGCTTTGCATGGTGTTTCTCTTGAAGTTTTGAAAGGGCAATTAGTATGTATTCTAGGAGCTAATGGCGCAGGGAAAACTACAATTTTAAAAACTATTTGTGGAATAGCTGAACCTGAATATGGAACTATACATTTTAATGATCAGCAGATCAATAATTTAGACCCAGAAAAAATTATAGATAAAGGAATATCTCTTGTGCCTGAAAATCGACGAATTTTCCCAGAACTTTCAGTGTATGAGAATCTTTCAATGGGTGGATTTCTGATTAGAGATAAGATAAAGTTTAAACAAAGAATTGAGGAAGTAGTTAGTCATTTTCCAGTATTGCAAGATAGAGCTAATCAAAAAGCAGGTACTTTGAGTGGCGGAGAGCAACAAATGCTAGCCATTGGTCGAGCGCTTATGCTAAAACCTAGATTGTTACTCCTTGATGAACCTTCCTTAGGACTTTCTCCAAAATTAGTAGATGAAGTTTTCACTATTATTCAAAATCTACATAAAAGTGGTGTTACGATTCTTTTAGTAGAACAAAATGTAAATCAAGCTCTTAAGATTGCAGATTATGGATATGTACTTACTTCAGGTAAGATTTTTCTCAGTGGCACATATGATGAACTATATAAAGAAGAAAAAGTACGTGATATGTATTTAGGAGAAGGTCAATATGTTCGACGTTCGAAATTATGGCAGGCGTGAAGCCAGATTTTAAAATATACGATACTGTGCCAAAAGCATTTTGGTATCATGTAAATCAAAAACCTAAATCTGTTGCTAATTGGATAAAGTCTCAAGGAATTTGGCAGGCACAAACTTGGGAAGAATATGGGCATTTAGTAAAACGTATTGGTTTAGGATTAAAATTTTTTGGTGTAAGCAAAGGAGACAAAGTATCTATCCTATCTCAAACTAGGATGGAATGGGTAGCTTGCGATATGGGAATTATTGGTATAGGAGGAATCACTGCTCCTATATATCATTCAAATACGGCGGAACAAATTCAATATATTGCTGAACATAGTGAAGCAAAACTCATGTTCTTAGAAGATCAAGAACAATTAGATAAGATAATTGAAGTGCGGGATAGATTGCCGAGTGTAAAAAAAATAATTGTCTTTGATGATTATGCTCCAAAAGATATTCCTAACGTTATATCATTTAGAGAATTTATTGAAAATGCGATTGCTGATGATTCATTTGAAAAATGTATAGAAAAGAGTAATCCAAGTGATGTAATTAGTTTTATTTATACCTCAGGAACAACTGGGGATCCAAAGGCTGGCGTGATAACCAATAAAAATGTTATATCCTCAATAAAACATTTACCAAAAATACTTGATATCTCAGAAAAAGATTTAACTATTGCATATTTACCCCTGGCTCATATTGCTGAGAGGCTTTTGGGACATTTTTTAAAATTAGTTTGTGGAAATCAAACTGCATTTGCTGAAAGCATAGAAGATATGCCAAATAATATTAGACAGGTTGGACCTTCAATAATGTTTGGAACACCAAGAGTTTTTGAAAAATTTTATGCGAAAATTTCCACTGGTATAAGTGATGCAACTTGGTTTCAAAAAAAAATTTACTATTGGGCTATAGATATAGGAAAAGAAATCTCAAAGTCTAATGGGTCAAATTCTTTTTTCCTTAAAATAAAAGAGATGCTAGCAAAATATTTTATTTATAATAAAATAAAGAAAATATTTGGTGGTCGTATAAGATATATGGTTTCAGGGGCAGCTCCAATTTCACCAGATATTGTTCATTTTTTTAATTGGATGAACATTTCAATTCTCGAAGGATACGGAATGACAGAGACTACTGGTATTATTTCTATAAATACACCTAATGCTATAAGAATTGGTTCGGTTGGTAAGCCATATCCTAATACACAGGTCAGAATTGCAAAGGATGGTGAAATTTGTGTTAATGCCCCTCAGAATATTGATAAATATTTTAATGATAAAGAAGCTTCAGCTAGATTACTAGAACCTGATAATAATGGTAAGTTTTGGCTACACACAGGAGATGTAGGGTATGTAGATGATGAAGGATATCTATTTATAACAGATCGTAAAAAAGATATACTTATTACAGCTGGCGGTAAAAATGTTGCTCCACAATATATTGAAAATTTATTAAAAACAATTTCCTATGTTAGCCAGAGTATGGTGTATGGTGATGCAAAACCTTATCTTACAGCATTAATTACTCTAGATGAAGATGAGATCACAAAATTTGCGCGTGATCATAAAATTTTATATCAAGACCTTGCAGATTTATCTAAAAAAGAACAAGTAGTCGAGCTAATAAAAAATGAAATACAATTGATGAATGAAAAGCTTCCATCTTATGAGACTATAAAAAAATTTAAAGTTTTAGAACAAGACTTTGATCAAGATAAAGATGAGTTAACGCCTACATTTAAAGTTAAAAGAAAAGTGGTTATAGATAATTATAAAGTCTTGTTAGACAGCATGTATTAGATCTTAATAAAAATCTTTTTTCTATACATCCATGTAAGTAGAAGTAAAAAAAATAAAACGTGAAATATTGCAAAAAATAATGAACCGTTAATGTTTCCTGCTATTGGCTGAAATATAGTTTTATATAAATAGGAATATCCGGAAATCATTTTTCCATCAAGTTTAAAACTAATTTTTAATAATATTTTTACCCAAAGACTAGATAATATGTACAGAAAAATAGCATTAGATCCTAGGATGACAAAAGGTTTGGTCCACCAGTCAATTTTTTTTATATCAACCAGCCAGACCATGCCAGCTAATAGGATAATTGCAATACCAGCTGTATATAATACATAAGAGCTTGTCCACAATTGCTTATTAATTGGGAAGCCAAAACCCCACAGCCAACCAGTAATAATCAACAATGAACCTAGCACGGCCATTCTTTGTGTGTTATCTTCATGATCATTTGTCGTTTTGATCATAGTACCAACTAAAAATCCAATTAGTATAGTAACAACAGAGGGTATTGTGCTCAATAGTCCTTCAGGATCAAATTGTATTCCCGTTCCTCCATATAAATGACTTTCACCCAATAAAAAACTATCAATAACTAATATAAGGTTATATTTGAGTGAGTATGGATCTTGACCCGAGTATAATCCATAGCTCAATAGTAAAAGCCAATATCCAACAAGAATAAAAAATGATATTTTAACTAAGCCTTTAACATTTAAACGTAAGACAATGAAGCTTGCAAAAAAATATGCTAAAGCGATACGTTGAAGAACTCCTAGTATTCTAAATGAAGACCAGTCCCAATTTTGCCTAATAAATGGAAAGGCATTTAAAAGTAAACCAATGATAAAAATCGTCAGTGTTCTAAAAATAATCTTATTAAAAAGAGGTCCATATTTACATATGTCATATTTATCAAATGAGAACCTCATAGACACGCCAATTATAAACAAGAAAAAAGGAAATACTAGGTCAGTAAGAGTGCATCCATGCCACTGGGCATGCCTAAGTGGTTCATAAACATATGACCACGTACCAGGTGTATTCACAATAACCATCAGAGCCATCGTAGCACCACGAAAAATATCAAGAGCTGTAAATCTTTTAATATTTTCTATCAATCTGTTTTTACCCTCAAACCAAATTTGGAATCGATTTTAATATATTTTATCAAAATAAGCCCTGGTATTGTTGCAATCAAAACCCAATTAAAGAAATATTTATATCCAATGCTTTCTTGGAGAAAACCGCTAAACATCCCAGGTATCATCATCCCCAATGCCATAAATCCTGTACATATTGCATAATGTGCTGTCTTATGTTTTCCTTCTGATAACATCATCATATATAATAGATAAGCAGTAAAACCAAAACCATATCCAAATTGTTCTATAGCGACAAAACTACCAATTAAATAATAATTGTCTGGTTGTACGTATGCCATGTAAACGTATACTATATCAGGTAATTTCATAGCAAGTGCCATCCAAATAATCCAATATTTTAAGCCGTGTCTTGCAACTAAAAGACCTCCAAAAATTCCACCAAGAGTCAACATGATCATTCCTAA
>MDTG01375248.1_pt1 | contig 13214 bp, 11 predicted proteins | sample 811421 | NCBI WGS metagenome assembly MDTG01 (sample SAMN05326645, study PRJNA326480) | marine metagenome | isolation source: seawater | place: Pacific Ocean: South East | collected 2011
GTCGATAAATCCTTTACCATCACTATCGGCCTTATGGAAAATGAATCTATATTCATCTCTTGAGAATGAGATATCTAGTGCTTTCATTGCAGAAATGAACTCGCTCAGTGTTAGATGATTGTTATCGTATACATCTGCTGCTTTGAAGGCTGCTCGACGAATTTTCAAATCTGAAACGGAAGGATTTGAGAAAAGTTGAGTAAATGTTTGGAATGGAGTCGTACGGTTCTCGTAGTGCTTCTTACCATACAAATTGAAGGTCGCAACACCAATAATTACTGCAGCTAAACCACCAATAATTGCTTTTTGCCCCATGATAAATACCAATACTCCACCTGCTATGATTCCTAGAATTTGTAACCATGGATAAAGTGGAGAATTGAATGAAGGATGATACCATTCATGCGCAAAGTTCGCTCTTCGAAGAATAATAACACTTAGATTGAGAACCATAATTACCATAATTTGGAATCCAGATGCCAATTTTGCAACATCTTTTACCGGCAGAGTTAGGATACAAATTGCCATGGTAATACCAGTGATTATTATCGCCCAATGAGGAGTTTCAAACTTGGTATTGATGTCCTCTAAAGGTTGAGGTAACAAATTATCTCTAGCCATAGCAAACAAAAATCTGGACGATGCTAGTACTCCTGATAGAGCACCTGAAATCATAGTCAAAACAGCAAGTATTGCGATTGTAATTCCAATTTTAGTTGATGCTACAGCATCAACGAAAGCAAAAACAGGGTCTTCTCTAGCATCACCATTGCTATCTAACCACCATGTGCCATCGACAGAAGCCATCATGATGAATGTCACAGCACAGTATATGATAGTAACAATAAGGAGTGAGTAAAGCATTCCTGAAGGTAAATTCTTTTGCGGATTCTTTACTTCTCCACCTATTGCTCCAACTTTTATTATTCCAGCATATGCTACGAAAACCAGTGCTGCCGCTTCACCCAACAAAATCGGATCGTTTTTGGTAATATCAATAGCTCCATCGATTGGACGCGAAAAGTCAAAATTCGCATCGAACAATTGAATTATACATATTACAATAAGTAATCCAGTAGTTACTGCTAAAATTGGAGTTTGAAATGACTTGACTTTCTTAATACCTAATATATTGAGCATAGTTATCATTACTAGCGCCGACATGATGACAAACATTGCATTCACTGTGACATCAAAATAGGTAGTTACAGCATACAAATAGGCTCTAAATCCAATTAATGCAAATGCCGATTTTAGTAAAAATGAAGCCCATAATCCTAAGCCACTAATAGTTCCTAAAACAGGCCCGAATGTTCTTTCCAGATAAACGTAAGAACCACCGCTTTCAGCCATAGTTGATGCTAATTCGGACTTGGAAATGGCACCTGGCAAGACGACTATTGCTGCTAATAGAAATGCCAACCAGATACCTGGCCCCATTATTTCAGCGGCAAATGATGGCAGTACAAATAATCCCGAACCAATCATTGCAGCCAATGAAATTATGATAACTCCGATTAGACTTAATGAACGTTCTAATTGACTTTTAACTTCAGAAACTACACCTCCAATATCTCCTTTGAGTAATTTGTCAGTTGTTGATTTTAGCCCCATATTATCCACCTCAAAAACGACAATACAGTACCGCTAATTTCACTGAAAAGCCAAAAGTAGTTATTGATTGCTGAATATTTATGATAAAAATGCATAATGTTGGCTTTTTATACCTTAGCGATGACTTTCATTTCAACAGCAATAGGTGTAGGAAGTGCCCTTATTGCAAGTGTTGTACGAGTTGGCCCTATTTTCCCAAGAGTTTCAGCCCAAACTTCATTGTAACCTGAGAAATCACGATCCATATCTACTAAGAATGAGGTCACATCGATAACTTTGTCAAGTGATGAACCTGCTTCTTCTAGAATTCTCGAGATATTTTCAACTACTGCTCTTGTTTGAGCTTTGATATCATAATCTAATTGATTACCATTCTTATCTTTGATCGGACCACCTGGTATTGAATTATCTCCTGGTTGCCTTGGGCCAACTCCTGACAGATAGATCAGGTCACCTTCTCTTCTAGCATGAGGGTAGGCGCCTACTGGCTTTGGTGCTTTGTTGGTATTAACTGCATTCTTTCCTTCTACTGGGTCATATAATGCAGGTCCAGAATTAGAAACTTGAATTACTGGTTCATCTCCTTTTGAATCGAGTACATTTCGGTCACCACCATAGAATTCGACATCGTCTTCATCATACTCTTTATCACCAGTTCCATTCGATTCGGGATTGAGTACTACCACTGCAGCTCCTGCGCCATGAATCGGCTCATATGCTAGTACATCTCCAGTCAAATCATTTCGATTATCATTCATTGCTGATAACCACCACATCGGTTTGAATGCAACCACTTTCTTCACGCGTATTTGATTATGAATAGTCCTACTCAACTGCCCAATATCTTCCAATCTTCCTTCCGAAAGGAATTCGAGAATCTTACGGTTCCACTCTTCATCTTTCAAAGAATGAATTCTATCTTCATGTGGCTCTATTGGTTCGGTAAACATACGATTAGATAATGACATTACAGAAACAGCAACCGCTTTCTTTCCTTGTGATTTCACTACATCCATACAAGCTTTAGCGAGAACGGTTGTTTCTGATCGATTGGAATAGACATTGGTGGAACATATTACTGCAGGAATTCTATTATCTGGATTTAGCAACTCAAGAGCAACAACAGAACCAACATCAACAGGAAATCCATCATAAGCGACTGTTCTAGATTCTAAACCTCTCGAAATATTTGCTTTATTCCAAGCATGAGCGAAATCTGTATCTATTCGCAATGAATAATGAATGCTACCCAAATCATGAAAATCTGCATCAACCATAACCCATTCAGGATTAGGATCTGCTTGGATTTGATGCCCGATAACACTTGGCCAAAGAGTGGAATAAATAATAATTAAATCAGCATCACTTTCTTCAATTTGCCTTCTAGCCTCATCATATGCATCTCGAATGTTTTGCCAACCTTCGTTTTTCTCAGGACAAAGCACAGGGTGCGGATGTGCAGGGACAATCAGTGATTTTACGATCTCTCCAGACATCATTGTTCACCCCATGAGTGGCATGGCCATTCCATAATTGCATTACCGGTTCCAATGATGGTGCCATAACCATGCAAAGTCGCAGGTTGACTAGGAATGCCCATGGCAGAGAGTAACCAAGTCAAGGCACCCCCGTCAGATTCTGCGATTGCTTGTTCACAAAATTCTGGCATTTCATTGATGATTTGTTGTGACTTCCCAGAACGCATTAAATCAATCATGCGCATATCCCATAAGTGCATTGCATGACTGGTAATATGTTCCTTGCTCATATCTTCTGGAGGATTGGTTTCTGTGACAAAGTGGCGATGTGAAAGTGAATTACTTGCTAATAGCAGACACTTTTTGCCGCTTTCTTCAATCGCTTTTGCTGTAGACCTACCTAGTTCGAGCATCATTTCTTGCATCACTTCAACCGAATAATATGATAATCCTCGATTAGAAGAAATTGATACAATCGGCTTATCCCATTCTGGACGAACCATATGGCAGGAAACAATTGTTCCATAATCGACACGGAAATCAGGATTTTCCATCATCTTTACCGACATTCCTTCCGATTCAGCTTGATCATGAATTGCTCTTGCTAAATCTACATCGATTGTAAGGTCATAATTGAATCTAAACAGGTTAGGAAAAACTGGATCGACGCTTTTTGATGCACACTTTTCGACTCCTATGAAATGAGTGCCCACGTATGTCTGCCAATGAGGTGATAAAACCACAATAACATCGTAGTCTACATCTTTTAACGAATCTCGAAGCCTCTCATAGCCCCAACGTAATTGCTCCCAACCGCCTTCAGAAACCGGTTCATTTTGTTCAGGATTATCTGCATAAACAAGATGAGGGGGGTGAGGTGCTAGGCATCCCGCTACAATACTACCCTTCGCCATGAAACGACCAAGAGGTTCCGCACCTTCTATTCATCGGCGACTCCTGGCCTGCAACATGGGGGAGAAACCTGACCTCAAATATCGGCATGTCGTATGGCCTACTACCTATGCGATTTCATTGATATCGTTGTGTGTAATTCTGTTAGATGAAAACAAATACCCTCCGATGATCATTTCATTGGTTGCAGCATGTGTGTTCTCTCCAGTGTTAGCAAAGGTTACCAATTCTGGCGACATCAAAGAGCATGCCATAGGTATAGCACTAGTTTGCATACCAATGGCTGGCTTCTGGATGATGGGACCAAATTATTTCAATATAGCAATGCCATTCCTAGTTTGGATTTGGCAATGTGCATCATGGTCAAAGAAAGAGCATCCACCAATTAGGTACGGGGTATGGCATGGATTCGGAATCGCTTCCAGTATTCTACCTGGTGCAATGCTTATCGGAGCATTGCTTCAATAGGATTCTTCTTGATTAGGAAAATCACCACTGCGCACATCATCACAGTATTGTTGAACAGCACCTGTAATTTGATTTTCAAGATCAAGATATCTTCTCAAGAATCGTGGACTAAAATCTGTAGTTATTCCAAGCATGTCATGCAATACTAACACTTGGCCATCACAATCTTGGCCAGCACCAATACCGATTGTTGGAATCGAAATCGCCTCACTAACTTGCTTAGCAAGATGTGCTGGTATCTTTTCAAATACAATAGCAAAACATCCTGACTCTTCCAATAACTTGGCATCAGCAATCAATTTGGCAGCTTCTTCTTCCTCTTTTGCTCTGACAGTATAAGTCCCAAATTTGTATATTGATTGGGGAGTTAATCCTAAGTGGCCCATAACAGGAATTCCAGCAGTCAAAATTCGTTGAATACTTTCAACAATTTCTGCACCGCCTTCAAGTTTCACAGCATGCCCACCAGATTCTTTCATAATTCGAATCGCACTTTCCAGAGCAATTGCAGAATTGCCTTGGTATGAACCAAAAGGCATGTCGACCACAATAAGTGCTCTATCTACTGCCCTTTCAACACACTGTGCATGGTAAATCATGTGATCAAGACTCATAGGAACCGTAGTATCGCGGCCTGCCATAACATTCGATGCTGAATCTCCAACAAGAATCACGTCTACTCCGCCCCTGTCCACTAACTTGGCGAGACTGTAATCATAAGCAGTTAGCATAGTGATTTTCTCACCTGCACGCTTCATTTCCTGAAGCGTATGTGTAGTAACTTTGCGAGCGTTTGCGTGTACTGACATGCCTTGCCTCCATTTGTGCGGATAAGTGTCTAGTCTTCAATCTTCCATTACGCAAATATTGACTGCTTCACTGAAGAAACCGACTGACCAAAGCCCTCCTTCTCGTCCAACACCACTATCTTTGACTCCACCAAATGGTACTCGTAAATCTCGATGCAGCCAAGTATTTACCCAGACCATTCCGGAATCGATTTGTTCAGCTACTTGTCTTCCTTTATTTCTAGACCAAACGCTTCCTGCCAGACCATAATTTGTGCAATTTGCCATTTCTATTGCTTCTTCGTCTGTCTCAAATTTATGTATCGTTACAACAGGACCAAAAATTTCCTCAGTTGCTGTTCGAGATTTGTGAGAAAGCCCTCCAATTACTGTAGGTTCAATCCAAGCACCTGCTTTGTCAAGAATATTACCTCCAGCAAGGATTTCACCACCTTCCTCTTTGGCCAATTCAATGTAAGACATTACCTTGTTTCGATGTTCGACATTAATCACCGGACCAATATTGAAATTTTTCAATTCACTTAGGTACCTATTCAGAAAATCATCATAGATTGATGCATTAACAAGAACTCTTGAACCACATAAACAGATTTGTCCAGAATTTAGGAATGAGGCTCTAAGTACACCGGGCACTGCAATATCTAAATCTGCATCATCCAATACTAATGAGGCATTTTTACCACCTAACTCTAAACTTAACTTCTTGAACATAGGTGCAGCTGTAGCTGCAACAATTTTTCCTGTAGCAGTACCACCTGTGAAAGAAATGGCTTTGATATCAGGGTGCTCAACTATAGCTTGCCCAACTTCTGGACCATAGCCATTAACAATATTCAAAACTCCATCTGGTAAGCCGATCTCTGTACACAATTTTCCAAGAAAATGTGCAGTCAAAGGAGTGATTTCACTAGGTTTTGCTATCACACAATTTCCCATTAATAATGCAGGAGCGATTTTCCAAGAAAGCAGGTACAGCGGTAAATTCCATGGAGAAATCAATCCCACTACACCAATAGGTTTCCTCATAACATAGTTAGTAGCATCAGGCATGCTAAATGTTTCAGATTTTAGATTACGTCCAAAATCTGCAAAAAATCTGAAGTTGTTGACTGAACGACTTGCATCGACATTCATCGCCACTTCATGTGGCTTGCCGGTATCTAACGCTTCAAGTCGGGCTACTTCTTCGATATTTTTTTGCAAAGAATCAGCAATACGATCTAACCACACACACCGTTGTTCGATACTCAGTGAAGCCCATTCACCATGTGCATTAATAGCAGCATCCACTACATCATCCACATTTTTTGTACGAGGAATTTTCGCAATTATTGAATTGTCTAAAGGTGAAATGTCGTCAAAAACTTCGTCTGTGGTTACGAACTTACCACCTACCAAGTTTTGAACCTGGATCATAGATCCACCTCATACTGCCATCTATCTTGATCTGGGTCCCATTCATCCCAAGTTGGAATTGTTTTTAGAACATCATACAGATGTTCAGGAACTATACCCGGAACGATGAATGCTTTTTGGCGATTAAGCGGGTATGGGTTTCTCAATTCGATTCCTAAACATCCTAATATGGCTCTAGCTACATACCAAGTGGCTTGTGAATTCCATCCGTGAGCTATTTTTATCACCACACCTAATCCTTTAGGATAGTCCGGATGTTCAATAGCCATTCCCAATAATCCATCAGCACCTTCTTTGGCAATTACTTTACCATTACCTATTTTCAAAATGGTTGAATCGAGTCGATTGAAGCCTCCTACAAGATCAGGGTGCTTGCACATTGCTTCCCAAATCCAGTCGGAATCTTTGTCTCTTACTAAACCAGCATAGATTTTAGCTAATTCTGAAACAGTATTCGAAACAGTAGGTAGGCCACATCCATCCTTTGCGATTCTTTGTGGAGTCCAATCTTCTCCTAAGAATCTCCTGAGTTGTTCCATGTATGCATGGAATACCTCGTGATTGGGCAAAGTATATCCTGCACGATTCCAACCCTTTGCCCGACAACCTGCAAGAATTGCTGCATGTTCACCGCTACATGTGTGATACCATCTACGGGGGCGTCTTACTTGACGCCCGAATTGAATCAATGGAACATCAACAGGTGTAAGCATTAGTGGCCATTCGGCTTCAGAAAGCAACGATTGGGCTGCAGCAACGTGTTCTGTATCTCCATTATGACTTGCTACTGCTATCGCTTTTTGTTCCCATGTATGGTTTTCTAATTCTTTAGTGAATGCCTTCAGCATGAATGGTTTCATCATCGAACGACCATAACAGAGAACGTTACCTCCGAATGAATGTATTACTTCATCGCCATGGCACCAAGCTACAGCACCGTGAATTGTCGTTTCAGAAACACCATTTCTTCGATAATCAACCAATGGAACCCATTCGACTTCTCTTCCGGTTGGAATTCCATCAATATCTTCTCCTAAAGGCGAATCCGGAAAAATTGCGGAACCTGGTTTGCCAGGAGATACTGCAGAATTCAGGTCGTGTCTCAGATCCATATAATCACTCCAATAAAGGCACTACTTCTCTCCACCAAGCTTCCATATTACGAATAACACGTTCGCTATCATGATTGAAGAAATCAAACCAGCACATTAAGCGATCATCAGGATGGAATCTCTCTTTTACCTGTTCAGCAATTTGTTTAGCATTACCAATAAGTGCATTATCTGCTGCTTTTTCGACTTTTGAAGGATCTAATGTTCCTTCCAATGCCTTCCAATATTCTCCCAATGCCAAGCGTGCTTCTTCATGAGCTGCTTTAGATTGCTGTTCAGGAGATAAACCTGGCTCCGAATTAAGGAATACAAATGTAGTTCTTGGCATATCTCTTCTTTGCCATTTACCACCACTTGGGTGGAATAATTCAGACATTCTTTTGTGAGTATTATCAATTATTTCAGGTGAAGTGATTGATAAATTGAATACTTTAACCGGCAAGAATTTGTTGACAAATTCTTGGGCGTTAGGATCATGGGTACCTGCCACTAATTCAAGTTGATTTCTAGGCCAGTTTTTGGGCACGATTGAAATCTCTTCGAAATTATATCTACGATCGATAGGTATACTGTCTGGTGATTCATCACCAGCAAAGACCTGTTGTACTCTTTGCCAATCCTCGTCACTACGGAAATTTTCACGAGTTAGAACGGTTTCTCGAATGTCATTTGAATGAATGGTATCACCTCTTAATAATCGTAAGAAAATTTCACTAGCCTCCATGAAAATCTGCCCTCTTAATCCTGGCCAGGCAGCGTTTTCAACATCATTTCTTGGAACTATTCCATAAGGCCTAGCCATGAATTCAAATCTACCAGCACTAAAACCAACATGCAATTTTCTTTTTGAATCCATATGTGAAAGGAATTGAACTGTATTCGCTATTCTTTCAGCTTGAGCAATAGGACCTCCACTGGCTAAAATACTAACAACAGCAGAACCGACATCGATTTGATTTGTTCTCCGGAACGATTCTAATGCCAATTGACAAAAATCAGTACAAAGTCCGACTTCACCTTTCCAATGAGGTACTACCGGTTTGGAATTCATTTGCTGTGTTTCGGTTGACAAATGTGCTTGCGCGAGCCAAGCTACGCCGAACCCTAATCGGTCTGCTGCTTCCAATTGTGCGTAATAATTGGCAAACATTTCTGATTCACTAGGAGTAAATCCATTGTGGTCAGGAGTTTGTGATATCGAGAAGAATATGTCATACTCCATGTAATCCCTCTCCCTATGGGAGAGGGGCATGATGTATCAACATCACTATTCGCTAGTCAATTTAGAAACACGTTCTCTAACCGGTTCAGGAACTGGTTCTCCTGCTTCCATGAATGTAGTCATAATATCTGACAACTGAACCATCGCTTCGTCGGGCTGCTCGGATATTTCAGCCAAATCTGCTAGGCCCCATTTCGCTACTAAGATTCCAGATAGCTCTTGTAATTCAGAAGCTAATTCTAAAGAATTGATTAGTAAAGTCTGTGCTTGTTCTAATTCACCTAGAGTCGCATGTGAATGCGCCAGATCAGCAAGTGCTTCCATTCGCTCAAATTTTTCTCCTTCTGGAATAATATCTAAGCGCTTTTGAAGATGTAATTGACTCTTTTCAAAATCACCATTGTCCTTTGCAATATATGCTAGTAGTGCATGACCATATATCATCCCTTCAAGGTCTTCAGCTTCTTCACGAAGACGCATTGAACGATTTGCAAATACCTCAGCATCATCATCGGTCAACGAAAGAAGTGCAACATGGTGAAAGACTCCTGCAGCTAGACCGGATAACCCTTCATTTTCTGATGCGATACCTAATCCGATTAATTCATCTTTACTAGCACGGTTATGCTTTAACAATTCAAATTGACACCATCCCTGGTCCTCAGGGTTAACTGATACCTTGATTGCATGATCCAATAAACGGCCAACTAAAGCATCACGTCCCAATTCTCTTGCAAGATCCACTAGATGTAAAGCAAGGCTAGTATTTACTGCTTCAAGACCTTCACCTTCTGCGAACATCTCTAGAACTTCTTCGGCTTGTGATTGACTCATCTCTGGCAAAAAATCACCTCAAATAGAACGCATTCGGCCGCCATCGACAGCAAGAGAAACCCCTCTTATTCCGCCTGCAATTGGCATGCAAAGGTATGCAATTGCAGCTCCAGTCTCCAAAGGATCGATCAATCGACCGATTGGAACTTGAGACATCCACCCTTCGTGAACCTCCTCGACACTTTTTCCTGTTCTTTCATTGATTGAAGTTGCTAAGGACCCTAACCTATCAGTGTCAGTGAACCCTGGAAGTACATTGTTGATGGTAATACAAGCCGGTAATTCTCTGGAAAGTGACTTTGACCAAGAAGCCATAGCTCCGCGTAAAGTGTTAGAAAGACCAATGTTTGGAATTGGTTCTCTAACAGATGTGGATATTATATTCACAATCCGGCCCATTCCAACTGCTTCCATCTTTGGAGCAAGTCCTCTAACCAAAGTATGCGATGCGTGCAGATGTCGTTTGAAAGGAGCCTCGAAATCTTCGACGTTATTTCCTAAAAGTGGACCGCCAGGTGGACCAGCCGCATTATTGATTAAGATGTGGCATTCTTCAATTGAAGAAATAAATTTGCCAATTGCTTCTTGATCCTCTAAATCAAGGCTAATTGCTGTATGCCCGGTACCTGAAAGTGTTGCAATCAAATCTTCCGGATTCCTACTGACTGCAGTAATTGTTGCACCCGCTTTTGCAAGCATTTTTGCAGTAGCAGCGCCGATTCCTTTTGAGGCACCACAAACTATTGCATGCTTGCCAGATAATGCAGTGGTCGAAAATGGGTAGTCTTTTCCTAGCCAGTCCATGTTAATGCCACAAGGCGCATGGTATTGAACCTTCACAGCCAATCGCGAATTGTTTCTGCTTGTGTCAACCAATCGTCGCTTGCGACATCTATCATCGAAAAATGGTCTCCAGGGAGCCATAATTTCTGGATATTGGCTCCCTTGGCATCCATAGCCCTAGCATAAGACTCGGATTGTGTCCAAGGAACTTCTTTATCGGCCTTACCATGGATTAGAAGCACTGCTGTTTTAGGAGGATTGTCAATTGGATTTACTCGCCTCCAAATATCTTCATTATCTTCTGGGACACAACCCATCCATCGACGAACTGCATCGCCACCATCAGATAATTTCGCATGATCTGCAGCGACTAAATCGGCGATTGGGGCTTGGGCAATTGTCAACCACGGTTTTCTTTCTGCAACTGCAGACATCATCAATGCCAGATGCCCTCCTGCTGAATGACCCATGACCATCGAACGTACTATGTCAATACCAGGGAGCAGTGCTAGTTGCCCCCATGCTCTCATTACATCTGAAAAAGTATCCATCCAAACTCCTTCATCATCTGGAGACCATCCTTTGAATTCAATATTCCAAGCTGCAATTCCTTGTTCAGCAAGATCTTCGGCTATTGGAGCCATCAAATCAAGAGTATATTCCGTCTTCCAAAATCCACCGTGAATTAGCATCACGCATGGGACCCCATCATCTCTCTGATAGGGAGAGGGTTCATCTGGCATATACAAATCTGCAAACTGCCATTCTTCTGCACCCCACTGCATGCGGTCTACAGCCAAAATGATCAACTCAAGGAGTAACTCTACTGCGATCTCTTGGGAAGAGAACAGTTTCACGTACATTGCGTGATCCGGTGAGAACCATCAACAAACGAGCAACTCCTAAGCCCCAACCAGCGTGAGGAGGTGCCCCATATCGGAATCCATCTGTATAGAATGCGAAATCCGTAGGGTCGAGTCCTTTGTTACGTAGATTCTGTTCGAGAACATCTACATTGTGCTCTCTTTGTCCACCACTTGTCATTTCATCTCTACCATAGTTCAAATCAAATCCGCGAGACAATTGTTCACCGGTAACTCCTACATCACCAGGGATGTGGTGTATGTAAAATGGCTTCATCTCCATTGGCCAACGTGGCAAGAAGTGGAAACCAGGGTACTCTGCTGCGATTATATCACAGTGGGATGAATCGATGTCATCTCCCCATGAAATATCTTCACCTGCATCTTGAATCATCTTAATCGCATCGCAATATTCGATTCTTGGGAATGGAAGGCTAGGGACTTCTACTGAGATAGGGTCATCTCCTTGACTTGCTCTGTAATCATTGATTATGTCGATCTGATCTTGATCATTTTCTGCCACCATCTTCCAAATATGATGAATCATGCGCTCTTGAACACACATTACATCGTCATCGTTCATCCAAGCACCTTCAATATCGAAGGAAATAAATTCGTTAAGATGACGGTATGTATCATGGTTTTCAGCTCTGAAAGCCGGACCTATTTCGAATACGCGCTCCATCCCACCCAAAATGGTCAACTGTTTGTATAATTGTGGACTTTGAGAAAGGAATGCTGGTGTATCAAAATACATCATTGGGAAAAGATTGGTCCCCCCTTCAGAGGCAGATGCAATTATTTTTGGAGAATTAATCTCTTTGAATCCCTCTGATATCAGGTGATCTCTACCATATTGTAGTACTTTTGACCTTAAAGTGAACATGGCATTTACGTGCGCTCTTCGTAAGTCGAGGTAACGATTATCTAAACGAGTATCCAATCCTATTGATACTGTATCTGTTACTCCAAGAGGAAGAGGAGTTGCTGCCTGTGCAAGAACAGTGAATTTGGAGGCTACTACTTCGTAAGTAGGCGGAGGAGTTGGCTCCCCCTCTGCCACTTTAGGAGGCCTCTTTTGTGCCACTTCACCTATTATTTGTACGGTAGATTCTCTAGAAAGCCCTTGAGCTGTTTCCAATTCTTCATCACTAACTCCTCCTTGTTTCAAGAAAATTTGAACACGGCCTGTTCCGTCTCTGATATCCATGAAACAAATTTTTCCTTTCCCACGATTGGCCTCCATAAATCCACAAATTGTTACTTCGCGGCCAATTAACGATTCACCATCGCTCTGAATTTGCCCTAAGGTGTGAGTTCTAAATGAGGTCGGATGCCAAAATGTTTCGCTCGCCATGTTTAGGGGCGTGACACTTACGGCCAAGAAGTCATCGCTGGTAAAAACATAGAATTGATAGAGGATAATCTAGGCCCGGTATACATGGCAGAAGAGTTGTTCACTTCAGAAAGTGTTGCTTCAGGCCATCCAGACAAACTTTGTGACGCTATTAGCGATGCAATAGTAGATGCCTGTCTGTCCATCGACCCGAATGCAAGAATTGCGGTTGAAACTAGTGTGAAAGGAGGAACCGAACAGGGAATTATCCTATTAGCTGGAGAAGTAACAATCTCCGGAGAACACCCTGATTACGAATCAATCGCTCGAAAAACTGCTGCAGAAATTGGATATAACTCTCATTCAA
>MDTG01374526.1_pt1 | contig 13213 bp, 11 predicted proteins | sample 811421 | NCBI WGS metagenome assembly MDTG01 (sample SAMN05326645, study PRJNA326480) | marine metagenome | isolation source: seawater | place: Pacific Ocean: South East | collected 2011
CCACCAGATACGACAAACGAAGCGATAACTTCCTCGCTGCCATCAAGCTCTTCTGCACACGCCTATGGATCGCCGCTAATGAGTCTACGCCCTAACTCAATTCTTGAGCTATTGACGGATACCATGACGTCGGCCGCAGCGATCTTTCTTAGTGGACCAATTGGCTCTGGTAAGACCACTCTAGGCCGTATGCTCGCTCAGGCATTGGGAGCGGTGTTTGTCGATGGCGACCATCATTCTGACCAGCATAAGCCTTGGTTTGCATCGTCACTTTCGACCGCCCGCTCAATTGTCCGAACCGTTCGCGAGGAAACCATCAACGGCAGTGACGTTGTCGTGGCCTATCCGCTGCGCTGCCTAGAGTGGATCTTCTATCGCAGACGGCTAGCCGAATGGGATACAAGAACGATCTTTGTCTCCCTTGGAGCGAGTTATGATGCCATCGCCAGTCCAAACAGGGGGCGTGCGTTCTCTAGTGATGAGTTGACCCGCATCAAAGAGATGATTGCGCAAGGCTACGGCGCGCGGTCATTCAGCGATGTGTTCCTGCGGACGGACATAGGCACCCCAGATTCCTCGCTTCGAGTCCTGATCGACGAGCTTGCCGATCTAAAGCCAACGCTTAGGTCAATGCCTGCTTTCCTCTAAGAGAGCGCAAAACCAGACCGTCCGCTCCCCACCCCATGCTTTGACGTTGCGACTGGCAGGTGTCGAAGCCTGCACCCCACGCGGGGATCGTTGTTACGATGCGTCTACCAATTCCGCCACCGTCGCGTGGAGATGATAGATTCAGCTACGTCAGCTTTCCACCCAAACGCCGGCCTTCATGGCGATCTAGGAAACGCCTGAGAGCAGTCGCCATCACGCGACCGCTACGGTTCCGCGTCCTCGTTCACGGCGTTGGCAATCAATCCTGCGAGCGTTTCTTGGGCGCGCTGACGCGCGCTTTCGTCGCGTGACGAAAGGTCTCGACGAACCCAGTCGGGAACACGCTCGACGACCGCCAGGATCTGCTCCGCGAGATCTTTTCTCATCGCTCCGCTGGTGCCACCACCGCGTCCGGTGTGCTTTGTCAAGAGGTACTGCGAGCAAGTTCCAGTGTTTTGAGCCTGTACGTTCCAAACGGCTGATTTAGTGGATTCTCGACATGGAAGGCTAGGCCTTTCGGTCATGAGAATCTTGGTAACTCGATCACAAAGTTCAACCTATGTTCCGAAATGGGGACCAAATAGCCATCGCGAGTAGTTGATCTCAACGAGGTCAGCAAAAATCCCCAAGAGCAGGAAATCCAAAGACACAAGTGAAGAGAGCGAAACTGAAATCGGAATGGCGGCCACCATTCGGCAAGATTTTCGAGCGTTGTGTCGAGCGGTTTATGCGGTGATGACAGTCTCTATCATTCGTGTCGCAGGGCATCGATCGGGTCAAGGCGGGAAGCCCGTGCAGCAGGATAGTATCCGAACGCAATCCCCATGAATGCCGAGAAAACGAAACTCAAGATGTTGATCGTCGGGCTGAATACGAACGGCACGTCGATTGCTCCGGCGAGGCCCCAAGACAGGACGAAAGCGAGCGCTATTCCTACCAGCCCGCCCAAACAACACAGCACAACCGCCTCGGTCAGAAATTGAAGCCTGACTTCGCGCGCCAGCGCACCGATCGCCAGCCTAATCCCGATCTCGCGCGTGCGTTCGGTCACAGAAACAAGCATGATGTTCATGATCCCGATCCCACCGACCAGTAAGCTTATGCCGGCGATCACGGCCACCATCGCAGTCAATGCGCCGGTGGCCATGCCAAGCGCTTCATTAATCTGCGCTGTGTCGATGACATTGAAGTCGTTATCGACCCCTTCCGCTAGCAGTCGGCGCTCGCGCAACAGGCCGACAAGCGAATCCTGAATCGCCGCACTGGAATAGGTGTCGCTGTACTTCACCACGAAGTACTGGATGTCTTCGCTGCCAATGAAGCGCCGCTGCACCGTCTTTAGCGGCATCATCACGGCATTGTTTTGATCTTGGTTCGGCCCCCCTCCCTGTCCGCGCTCAGCCAGCACCCCGATTACCGAGCACGAAACGCCGCCGAGCCGCATTTCGAGCCCAAGCGGGGTCACGTCGGGAACGAAGATTGCATCGCGCACTTTGGGGCCGATCAGGCACACATTACGCCCTGCCCTTTCTTCCTCGCGGGTGAACGGTCGACCTTCTTCGACTTCGATGGCCTGGGCCGCAAGGAAGCCATTGCTGACGCCCTGCACCGTGGTCGACCAGTCGGCTCCGTTGTGGAACGCAGTGGTAGTTGCCGAAACGCTCCCCGCAACCTGTTCCACGCCAGCGATCTGGCTGCCAACAGCGTCGACATCGCCTTGGTCGAATGGGCGTGGCGCATCGCGGTCGCCGCGCATCGGGAATACAAAGTAGACGTTCGAACCAAGCGAGCTGATTTGGTCCCTAACCGATGCAGTCACTCCATTGCCTAGGGTGACCATTGTGATGACTGCCGCCACCCCGATGATGATTCCAAGGGTCGTCAGAATCGAACGAAGGATGTGCCGCCTAATCTCACGTAGTGCGAGCACCAGCGTCGCGGTAAAAATCTTCGTCATGCCAGCGGCTCCCGTGCCGGATAACGCCCCTCGATCCGTTCGACCGAGCCGTCTCGGAAATGCACGATTGTGCGGGCAAAGCGGGCCATTTCCTCTTCGTGGGTAACCATCAGGATGGTGATGCCCTGGAAGTTGAGCTGCGTCAGCAGCTCCATGATCTCAATTGAACGCTCAGTATCGAGATTGCCGGTCGGTTCATCCGCCAGCAGCACCTCGGGTTCCGTCACCAGCGCGCGGGCGATCGCCACGCGCTGCTGCTGCCCGCCGGAAAGCTCGGATGGGGTGTGCGTGGCCCACGGCGCTAAGCCCACCTGGTCGAGCGCTCGCAGCGCCGCCGCCCGACGCATAGCCTTGCTTTCGCCGCGGTAAAGTAACGGTAGCTCGACATTTTCGAGCGCGGTGGTGCGGGCCAGCAGATTGAACCCTTGAAACACGAAGCCGAGATACCTGCGGCGGAGCAGCGAACGCTGGTCGCGATCGAGTGCCTGCACCTCCACCCCCTTGAAGCGAAACACCCCGCTGGTCGGCACATCGAGGCATCCAAGGATGTTCATCGTAGTCGATTTGCCTGAACCCGACGGACCCATGACCGCTACGAAATCGCCGTGCTCAATCTGCAGTTCCACACCGTTCAGCGCTTGGAACGCCGCCGCTCCTTCGCCAAAGGTCTTGGTTATCCCTTCCAGTTCGATCAGCGGCTGCGGCATCACTTCTTGTCCGAGCCGACCCCGGTGACAACGCGCATTCCGGGCTTCAATGCGTCGGAAGTGATCACTGTCATCCTTCCGTCGCTCGGGCCGGTAACCACTTCGACTGGGTCGAGCCCGTCGTTGTCTCCTACCACGTAGATCTGTTGCCTGCTGCCGACCCCGATGGTGGCACGCTGTTCGCTCTGCTCCAGCCCGAATTCGGGATTGAGCACGTTGCCATCATCCTTTTCCGCATCCTTAGGCCGGAACCGCAGCGCGCCGTTGGGAACCAACAAACGCCTGCCAGTGCTGCGCGTGGCGATTGTGGCGGTCGCGGTCATGCCTGGGCGAAGCAGACCCTCCGGGTTGTCAACGGTCAAGCGCGCCTCGTAGCTTACCACAGAGTTTGTTGCAGCTGCTGCCGAGCTGGCCTGCATACTGGCCTCGCTTGCAGTATTGGTCGAAGCGGCGTCGATCCGTTGGACCCGGGCGGAGAACTGCCGACCAGGGTAGGCGTCGACGGTGAAGCTCGCTTTCTGGCCCCTTGCCACCTGCCCGACATCGGCCTCGTCGATATCGACCCTGAGCTGCATCGCCGCGAGATCCTCCGCAATGATGAACAGAGTCGGGGTATTGAAGCTGGCAACAACCGTCTGACCTGGCTCGACCTGTCGGGCGAGAACTACGCCTGAAACGGGCGAAGTGATTACAGCCCGCTCTCGATTGGTCAGCGCGGTCCCGAGCTGCGCGTCAGCCGCGCGGACACTAGCAAGAGCCGAGGTCAGCGCGGCCTCCGAACGCTGCTTGGCGGCCTCTGCCTGTTCGAGCTCAAACTGGCTCGGCACCTTGCCACCCGAAATCTCGAAGACTTCTCGCAGTCTCTTAAGCTGGGCTTCGTCGACCTTGAGGGTGGCGCGGGCCTGCGCGACTTGCGCGCGCGCAACGTTCAAATTGGCCCGACCCTGGGTGATCTGGTCGTCGATGACGTCGGTGTTGATGCGCGCGATGACCTGCCCGCGCGCGACCTGATCATTCACGTCGACATAGATTTCGTCGATCCGGCCCGAGACTTCGGACCCGACCTGGACCTGGTTGGTGGGGCGGAGGTTGCCGGTTGCCGTCACGGTCAGGTTGAGCGAGCGCTCAACCACTTCTTGGGTGATATAGTTCGGACCGTCGCCGCCACGGGAGCATTGCGCAACGCCCAGCACCAACAGCAGGATCACGAGCGCGGGCAGCCAGTACTTCATCCAGCGCCGCCAGCGCGGTCTTGCCGGTGTGCCAAGAAGGTCGTCCATGTCGTCGTGCGATGCAGCGCTGTCAGTGATCGCCTCGCTCATTGCTCGATCCCTTTGCTGGCCTCATCCGACATTTCCGGGGAGACTGATCCCTGCCAACCGCCGCCGAGCGCCTGCGTGAGCCGAACAAACGCATTGGCGCGTTCTGCTTCGCTCGCCGCCAGTGAAGTGCGCGCAGAAAGCAACTGGTTTTCCGCCACCAGCAGAGTCTGGAAATCGATCAGCCCGGTCTGGTACTGGGTGCGGGCCAGGACCGCCCCGTTGTTGGCTGCATCGAATGCTTCGGCGAAGATTTCGACCCGCGAGCGCTCTGAACGCAGCGCGACCGAGGCGGTCTCCACATCTTGCAGCGCGAGCAGGATGGATTGCTCCCATCCAGCTAGCGAAGCCTCGGCCTGCGCTTCGGCTCCAGCGATCTGCGCGCGCGTGCGCCCGCCGTCGAAGATGAGCTGGCCAACGCTAGCAAAGAGGCCACCGGTGATGATCTCGAACAATTCGTCAACGCCGACCGACGTGGTGCCGACATTGCCAGTCAGTTGCACGAGCGGGAGCAGCTGCGATTTGGCGAGGCCCACCCGCGCACCGTCGGCCAGCAGATTGGCCTCGGCCTGACGTACATCGGGGCGGGACCTCAGTACTTCTGCTGGTGCGGGATAGCCCGGACCAGGAGGAGGGGCGGGTATCGCTGCCGTGTCAGACAGTGCAGCAAGGACCGGCCCCGGGGGCTCACCGATGAGGGTAGAGATCGTATTAGCGCTCGCCGCGAGATCCCGCTCCAGCGCAGGAATGGTCGCGGCGGTCTGCGCGCGCTGGGTACGAGCCTGCTCGACATCTAGGCTTGATACAAGACCAGCCTGAAGTCGCCAGCGCGCGATCTGCAGATTCTCGTCCTGAGTTATCAGCGCGTTGCGCGCGATCGCTAACTGCACCGCCAGGGCGCGCGCGGAAATGGTCGTTTGCGCGACCTGACCGATGATCAACCTTTGCAGGTCGGCGAGCGCGAAGCCTGCGGCGCGCACTTGCTCTCGGTTTGCAGCCACGTCGTAGCCGATCCGACCGAATAGGTCGGCTTCCCAGCGAGCATCGGCGCCCAGCGAAAATTGCAGCTCGTCCTCGGCAAAGCTGCCGAGTTCCTTTTGTACAGTGGCGCTCGCATCGATCCGCGGAAAGTAGCTTGCTCGCGCTGCGCGAACACCGGCACGAGCCTGAGCTACGCGCGCTGTTGCGGCGGCAAGATCGCGATTATTGGCGATCGCGCGATCTACATATTCGCTGAGCAGCGGATCGCCCAGTAGCGTCCAGTACTCCACCAAGGAGGTCTCGACCGCTAGTGGTTCGACCAGCGCCCAGTTGGGCGGTGCAAATCCCGGAGGCGCGCGGACACCTGCCAGCGTTTGGGGAGCACATGCAGAAAGGAGCAGCAATGACGAAATAAGTGGGGCATGATGCCTAGACATAAGTTGAGCGTTCCATTTCATGGGTCTTGCTTGTGGTCCACATTCTTGCCACACATTACGTGTTGCCGTTTCTTAGAGGCATCGTCTGATCGCGGCTAGGCGTATCCAACAAATGATTTTCGATGAACTCAATCGCGTCCAAAATTGATCGATACATTTTCCGGTTGATAATCTTCCCGATGTTGGGCGTGTTTGCGCTGGCTGCCTCCTTGTTGCTGCTGGAGAAGCTCGGACGGCTGCTTACCTTCGTCGCGGTCGAAGGCGGCCCGATCGCGGTGGTGTTCAAGATGCTGGGCGCGCTGATCCCCGAATATGCCAGCCTGGCGATCCCGCTGGGCCTGCTGCTCGGCATATTGCTTGCCTTCCGCAAGCTGGCGACGTCGAGCGAGCTCGATGTGATGCGCGCGGTCGGGCTTTCTTATGGCCGGCTGCTGCGCGTGCCTTATGTCATCACCGCAATGCTGGTGATGGTGAATATCGGCCTGGTCTACTTCGTCCAGCCGGTCAGCCGATATTACTACGAACAGATGGAGTATGAGCTGCGCTCGGGCGCGCTCGGCGCGTCGATCAAGGTCGGCGAGTTCACCACACTCAAGGACCGGATGGCGCTGCGGATCGAGCAGAGCGAGGATGACGGGCGGCGACTGGTCGGGATATTCGCGCGCGTCGCCAATACCAAAGGGCAGGTGCTGTCGATCAGCGCGCGCGAAGGCTCCTTCCTCGCCACAACCGATGATCGCGATACGATTATCCTGCGGCTGACCGACGGCACGATCGTGCAGGATACGGGCAGCGCGACACCGCGCGTGCTTTCCTTCAGCCGCCACGATCTGCCGATCGACCTGCCCGCGATCGAGGAGTTCCGCGCCCGCGGCGATGCGGAGCGTGAATACATCCTGCCCGAACTGCTGCGGATCGGCTGGAGCGAGACGGCGAGCGAGGACAAGCGCAATGCCAGCCAGGCGAGCTTCAATTTCCGGTTGGTCGAAGTGGTGATGATGGTGCTGATGCCGCTGCTGGCGGTAAGTCTTGCGATCCCGCCCAAACGATCCACGAGCGCGCTGGGCGTGTTCGTGTCGATCGTGATGGTGGTCGCCTATCACAAGGTGAACCAGTACGGGGAGGATGTCGCCGCATTGGGTCTGGTCGATCCGATCCTGGCGCTGTGGGGTCCGTTTGTGATCTTCGCCGCGCTGATATTATGGATGTATTACCGGGTCGCCTTCGTGCCCGGCGGGCAGGCGATCGGGGCGCTGGAGACCGGCTTTTCAAAGCTTTCGAAGCGGATCGCGCGGCTGTTCGAGCGCAAGCGCCCGCACGGCCATCCCAAGATCGATACCGGTCCACATGCGGCCTCGGCCGAATAGGCGCGCGAGACACCTCCGATGCAACTCGACTTCTTCCCTTCGCGCACGCTGACGCTCTACCTGGCCAAGATGTTTGTGGTACGGATCCTGGCAGTTCTCGCGATGTTGGTTCTCGTTTTGCTTATGCTGGATCTCTTGTCGTCCAGCGGTGACATTCTAGCAAATGAAGATAATGGACAGTCAGAACTTTGGACATACGCCAGCTTGCGATTTCCGCTGTTACTGCGTCAGTTCACGCCATACTCCGTGCTCCTTGCCACATTGATCACGCTGGTCACGCTCAACCAAAACAGTGAGGTGGTTGCAATGAAATCAGCTGGGCTTTCCGCTCATCAGATTCTTGCTCCGTTGCTCTTCGTCTCTGGAATGATTGCCGTCGGAAACTTCATTCTCAACGAGACATGGGCGGTGCGCTCGGAAGCGGTCTTGAAAGCGTGGGAAGAGGCCGATTATGGTACAATTCCTCGAACGTCGAATCTTAGGGTAAACGTCTATTTTACGACTGGTGCGGACGTATTAGTTGCACAACGGGTATACGGTGACGATGCATCGGCGAGCATGCACGAGGTGACATTTTACGAGCGCAACCCGAGCGGAATGATTATCAGCCAGACCCAAGCTGAGACGGCTGTCTTCAATGACCCCGGATGGAAACTGACTAACGCCGTTCGTTTCGACGTCGCTACGGCTAGCACTGTGGAGCAAACTCAGGTGGTAGTGGCGCATGGCATCAGTCCTGACCAGATCACACTCGAAGACTCTGATCCAGACCGCGCGGATTTTTTTGCGCTTGCGCAGATGATCAAATCATACGATCTTATCGGCAAAAGAACGAGCGAAATGAGAGTTAGCTGGTGGCGGAAGATCACAAGTCCGCTTTCCTCCATGCTAATGCCCTTACTTGGCTCAGTCGCGGCTTTTGGTCTTGCTCGGTCAGGTCAGCTTTTCGTCCGCGCGGTGATCGGTATGGGATTGGGCTTCGGCTACTTCGTCGTTGAAAATGCAGCTCTGGCAATGGGAAACTTTGGAGGCTATCCTCCTTTTTTAGCTGCGTGGAGCCCCTTCCTTCTCTTTTTACTGATTGGGGAAACTGTCCTAGTCAGAACTGAGGAATAGACTGATTTGGAGTATGTTTGGAGCCGACGTCTTTAGACTCAACATTGCTTTTCGTAGTTGTTGTGGCATGAAAAAGCAGTATAAGAAAAAATCGCGGTATCCTCCGCGACGCACAGGAGAATATGATGTTTGAGATCGATGACTATCAGTTCGAGCATATCAACCTCGCCTCTAGCCCAGTTGGCCACGAACTTTGCGACATTTTTTCCGCAGTCGTCCAGTTCGTTTTCTATTGACCGATTGGATTTGGGCTCCGGGGAGAAGATTTCCCCGGAGTCCGCTGGAGTTTTGCGCATGGCAATCGAAACATTTGCCGACAAGGTCGACGAGCTCCTGAAGGCCGGCGACGGAATAACGAGAGATAAACCAGACGTTTTAACTTTTCTGAACAGCAACTGGATTGAGCAGCACATACTTAGCGCGGTCGCAAATGGGATTTCCAAGTTAGGGGTCGAAGTCGAAAGCGTGCGCGATGCCATGGCCGTAGAGAATCCGGCCTTCCTTTACCGTGGCAGGAATGCCGATGGTGTCTGGAGGCGTCTCATTCTGCGATCTGCCGGGAATTCACTACCTTATCATTCTACTTTCCGAGAACCATTCGCAATCGTTGCGATTAGCAATCTCGTAGTCGATGAATACGGTATAATTGGAACGAAGGGCGAAGATTGGTATTATCGTCCATCTCGCGACCTGAGACTTGAAAAAAAGCCACTCACCATCTAGAAAAGGGCGATGTGATCGTCCGCACCGATGTGAATACATTGCTTGATGTCCGGGACGCAAACAACGTAAAATACGTTCTCCAAATTCAAGGTGAGGCAGATGCATTGGGTGAGGAAGCGGGATATCAACTCGCTTTTTCTCGAGATGACCTTACCTTTATCGCCACCAGCATGATGGACTTGAATTCGACCAAAATGATCACCGTGCTCGAAATTCTCGAAAACTTCGGATCAACTCAAACTGGTGATATCGCCTTCAAATTGACAGATCACTACTCGCCGATTGTTCGTTGGCGAGCGCTATCCAGCCTCAATAAAAGTGCTGATCCGCGCACCGAGGACGTATTAGTGGCGTTCTGCGCCGACCCAGTGAGTTTTATCCAAGAAGGCGCTCGCCAGGCACTCGGCAAGGCTGGCCGCAAAGCCTGAGGAGATTGATGTGGTTTATTTTCTGAGCGCTCCAAAACAAGATTCCTTCGGTAGTATCTCGATAGATGAATTCTTGGATGAACTCCCGAAGGCTGCCGAGCTACAGGGACCAGATCAATATCTCCACATTTTGGATCGGCTCTGGAGGACGCGCGGAGAAATAGAGTTCATCGAAAAGACCATTAGAGACATCTTTGATGAGAAGCCTGGCCATGAGCTCAAGGATGGCTATGGGGATAGTGCAATTGTGCTAGGCAAATTTGGTGATTTTAATGTTCGGGCGGTGAAGTGGCCACCAATGTCCATGGTTTCATTGCCCAACATGTATCGAGTAGGTTTGGCATACGACTTCGCCCACAATCACGACTTTCAACTAATTACCAAAGGCGTTTTTGGACCGGGGTATGAAACGGACGTTCACCGCTGCGATGCCGCACTACTAGACGGCTCGATCGGGGAAACTGTTGATTTGGAGTATCAGGGCCGGTTTAAGCTAAATAGAGGATCAGTAATGTGGTATGAACAATACCACGATGTGCACAACCAAATCGCACCCCAGTCATTCTCTTTGAGTTTGAATGTTATTCCAAATAAGACCGATTCTTCAAACCCTCAACTCGGCTTTGATGTGGCCAATGGGCGAATATCTACGTTTACGCGAAACGGGGAGAGTAGAATCGTTTCTTTGATTGGTTTGCTCTCGGAGTTTTCTGACACTGAAGAAACGTTGGAACTCGCATATCGCACTGCGCGGGCCGCCGAGAATTTATGGGTGAAGAAATCAATCGCAGCGCTAATCTCAAAGAAGTGGAGCATCGAGTTCCGTGAGGCTCTCGGAAATATTGGCGTTCAACTCAAACAACGCAAGCCCGAGGTAACGTCTGATTCGTTTTCGATGCGGAATATCGCCTAAGCACGTACGCCTGACGTGATAGCACAAGCGGTATCCAATATAACAAAAGCTCGGTTTTGGAATGCATCATTTCTGAAGATTTTCAGTCATCATTCTCTCAATCACTGTCCCGATCTGCTCCGCTGCTTCCAGAACATGATCGTCATCGAAATGTGCGTAACGCGCCGTTGATCCTGCGTTGACATGGCCGAGAAGCCGCCCGATCATCGGAAGAGTCTCCTTGTTCATCGCCGCATGGCTGGCAAAGGTGTGCCGTAGGTCGTGGACGCGAAGGCCCGGAAGCCCAGCTTCTTCGCGAAACTTCCGCCAGTGCGTATCGATCGTGCGCATGGGACGACGATAGGGCACATTCCAAAAAACCCACGGTATCCCGTCATAGCGCGGGATCGTCTCTATCACAGCGCGAGCGTCATCGCCGAGCCAGACCATTCGCGGGCCGCTCTTGCCATGGCGAAGCTTGATGCGGTTGCCGCGTATGTCCTTCCAGTGAAGCCCCATGATCTCGCCCCGCCTGCACCCAGTGAGGATGAACAGGGTTGCCGCTTTGGCAGCGAGCGAACGCATGGCGTTTTCGCTCTCGCGTTCTTTGGCGAGAACCCTGCCAAGTCGCCCGAGTTCTTCGTGTGTCAGAAACCGCTCGCACGGACGGTTGCGGTTGGGTCGGACGACACGGCAGGGATTGGTGTTTTCGAGCCGGTGGCCCCAGTCCTCGGCTTTGTTGAGCATTAGCCGCATGAGACCGAAAGCCATATTGGCAGCGCCGGGTCCGGTCTGCCGGTTGACCTCAGCAAACCATTTGGTGACGTGCTCTTCGTTTAGCTCATCAATACAAAGGTCTGGAAAAGCATCCTGCAGATATAGCCGCCTGTAGCCGCCATTGATGTCCCAGGTCTTTGCCGACCATCGGGTCGCCCACTTCTCCCAGAATTCGTCAAGGAAATCAGTATAGCGCGGTGCGGAGCGGATCCGCTTTCTCTCGCTCGCCGGATCCTCGCCCATTCGCGCATGGGCCAGAACCATCCGCGCAACCTGAGTGGCCTGGTGCCGAGTCAGCACCGAAGCTGGACCTAGCGTTATTGTCCGCAGCTTCCCGCCCATCCGCGTCTGGACGATGTAGACATTCCTACCGGTTGCGTAGTGGCGGATGCCAAAGCCGTGCTCTATCGAAAGCCACGTCGTCGTGCGCGGCTTGCCCTTGGGAATGCGGACGAAGCTCGTATCTGCTCCGACCTTGGCGAGTGCCTCTTCGACTACTTTCTGGAGCGAAAGCGCCGTCATGTCCGTAGTCCAATCGCGGAGGCAAGCGAGCCAGATACACGCTGCGCCGCTTCTGCCACCACTTCGTCGGCCAGATGCGCGTACTTTTCGGTTGTTTCCGGAAGCACATGGCCAAGCAGCTTGCCGATCGTTGCGAGCGCCACATCATCCATGATGGCCGTTGATGCGAAGCTGTGGCGCAGGTCATGCAAGCGAACATCGGGAAGCGCGCATCGGCTTCGGAACTTGTTCCACCATCCGTGGATGTTGATAGGCTGCCCCGGTCGGAAGCCATGAAAGACGAATGGTGAACCGTCGCGCTTTTCTATACCTTCAAGGATCGCCAGCGCCTGACTGCTCAGCCATATGGTTTTGGGACCCGTCTTGCTGTCCGGCAGCATCAGGCGCGGCGGCTTGACCCAGTCCCATTGCAGCTTCTCGATCTCGCTTCGCCGGGCACCCGTATAGAGCAACAGCCGAACGACAGCGACCTGTTGCGGGAACTCTGCCTCCTGCTCGCGAAGCTCCCTCCCGACGCGGGCATACTCCGCAGGAGTCAGGTACCGCTCCATCGCCTGCCGCTTGTAGCGAGGCATGCCGCGACACGGATTCGAGCCCTTGCGTCGCATCTTGAGCGCTTCGGCGTATTTGAGCAGTGCTGCCAGAACCGGCACCGCGCGATTGAAACGCGCTTCCCTTTCGCCCGCGCAGGCATCGCGCCAGCGCACGACATCCGCCTTGCTCACATCAGCCACCAGAATATCGCCAAAATGCTCTACCAGCTCGTTCTTCCACGCATCCGCATTGCGCTTTGCGGTCGATGGCTTCCAAACCCTCGCAAGGTCGTCGAAATGGGTGGCGACAAAATCGCTCATGGTCGGTGTCGATTTAACGACGACCCGCTTGGGAAGGCCATCGAGCGCCGCCTCCGCAAGCAGTCGCCTCGCCTGCGATCGCGCAAGCATAGCATCAAGCTCGGTTGACCTGCCAAGCGTAATCCGGCGATGTTTCCCCCGATGCCTGAGCCGCACGAACCAGAAGTAATTGCCGCTGGGCCGCACGCGCAGTCCGAAACCCGCAAGCTCGGTGTCCCAGATGCAGTATTCACTGGCATTAAGCGGCAGTTTGCGGCGGACAAAATTGCCGTCCAGAAAGGCCCTGCGACCTCGTTTGCGCGCAATGGGGACCATATGGCCATCGGACATACCCGAACTGGTTCCAAAAGTCGCGGAATTCCGGTCATTTACGGGGCACAAATAGCCATCACCAGCTACCACGCTGCGAAGCGCAGTAGACGCTTCTCGTGCTGATTTTACTGCACTTTTTCCCATAATGTGCGGCTCTGCCGCGTACGGTGTGC
>MDTG01434016.1_pt1 | contig 13213 bp, 13 predicted proteins | sample 811421 | NCBI WGS metagenome assembly MDTG01 (sample SAMN05326645, study PRJNA326480) | marine metagenome | isolation source: seawater | place: Pacific Ocean: South East | collected 2011
AGAGAAGAAAAAAGCATAACAGCGCCAAAAGGCGCTGTTTTCTTAAATATGGTGGAGCGTACTGGGATTGAACCAGTGACCCCCACGATGTCAACGTGGTGCTCTCCCGCTGAGCTAACGCTCCTCTAACCCATCTGCGGAGTGAGTTGGCAAATTTATGCCAACATACGGCAAGCATTAAGGCGAATTACCTACCAAGTCAAGCTTATAGACAGGCAAGGCTTCACCATACTTCTATCCCAAGTTTGCAATAGCTTTATTCATTTGCCGTATCACCCGAAAACCACGTAAAGTTTGGGCCATGTTTAGAAAATTGGTTATGCAACAACCTTATTTTGATACCCAACTGCCGCTTACTAGCCCGGTTTTTGATGACACTCAAGATAAGGCCGCGTTGCATTATATGTCCCTGGATAGAGAGCGGCTCGTAAATGATAGCATGGCCTTGTATAATCACGCGCTACCCCAACCCTTGCTGGTTGGGGGGCAGGCGGTAGGCAAAAGCATGATATCGGTGCCACATGGCGGTCGATGTTATCCGCACGGCTGGTTTGATGATACCCGCCAAGCCCGCGCCCGTACCTTAGAGGATACAGGCACCGATATTCTGGGCCTAATGCTGGCGGCTCGTAGCCGCCCTGCCCTTATAGCACAAATGGGTCGCGCTTTGTGCGATTTAAACCGCCCAGAAGACGCGGTGGATAAACAGCTTTGCCCAAAGGGAGTATTTACTCCCGCTGCTGTCTATAGGCCCTATATTGCCGCAGGTTATGGTGTTATTCCTTGCCTGTCTGCGGCACGTGAGCCGCTGTATTCAGAGCCCTTTAGCCCTGATGAGGTTGACGAGATTATTACCCGCTATCACCGTCCTTATCACATGATGCTGAGAGACAAATTAGAGGCGATGCTGGAAAGAAGTTCGCATATATTACTGATAGATTTGCATTCCATGCCAGACCCTGCACGCCAATTTGGTCTAAAAAAAGTCCCGGCACTTCGCCGCGCTTTACCAGATTTTATCTTTGGCAATCTGCATGGCGCAACCCTGCCTCCCGGATTGGTTAAGAGTATAGACGCGGTTATGGGCACGCAAAATTATAGCTGGAGCTGGAATACACCTTATGCAGGCGGCTACACTACTCGACACTATGGGATGAATTATAAAAAAACGGATGGTAAACGCGTATCTGTTCTTCAGATAGAGATCAACAGATCCCTATTTTTGCGCCTTAATAGCAAAGCTGGAGATGAAGAGAGGGCCAGTGGTTATCTCGATAGCGCAACCCTTATTTCCATCGCCTCTTCTTTAGATAGGCTAATAAGCACTTTAGAGAAAACATCCTAAAGCAGGCTTTACGATTTAGGCTGATATGGATTATCACCCTTACGGAGCATCATCCGTATTGGCACGCCCTCTAGTCCAAAATCATCCCGCAAACCACCTATCAAATAGCGCAGATAGCTCTCGGGAACATCAACAGGTCGACTGGCAAACAGAGCAAATGTTGGTGGGCGGGTACGCACTTGTGTCATATAGCGGATGCGCAAGCGCCTGCCTTGTGACATGGGGGGGGGATGGGCCTCTAACATTGGCTCCAGCCAACGATTCAAACGACCTGTTGAAATCCGTGTATTCCATTTCTGATAAGTATCATGGGTAGCCTTCATCAGCTTATCCAATCCGCGAGCATACAAACCAGAAATCGGTACAACCGGCACTCCGCGCACCTGAGCCAGTGATGTTTGCAAGCGATCATTTATCTGTTGCATAGACTTTTGCTTATCCGCCACATCATCCCACATATTAGCAGCAATAATTAGCGCCCGCCCTTCATCGGTAACTTGACGGGCAATGACCATATCCTGTTTATGTGGTGGCTGGCGAGCATCCAGCATAAGCACGCAAATCTTAGCATATTGGATAGCCCTTTCGGCATCATTTACCATCAACCGCTCAATCCTTGTGTTTACCCGGGCTTGCCTACGCATACCAGCGGTATCAACCAGTTCATACGCCGTGCCTTCCCAATCAAAGGGTAGGGTAATGCTATCGCGTGTAATTCCCACTTCTGGGCCAGTCAGCAGGCGCGACTCGCAAAGAAACGTATTGGCAAGGGTTGATTTGCCCATATTTGGGCGACCAATAATTGCCATGCGGATTGGGCTTTTATCCCGGTCATCAATCCAGACATCTAGACCATCATTATCCTCTGATACATTAATCCCATCTTTTTTATAATCGCTAGCATCTGCTGCAGCAAACAGCGCGTCCTCTAGCCCTATTTCACGCGCCGTCCCTCGCAAGGCGTCAAATAAATCTATCAGTCCGTCACCATGCGCTGCTGATAGGGGCACTGGTGCGCCTAGACCTAACTTCCATGCTTCGGCAAGTGTTTCTGCTCCAGTTTTGCCTTCGCATTTATTCGCTAACAGAATTACACTGGTACCAGATTTACGAATTTGCCGAGCAAAGTGAATATCATCTGGCAAAATGCCCGCTCGTGCATCTATCACAAGCAAAGTGATGTCCGCTTGAGCTACTGCCAGTTCAGTTTGCTCTCGCATTCTGTCTTGTAAGCTCCCCGCTTTAGCTTTTTCCAAGCCTGCTGTATCGATTAGGCGGAATTGCATACTTGCTAAATAAGCTTTTCCCTCTCGGCGATCACGGGTCACGCCCGGCTGATCATCTACAATCGCATGATGGGTGCCGGTCAGACGATTATATAAGGTGGATTTTCCAACATTTGGCCGCCCAACAATGGCAAGAGTCACACTCATCAGTTTTAGCGCATTACGGTCAACTGACCAGATGTTGTCAGATAAATGAATCTAGACTGAGCGATTTGTGGTGAAACACTGACCTTTCCACCTAAAGACTGACTGGAAATTTTTTCGCCTGTATCGGCGTTGAGGCTAACGAGTTTACCCCCCTCTGATAAGACATGCACCATGCCAGAGGCAACAATAGGCCCGAAATAATCCCTAAAGGTTCCCGGCTTAGATGCACCTAGCTCACCGCTTCCATCTAAGGCGGTCATCCATCTGACAGCCCCGTCTGATTTGCGCAAAGCTATGACATGCCCCTCTACTGTCAACACAAACAAGCTATTCCCAGCTATCCACGGCATCTGCACACCCGCTAGCGGATGCTCCCAAATTTGGACGCCTGTTTTGGAATCATAAGCGCTTAATAAGCCAGACTGGCTGATCACATAGATATTTTTACCATCATGTATGGGGTGGGCTAGAACGTCCCCTAGTTCTTGAAGCGGGGTTGTTGGCGACAAAGCGGCAAGGCTATCTGCCCAAAGAAGTTGCCCATTATCAATGTTGTGAATTGCAATTTCACCACCTGCGCCTGCCAGGACAAGCTCTGCCCCACTGACCGCAGGTGATGGTGCACCAAAAACGACGGTATCAACAGGTAAACCAATAGACTGCCATGCTAGCTCGCCATCTGATAGCCGGTAGACAAAAACATACCCATCGATATCCGTGACGACAACACCCAGATTATCTATCAGAGTTGGGCCACCAGCCAGGGGGCTATCATGTTCAATTCGCCATAACTCCAACCCATTTTTTACATCCAGTAAGCTAAGGCTGTTGCGCGCGGCATGCACGGCGACCACCTCATCATTTACCGCAATACCCCCTGCCTTGCCTGGAAAAAGCTCACTATCAGGTGTATTCAACTGAAACTGCCAAAATACCTCGCCACTCTCCAAATCAAAGGCGGTAAGCAAGGCATCTGCTCCAAGCGCGTAAATACGCCCGCCAAAAATCATCGGTTGTGGCAGGCCAACCACATCATCATCAGGTGCAACAATTCTAGAACGCCAGACCGGTTTTAGCGGGGTCTTTAGTGAGAGGTGCCCTCCAGCATGACCTGCAGAAAGTCCGGGATGTCCTGAATTTTGATTTTCTGTGGGAGACCCAGTCGCACCAAAGTCAGCTGCCGCGCCATCATTAATAACAAGACTAGACGTTTCTAATAAAACTGCTTCGCGCTCTCCTTTTAAAATAAGCTCTTTTTCGGCGCATGCAACAAGCAAAAATAACGCAACTATCAAGCAAGCTCTATCCCGCAAGCGTGACTGTGTAATTTGGATGTGCCGGGATACGCTTCTCATTACCCAGATACCTTGCCGACAACAATAGTCAACAATTGTGAGGCACGTTGACGCAAACTAGAAGGGACTTCGTTAAGTGTTGTGATTTTTTCAAGGAAAGCAGTAGCATCTTGCGTACGACCCCCTTTAAGAGCTAGGCCAGCCGCCTGTTCTAGGGCAAGCCCTTGTAAAGGTCCAGCTGTATCGGTTAGCACCGAGAGACGTGCTAATAAATCATCACTATCCGCATTTTCGGGGGCATGCATCACCGACAATAACAATGCGGCATCACGGTAGAAACCTTCAATATCATCTCGTTTGGCGAGGGTTAGAAAAGCGAATTCTGCGTCTTCAAACCTACCCTGTTCAGCTAATTTACGGGCGATAGTAAAGTCAGCTAGTACGCGATATCCGGGTGTTAGTGTGTCTTCAGTCGTTCGCAGAGCCTCCCCTGCATCGTCGATAGACGCCGCCTGATAATAAGCCGTAGCAGCTGCATCATCTTTCGCCTCTCTCCAATAAACATATCCCTGACCTGTGCCAACAATGGCGATAATCAGTATCGCAACACCAATAATATATTTGCCGTAGCGTTGCCACAACACAGCCTGTCTGTCTTGTTTCAGCTCGTTGTCAATCTCGTCAAAAATATCCGCCATATTTACTCACCCTGAGATTTCAGGCCATCTTAATTAAACTTGTCTGTTCATATCTGTCTGTCCTTATACGTCCATTAGGCATTTGTTTTCCAGTTTTTTTTGTGTTTAATCGGAATGGTGATATCGAGCTAATTTATAGCCCTCTATAAGGCTTGACCTTTAGCAACGCTTTAGCCACTCTTTAGATGAGGATATAAGGCCAACGAAAGTGATTTCAAAAAACCGCACTAAGCAACTACTGGTTAATATCCGCACTAATGAAAGAGCAGGTAGCAAAAGTATATGTCATCTCATTCCCTTTCTCGCAAAAAAGCTAAAACCATATATTTTTCACGAACAGAATTGTCAACTATCCTTTCAACCTATGCTGCGCGTGTTGCCAGTAGCGATTGGCGCGATTATGCGCTTGACCATATTGACAGTTGTGCGATTTTTTCAATCTTCAAACATGCGCATGAACAGCCCCTTTTCACAATTGAGAAACAGCGCCTTAAAGGATCTGAGAAGCCTGTATTCATCTTAAAAGATCGCAATAAAACGTTATATCGGACTCGCAAATTGCCTGAGCTAACAAGTTATTTGCACCGTTTGCCTCGCCTTATCAGAGCGTAAACCTTCCCTGAAATCGAGAACGGAAAAAATATAAATTCAATAAGTCCTGCCTTTCAAGGAAAAGGATTTTACCTTGCTTATTTTCAAATATTTAGATATTCTAAAATAGAACAAAACAAGAACAAATTAGTCTATATAACTATGAGCGTCAGATTATGGGCAGATTTAAAGAACAGGAAATTCAAAAGACGGAACCGCATCAGCCTGTATGCCTACATCATCTAGCAGCACAAAAGCTTGGTGTGTTTTGCTGGTGTAATAGATGTAGCCATAATGCGGATCTGCCAGTTGATACGCTAATTAAAAGATTAGGTCCACTATTTCCTGTGCCAGAATTGGGTGTTTATCTGCGTTGTAGTAATTGTGGAACACATGATGTGGCAGCGCGTCCAGCTTGGCCACATTATGGCGGACAAATTGCCCGTCATGGCTAACCTATTTTAAAATTTCTAACCATCATAGGCTTTTAAGTGGTTAATCTGATCTAGACAAAAGGCAACAGCGTGTCTTAAGCTAAACACGTTTGGATCAATATTTATTGTTCAGCTTTAACCAATACGAGGCTTGACGAATGACACCGACTGAAACCCAAAAACTACAACGTTTTTTGCGCAAGCGTTTCGGCAATCATGATATCACGCTTATGGCCAGACCAGAGGCTAAGGATTCGGTAGAGTTTCAGCTAGATGGGGAAACTTTCGGCGTTGTCTACCGCGATGATGATGAAGGCGAGCTTTGCTATCACATCCAGCTAACGGTGCTGAGTGAGGATTTAGATTAGCACTATATCATACCCAGTCACCCATTTACCCAGCTGATTTGCGCCAGAAGAGTTGCCGCAAAAATTAGCATTATCAATGCAGTAAAAATATCAAGCAACTGCCATGCGACGGCCGAACGCATCAGCGGGTTAAGAAGTTTTGCACCAAACCCTATACTGGCAAAAAATGTTAGGCTCGCCAGCGACGCACCACTCGCAAAAAACAACTTTTCTAGTCCTACATAGCCGATAGAAACTGCACCTAGCAAAACAACTGTATCCAGATAGACATGCGGATTAGCAAAAGTTAACACGGCAAGCAGGCTGAAAATACCACGTAAATTTTTGATACGTTCCTGTGTATTATCTGGTGAGATACTGTGAACAACCTGATAGGCAGCGCGTAAACGGCCAAGACCGTAAAACCCCAACCAGAGCGCAGATATACCAAATAACCAGTCTGTGTAATCTTCAAAAATAGGCGCCATAATGGTGCCAAGCCCAAGCACCCCAAAACAGATCAGCAAGGCATCTGCTATCCCGCAAAATAATACCACTACCAACACATGCTGATTCAGTAAGCCTTGCCGGATAACAAAACTATTTTGTGGGCCTATCGCCAGAATTAGGGACAGGCTGATAAAAAATCCAGAAACAAAGGCCGAAAACACGAAACCACCGTTATTAATTGAGGGGGTGCAGGCTAGGGACAGACATACCCAAATCAACTTGCAAAAAAGATATCTAAAATTGTTTGAAGAATATGACAAATTAAGTGAATCAGTCTAGCTTTTTTAAGACCATCAAAAAAACTTAGATTATTGATTTGAGAAAAAGAGGCAAGAATGGCAAAGACAAAGGTTGCAATGGAACTAGGAATGGGCACCTCCCTGCGCCGTCAAGATTATACCAAGGCTGCTATACGGGCTTTGCAAGATGCGCTCTGGCACAATTCCCTGACCATAGCAGATGCGTTTGGGTTCTCGCGTGAGGATATGATTGTAGAGGTAGAAATTGGCGTGCAAAAGCCAGAGGCGGTGGATATTGAAATGGTCAAAGCTATCTTGCCGTATGGTAAGGGCTCAGTGATGGTGGTTCATGGCGGGCTAGATATCGCCAAACCAACCGACAAAGCATCTAGCGACCCGCCCGCAGATACAGACAAAACGGTTGTTGCAAACGCAGTGGTAAACGTATTTTTCAATATGCGGCCTGCTAGAAATGAAGGGGTGGGCGCATGAAACGACTAATTTTGGAAATGGGCACAGGCAATGATTTATATGGTGAAGATTACACTAAGGCCGCTTGCCGGGCGGTTCAGGATGCGCTTCACCATAGCTCATTAGTCCTGTTCCGCTCGCTAAAGCTAAGCCATGAAGATATGCAGGTGAATGTCACTATTGGCGTTCAAAATCCAGATGCCGTCGATAAAAAAGTAGTTGCAGGCGAATTGCCGCGTGGAAACGCTGTGGTTACGGTTGTTAAAGGCGGCTTAAATGTTCATGACAAGGATAACGACACGCTTTCGGTTATTGCGAATGCTGCAATCGAAGCCAGTCTTGATATAAACCCAAATGATTGGGAAGTTGAGAGATAGCCCTTTTAAGGAGGCTAATATGACTAGCCTATTGCTAACAAATATTGATGTTCTGGCAACGATGAATGATGGGCCTTCTGCGAGGGCTAGGGCATCCCATAACGCCGGCTGCGGCGAAGAGTTACAGGATGCCGCTATCCTCATTGAAAATGGTGTTATTAAAGAGGTGGGCAGTAATGCTAGCCTTGCCATACACGCCATGCGTGTGGATGAGGTAATGAATTTATCGGGTCATATTGTTATTCCCGGCCTTGTTAATACCCATCATCACTTGTTTCAGAATCTGACTCGTCTTATTCCCGAAGCGCAGAATGTAAGCTTATTTGGCTGGCTAAAGACCCTCTATCCTATCTGGCAACAGCTGACCCCTAATGATATTTATATATCAGCGGTAATTGGTTTATCTGAACTTGCTTTAAGCGGCTGCACAACCTCATCAGACCATCTCTATCTCTATCCTAATGGCAGTCGTTTGGATGATAGTATTGAAGCAGCTAAAGATGTCGGTATTCGTTTTACGGCCACCAGAGGTTCGATGAGTATCGGTGAGAGCAATGGTGGGCTGCCGCCAGATAGTTTAACCGAGCAAGAAGACAAAATTTTAGAAGATTGCCTGCGCGTCATTGATGCATTTCATGATGATAGCCCCCATGCGATGACCCGCATTGCGCTTGCCCCTTGCTCCCCATTTTCTGTTAGTATTGAGCTGATGCGCGACACGGCTTTAATGGCCGCAGATAAAGGCGTAGGGTTACATACGCATTTAGCCGAAAATGTTGAAGATATTGATTACTCGCTTGCGCAGTTTGGCCAGCGTCCGGGCGATTATGCTGAAAATTTAGGCTGGACAGGGACGAATGTCTGGCATGCACATTGTGTTCAGCTGGATAGTCAGGAAATTGATTTATTTGCCCGCACTGGCACAGGAGTTGCCCATTGCCCTTGTTCTAATATGCGTCTTGCTAGCGGTATTGCACCTGTCCGCCAGATGCTGGATGCAGGCGTAAAAGTTGGGCTTGGCGTGGATGGTTCTTCATCAAGTGATAGCGGGCATCTGATGAACGAAGCCCGCCAGACTATGCTATTACAACGGGTGCTAGGGGGGGCGGATAAGATGACCGCAAGAGAAGCGCTACGTGTTGCGACCAGAGGCGGTGCAGAGACGCTAAACCGCTATGATATTGGCCAAATTGCCCCCGGTTTTGGTGCCGATCTAGCTATTTTTGACCGAAATTGTATTGATTTTTCTGGCACCCAGTCTGATCCGCTTGCTGCCCTTGTTTTATGTGGGCCGGTCAAGCCTCGCCATGTGATGACGGCTGGCCGGATGGTTGTTACCGATGGGATTCTATCTCGCCTTGATTTGGGCGAATTACTTACCCGCCATGATGTAGCCGCACGCGCACTTCTTAATCGGGGCCTTTAAAGTGCCTCCAGCCACATCGCGATTTGTGCTGCAATTGACAAGCCAATATGGGCAGGCGATTTAGAACGCAGATCTGGTAGGCCAATTGGACAGACAAGCTGCTCAAGCATAGCTTCCTCAATATTTTGTTTTTTCAAAGCTGAATGAAAACGCTGATATTTTGTGCGCGATCCAATTAAGCCCAGTTTCGCAAAATTTCCTTTTTTTAAAATAGTGTAAACCAGAGCTTCATCTAGTGCATGGGAATAGCTCATCACGATATGAATGGCACCGGGCGGAGCATGTCCAGCGACGATTGTCATGTCCGCTGCCGGTGCAAGCGCAATCGCCGGGTCTACCTCTCTAGGGAAGCGGCTCTTATCAGTATCCACCCAAACCCTGTCTAGTGCCAAGCCCGTAACAGCTCCCATCACGGCGCGCCCGACATGCCCTGCCCCATATAGATAAAACGCGGTGTTAGGCGCAATAGGTGGCATAGATAGGCATTGATTTTTAGCATCAAAAAATAGCTTTGATATCGGCTCTGGCGATAATTGGACACATTCAAGGCTGCCTGCTCGATGGATAAAGCCCTTATCAGGCGCGTTAGGGATGGCCGTTAATGCTGGCAGACAATCAGGGGCAAACCCCTCAAACAATAATTTTACATGACCGCCGCAACATTGTCCCAGATTTGGCCCAAGGGGAAAGCTGCGAAACTGACGCGAAAATCCAGCCTTTGTATCTGCCAATTCTGAAAGCACCTGGCGTGCCACCCGAATAGCTTCAAATTCAAGGGCGCCGCCGCCAATCGTGCCAAAAATCTCAGCCTCGGTAACATACATATCTGCGCCAGCCTCACGCGGGGTAGAGCCCTTAGCCTCCGCAACAATGATCCGGCAGGCGAAGTGGCCAGCGCCAATATAGGCTTGTATCTTCTCTCTCCAATCTCTCATTATCGAGCAATGCCTTTTAAGGTCATCAAGAGCTGTTCTGCTGTGGCCGGTGCACCCAGATTTGGCATCCTGTCTTTTATAAGCCCTTCAATGGCATGACGAAGGGCTGAATGCACGCTCGTGGCAAGCATGAAGGGCGGCTCGCCTACCGCTTTTGATTTATGGATGGTATCTGCTGGATTACCACCGCTCTCAAATAAGTTAATATTCATAATGGCTGGCCTATCAGAGCAGGCTGGAATTTTATAGGTAGCAGGGGCATGCGTTTGCAATCGCCCATCTTCGCCATAAACTAATTCTTCTGTCGTTAGCCATCCAGCCCCTTGAATAAAGCCGCCTTCAATTTGACCTCTATCAAGGGCAGGATTAATCGAGCGGCCAACATCATGCAAAATATCGACCCGCAATATCCTATTCTCTCCGGTTAGTCTGTCCACCGCGACTTCTGTCACCGCCGCGCCGTAGGCAAAATAATAAAAAGGCACGCCTTTAGCTTGATCTGGATCCCAGTGAATTTCGGGCGTTGCATAAAATCCAGTTGCAGAAAGCGATACACGTCCCTGCCAGCACATCATCGCTGCCTCGGCAAAGCTTATCGCCTCATCGCCTACATAGACCTGTGCGTCTGCAAAACGCACGCTCGTGACATCTGCCTGATATTGTGCCGCCAAATAAGCTGCCATTCGAGCCTTCAGGGTTTCGGCGGCAGCGACTGTTGCCATACCGTTCAAATCTGTACCAGAAGAAGCGGCGGTAGCTGAACTGTTTGGTACCTTTCCTGTATGTGTGGGGGTAATGGCGACTTTATCAATAGGTAGGCCGAACGCATCACCGCAAATTTGGGCTATTTTTGTAAACAAGCCCTGCCCCATCTCAGTACCCCCATGATTAAGATGTACCGTCCCATCTGTGTAGATATGCACCAGCGCACCAGCCTGATTAAGCATTGTTTTATTGAAAGAAATTCCAAATTTTACTGGAGTTAAAGAAATCCCGCGCCGCAAGACAGGACTAGCTTCATTCCACTTAATAATCTCGAGGCGACGCTCCTGATAGCCGGCATCACGGGAAAGCCTATCAACAAGCTGGCCAATGACGCAGTCTTTTACTGGCTGGCCGTAAGGCGTTAACTTACCGCTCTCAGAACTATCCTTATCGGGATAGAAATTCCGCCGGCGAATAACTAACGGGTCTAGCTCTAAGGTCGCGGCAATATCATCAATGATACGCTCCATTCCCAAAATACCTTGTGGTCCGCCAAAACCGCGAAAAGCGGTGTTAGAGGGCGTATGGGTTTTGCACAAGCTAGCTGTAACCCGCATATTTGGAATGAAATAGGCATTTTCCGCATGCATCATGGCCCGGTCTGCAATAGCCGCTGATAGATCAAATGACATACCGCACCGCAGGAATTGTTTCACATTAAGCGCAAGAATTTTCCCGTCATTGGTAAAGCCAACATCATAAGAAATCTGAAAATCATGCCGCTTTCCTGTAACCCGCATATCTTCATCACGGTCATATACCAGTTTGGCAGGCTTGCCTGTTTTCACCGCGGCCAACGCGGCAATAATTGCTGGTAAATTAGCCTGACTTTCTTTGCCGCCAAAGGCTCCACCCATGCGCCTAACCTGCACGCTCACCCGATGAAACCCAATCCCTAATGCATCCGCAACCTTGTGCTGAATTTCAGTTGGGTGCTGTGTGGAAACATGCAGATGTATCTCAGCCGCTTCTCCAGGAAAGGCAATAGCTGCCTGCCCTTCCAGATAAAAATGTTCTTGTCCGCCAATTTTTATCTGCCCTTGCAAACGGTGAGGGGCTTCCTCCAGCCCCCTATTTACGCACCCGGCCTCAATTTGGTGAGGCGCGCGCAACAGGCTATTTTGGGTGATCGCATCTTCAATAGTCAGAATAGCTGGGAGGTCTTCATAAACAATTTTTGCTTTTAATGCTGCCATACGCGCCTGCTTAGCTGTATGGGCAACCACCGCGAATACAGATTGCCCATGATAACTGACCAAGTCATCTGCAAAAACAGGATCATCACCAAAAACCGGGCTAGCGTCGTTACTCCCCTCGATATCTTCTGCAGTTAGGCAGCAAACCACCCCATCAGCCTTTAATACCTCTTCTAAATCCACATGAACCAATCTGCCATGCGCAACAGAAGATAGCCCTAACGCGATATGCAAGCCATCATCTGGAAACAGAATATCATCGGTAAATTTTGCAGTGCCGGTGACATAGAGTGCGGCACTATCATGGGCAATGGGTTTGTTTAAGTCACTGCTCATCTACCCCTGTCTCCTTAATGCTAAGCCTGTATTGCGGCGGTAAAGTCTTCTGGGTTACGAAAATGTTGCGGCGTTGACAGACGCGTATAGCCCTTTCGATATTCGATAAACATTTTTTGCACCAGCTGAGCGGCAACCAATAGACGGTAAGAGCGGCTAGCCCGCATATCATCAATCGGGTCAAATTCTTGGGCTAAGCAAGCCGCAATATTGGTTGCAAGCTTGGCTTCGCTCTCACCTTCATCCCCCTCAAATACCGGCACATTTTGGCCTTTCAGATACGCTTCTAAATGCACGGCACGTTTTGGGATTGCGGCCATACCGCCAAAGGCAATTCTGATATCCGTTATTTTTTCTGCTTGAATATCCAGATACCCTGCCATCAAAACAGCCGAAATATCTTGGTCAAAACGTTTCGATAATTTATAGGCCATTAGTTGTTGTCCTGCTTGCAGACGCGGCAATATTATAGCTTCAACAAACTCCCCTGCCTCACGATTTTGCTTGCCATAATCAATAAAGAAACTATCCAGCTTAATATGGCGGCGCTTGCCAGCTCTGTTCAAAACTATCTGGCTATCAAGGGCCAAAAAACAAGGGGATAAATCGCCAATTGGTGAGGCGTTGGCAACATTACCGCAGACTCGTGCTGAGGCACGAACTTGTGCAGAGCCAAAGCGAGACCAGATCTCCTGCAGTGCTGGATAATCTTCTGCAAGCGCATCCATTGCCTGTTGATGTGTAACCCCTGCCCCGATAGTGATATGGCTATTTGTTTTTTTTATTGCCTCTAATTCTGCTATGTTCCCGATATG
>MDTG01048483.1_pt1 | contig 13212 bp, 14 predicted proteins | sample 811421 | NCBI WGS metagenome assembly MDTG01 (sample SAMN05326645, study PRJNA326480) | marine metagenome | isolation source: seawater | place: Pacific Ocean: South East | collected 2011
GCGGGCCCAGCTGCACAGTCCCGAGATCTTCACGAGCATACCAGTGCGAGCAATCGTGGAGGACGTCAAGTGGCATGTGCCCAAGCGCGGGGATAAGAAGCGCCTCATCGAACTCTCGGAGCGCAACGCCAAGTACACCATGCTCGACCTACGGAAGCAGCAGGAACAGGTCGACCCCGAAGCCGCCCAGAACCGCATCATGGAGACCCTGCAAAAGGACCTTCACCTCAAGGAGCTCCCCGTGCACATCGAGTGCTTCGACAATTCGAACATCCAAGGCACGAACCCCGCCTCCGCCTGCGTGGTCTTCAAGAAGGCCAAGCCGTCGAAGTCAGACTACCGGAAATTCAACATCAAGACCGTTGAGGGACCGGACGACTTCGCCTCCATGGCGGAAGTGGTGCACCGGCGCTACAAACGGCTCGTCGACGAGGGCCTGTCCCTGCCCCAGCTCATCATCGTCGATGGCGGCAAGGGCCAATTGTCTAGCGCCGTCGCCGCCCTCGAGGGACTGGGCCTCATGGGCCAGGTCGCCATCATCGGCATCGCCAAGCGATTGGAAGAACTTTACTTCCCGGGAGACAGCATTCCCTTGCACCTCGATAAACGCTCCGAGTCGCTCAAGCTCATCCAACGCATGCGGGACGAAGCCCACCGCTTCTCGCTGGCCCACCACCGCAAGCGCCGCAGCGCATCCGCGCTCCACAGTGCGCTGGACGACATTCCCGGTGTGGGTCCGGCCACCCGCCACAAACTGATGGCGACGTTCGGCACGGTGAACGCCATCAAAATCGCTGAAGAGGGCGCGCTGTTGAAGGTGGTCAACCTCAAGGTGGCCCAAGCCATTCGGGCTTGGGCAAACGAATCAGAAGGGTAAGGCGCGGGTCAGCCTTGAATCCAGCGGCGCGTCGTGCGGCCGTCGGCCAAATCCAGCATCAACAGGAACCCGCCAGAAGGCAAGTCGGACAAGCGGACCTCTCTGGAACCCTCAGGTATGTGCCCTGTCATCAAAGGGCGTCCCAACACATCGAGCAAGGTCCAAGCGCCATCGCGAAACTGAGCCTCGCTGAACCGCACTTCTGTACCGCCCGCCACCGGCACCAGCACCACCTCCGTGCGGGCCGGAGCGTCATCGGCAATGCCTGCCGCACCCGGCAAACGGAAAATCCGGTTAGCGAGGTTGTTGCAAACGAGGATGGCCTCTTCGGTCTCCCCATGGTTGATCAGGCCGGAGCCCACCGTCAACAGGTGGAAGAACCCCAGCACGTCGGCTTCTACGTCCAAGAGCAGTACGCCATTTTCAATGCCGGCCAACACCTCCATCTCACCGGCCGTGTGGTTGTCATCGCCCAACGCGTGTATTTCCAAGGTGCCTTCCGACGTGCCGCCCTCTAGGGCGACAAACCGGTAACCGGCCGCCCATCCCCAGTGCATGCTCGGCACTTGCGGCGCCAACGGGTGGTCGGCAGGCCATGAAGCCGGATCCGCGTGGTTGTTGTCGGGGTCGATGCCCACATTGAACATCAGGCCTTCCACATTCTCCACGCCGCTCACCTCGCCGAGAGGATGCACCTCATCGACGAAGGCATCCGCCAGGACATAGGCCCCTTCGATGGCCGTCTGCTGTCCCCCATCGTGAATCAGAACGAAGCTGCTCAGGTAATACTCAAGCCGGTTGATTCCCACAGACTCCCCTGCCGGCGTGTTCACCGAAAGGGGTGCTTCGACATCAGCCTGACCGGCCTTGTGATCAATGCGCAGGCCCACCTGCGTTTGGGCCTGGCCCACATTTGAGATCAACAACCCCAAGGCGAACAAGAAAGAAAAGGAGGCGCAACGCATATCCTAAAGATAACCGAATTCCGCCGCAGTAGTTTTGCGCCATGGACGCGGAACGCACGGAAATCGGCACGTTGGGAGAATTCGGCCTCATCGCCGAACTCACAAAGGGGTTGGAGTCAAAGCAACAAGGCACCATCCTAGGCGTCGGCGATGACGCCGCCGTCATCTCCCCCAATGCAGGCATGCAGACCCTCGTCAGCACCGACCTGCTGTGTGAGGGCATCCACTTCGACCTGACGTACTCCCCATTGAAACACCTCGGGTACAAGGCCGTCGTCGTCAACCTCAGCGACATCTGCGCCATGAATGGCACACCCACCCATGTGGTCGTGGGCCTCGCACTGTCCAACCGCTTCAGCGTGGAAGCAGTCCAAGAACTTTACGAAGGTGTCCGCCTGGCCTGCAACCGGTACAATGTTGACCTCGTCGGCGGGGACACCACCAGCTCCAAGTCTGGCCTGATGCTCAGCGTGACGGCCTTTGGGGAAGCCGCACCGGACAAGGTGGTTCTCCGAAGCGGCGCCAAGCCTGGGGACCTCGTTCTGGTCAGCGGTGAACTCGGCAGTGCCTACATGGGGTTGCAGATTCTCGAGCGCGAGAAGCTCGTCTTCAAGGAGGCACCGGGTGCCCAGCCCGACCTCACGGGCCACGAGGAATTGCTCGAACGTCAACTTAAGCCCGAGCCCCGCACCGACGTGGTGACCGAATTGGCCAAGCTCGAAGTCGTTCCCTCCGCCATGATCGACATCTCCGATGGCCTTGCCTCCGAGGCGCTACACATTGCAGCCCAGAGCGGGTGTGGGGTCAAGCTCTTCGAGGACAAGATTCCGATGTCGGAGAAGATGTACGACACGGCACGGGCCTTCAACCTCGACCCCACCATGTGCGCCCTCAGCGGCGGAGAGGACTATGAGCTGCTGTTCACTGTGCCCCAAGAACGGTTCGAGGACATCCAGAACCACCCCATGTTCTCCATCATAGGCCACCTCACCGAGGACGCTGGCGAACGCACCCTGGTGACCCGCAACGGCATGGAAACCGAGCTGCTTGCCCAAGGATGGGACGGGCTTCAGGATGACTCCTGACTCTGCCTCAAACGGCCGCACACTTTCACGTTCGTTATTTAGAACCGGTCCACTTAGTGGGGTTAACTTTGCGCGCCATCCCCCAAAGAGGGGATTTTGAACCAGCGTCATGATCACCGTCCACGAAAATGCCCGCGACCAGGTCCGCCGACTGATGGCGGAAGAAGGCTGCCCTAAAGGGAGCTTCGTGCGGGTCGGCGTCAAGGGAGGCGGCTGCAGCGGCCTCATGTACGAGCTGACCTTCGACCACGAAGAACAAGAAGGCGACCAACGGTTCGAGGACAACGGGGTAACCGTCGTTGTCGACCGCAAGAGCTTCCTCTACCTAGTCGGGACGGAACTGCAATACTCCGGAGGCCTCAATGGCAAGGGGTTTGTGTTCCACAATCCCAACGCAAATCGAACCTGCGGCTGCGGCGAGAGTTTCTCCATCTGAACCCGGCGTCAACATGAGCAACGCAGCAGAAGAGAATCCCCTGTTGGACGAATTCACCCGCAAGGAGTATGAATTCGGTTTCACCACGGACATCGAGGCGGACAAAGCGCCCCCGGGATTGAACGAGGACATCATCCGGTTCATCAGCGCCAAAAAGAACGAGCCCGACTGGATGCTCGAATGGCGGCTCGAAGCTTTCCGCGTCTGGCAACAGATGGAGGAGCCAGAGTGGGGCCACGTCGAGTACGAGAAACCCGACTACCAAGCCATCAGCTACTACAGCGCACCCAAGTCCAAGGCCCCGCTCGGCTCCCTCGACGAAGTCGATCCCGAACTCCGGGCCACCATGGACAAACTGGGCATCTCTATGGAGGAACAGAAGCGCCTGTCCGGCGTGGCCGTGGATTTCGTGATGGACAGCGTGTCCGTGGCCACCTCCTTCAAGGACAAGCTGGCCGAACTGGGCATCATCTTCTGCTCGATGAGCGAAGCCATCCAAGAGCACCCCGAGCTCGTCCGTCAGCACCTCGGCACGGTCATTCCAATCAAGGACAACTTTTTCAGCGCCCTGAACTCCGCCGTCTTCACGGACGGCTCCTTCTGCTACATCCCCAAGGGGGTGAAATGCCCGATGGAACTCTCCACTTACTTCCGCATCAATGAAGCCGGCACCGGACAGTTCGAGCGGACCCTCTTGGTGGCGGAGGAGGGCAGCTACGTCAGCTACCTCGAAGGCTGCACGGCCCCCCAACGCGATGAGAACCAGCTTCACGCCGCCTGCGTCGAGCTCATCGCCAAGGACGACGCCGAGATCAAATACAGCACCGTCCAAAACTGGTACCCCGGCGATGCCGAAGGCAAGGGCGGCGTCTTCAACTTCGTGACCAAGCGCGGCATCTGCGAGACCCGCGCCAAGATCAGCTGGACCCAGGTTGAGACCGGCTCCGCCGTCACTTGGAAATACCCGAGCTGCATCCTCAAAGGCGATGGAAGCGTCGGCGAATTCTACTCCGTGGCGGTGACCAACAACGCCCAACAGGCGGACACCGGCACCAAGATGATTCACCTCGGAGCCAACACAAACTCCACGATCATTTCCAAGGGCATCTCTGCAGGCCGCAGCCAGAACAGCTACCGCGGCCTGGTTCAGATGGGCCCCCGTGCTCGGAATGCCCGGAACTTCTCCCAGTGCGACTCCCTGCTCATGACCGATACGAGCGGCGCGCACACCTTCCCCTATATCGAGTCCAAGCACCCGACCGCCCAGGTGGAGCACGAAGCGACCACCTCGCGAATCGGAGAAGATCAGATCTTCTACTGCCTCCAGCGCGGCCTCACCGAGGAACAGGCCATCGGATTGATTGTCAACGGCTACGCCAAGGAGGTCCTCAACAAGCTTCCCATGGAGTTCGCAGTCGAAGCGCGGAAGCTCCTGACCATTTCCCTCGAAGGCAGCGTTGGCTGACCCACCACCATGCTCAAGATTGATAACCTCCACGCCCACATTGGCGACACGGACATCCTCAAGGGACTGAGCCTCGAGCTAGGCGCCGGTGAGGTCCACGCCATCATGGGCCCGAACGGCTCCGGAAAGAGCACCCTCGCCAGCATTCTCGCCGGACGTGAGGAATACGAAGTGACCGAGGGCAGCATCACCTTTGACGGCGTCGACCTCCTCGAGCTCGACGCCACCGAACGCGCCGTCGCCGGCATCTTCCTCGCTTTCCAGTACCCGGTCGAAATTCCCGGGGTATCCAACATCAACTTCCTCCGGACCGCCATCAACAGCATCCGCGAGCAGCGTGAAGAAGAACCCCTCTCCGGCAAGGACTTTCTGGCCAAGGTCAAGGAATGCGCACAGCTCGTAGAACTCGACGGCAAGCTTCGCGACCGCTCCGTGAATGAGGGGTTCAGCGGCGGAGAGAAGAAGCGCAACGAGATCTTCCAAATGGCCATGCTCGAGCCCAAGCTCGCCGTCCTCGACGAGACCGACAGCGGACTGGACATCGACGCCCTGCGCATCGTATCCCAAGGCGTCAACGCCATGCGCGATTCCGGACGAAGCTTCCTCGTCATCACCCACTACCAACGCCTGCTCGACCACATCGTACCCGACCACGTCCACGTCCTCGCTGGCGGCCGCATCGTCCACAGCGGCGGCAAGGAACTCGCCTTGGAGCTTGAGGAAAAGGGCTACGATTGGATCGTCGGGGCCGAAGCCCAGCAAGCATGACCGAAGCGACCCTGACCCCAGATGCGGCCTTGGCGGAGCGGGTCATCGAAGCCACGCGATCTGCAGGCCAAATCGACGTGGCACCAGGCCGAAAGACCGCCGCAATCCGTGCCTTGGATGACCTCGATTACCCCACCACACGAGACGAACGTTGGAAGTACACCCGAGTCGCCCGCATCCAACAATGGGAGCCACGCCCCACACAAGGCGATGCGCCAGCTGACGTCCTCCCGGGATTTGACGCACACCGCCTGACCTTCGTCGATGGGCGCTTCCTTTCAGGCGACACCCACGACAACGCGGGCACCTTTATCGGCCCCCTGTCCACCGCCCTGTCCGCCCACCCTGATCGGCTTTCCGCCCTCGACGATGACCATTTCGCGGACAAGGAATGGTTTGCCGCGCTACAAGCTGCCGCACCCCAAGATGGCGGTGCTGTCCTCGTCCCCGACGGTGTGACCTTGGACATGCCCGTCCTCATTCACCACCACCTGTCCTCCGGAAGCCATGTGGCCCAACCCCAGCACCTCATCGTTCTCGGGGAGGGGGCCAAGGCCGACGTCATCCTGTGGACCACCTGCGGTGAAACAGCCGAAGGCCTCTACAACGGCGCTGTGACGGCAGACCTCGGCGAACACGCCCGCCTCAACCTCGAAATCGTCCAAGACGAGCACGGTGCTGCACACCACATCGGCCACCACCAATTCAAGCAAGCCGCGTCCAGCCAGCTCAAAGTGCGGACGGCAACAGCCCGGGCCCATTGGCTGCGCAACGACCTGCACATCCAGCAAGGCGGACAATACGGAGACAGCACCTTTCACGGCTGCTATCTGCCCAACGAACGGCAGTTCGTAGACCACCACACCCGCATTGATCACGCCATGCCGGATGGCCGTTCCGACGAGCTCTACAAGGGGCTGGCCGCCGACACCGCCACCGCCGTATTCAACGGCAAGATTATGGTCCACCCGGATGCCCAGCGCATCGAGGCCTACCAAAGCAACGCCAACCTCATCCTCGGCGAAAAAGCTGCAATCAACGCCAAGCCCGAACTCGAAATCTACGCAGACGACGTGCGTTGCAGCCACGGCTGCACCACCGGCCAATTCGATGCAGAGGCCTTGTTCTACCTGCGTTCCCGAGGCATGACCGAGACCGCAGCCCGCAACCTGCTCGTCCAGGCCTTCCTCGCCGAAGTCCTCGACGGATTCCGGCCAGAAATCCAAGCCCACGTCGAATCCGTTTACGCCGAACGACTCGGTTGGAACTGATGGACCCCGTCCGCCTGGACCGGCTTCTTGTCGACCGCAAACTGGTGGCCAGTCGGCCGCGCGCCGAACGCCTCATTGCGGACCACGGGGTCCGGGTAAACGGCGTGGAAATCCGCAAGCCCGGGAAAAAAGTCCATCCGGACGCCGACATCCAATTGTTGGGCGAAGACTTGCCTTGGGTGTCCCGCGGTGCCCTCAAACTGGTGGCGGCACTAGACCATTTCGATTTGGACTCCAACGGAAAAGTAGTGCTGGATCTCGGGGCCTCCACCGGCGGCTTTACCGAGGTCAGCTTGTCACGTGGAGCCCGATTCGTCCATGCCGTGGACGTGGGCACCGACCAACTCGTGCCAGCGCTTCGAAAAGACCCGCGCGTCGCCAACCTGCAACAGACCCACCTCAAGGACCTGACATCTGGTATGCTCAACCCGCTTCCCAATGTGGTGGTCATCGACTTGTCCTTCATTTCGCTCGACCATGTCTGGCCCCGGCTCCTGGATTGGGTCGCACCTCAAGGTTGGGGTGTGGCCTTGATCAAACCCCAATTCGAAGTCGGACCCCAGCACCTCAGTCGCACCGGCATCGTGCGCGACCCGGCCATCCGGAAAAAGGCGCTTCGCACGTGCATGGCCCATGCCGAGGCGGCCGGGTTCCGATGCCTTGACCCCATCGACAGCCCCATTGAAGGCGGCAGTGGCAACCGCGAATTCCTACTCCACTTCTCATGGGGGGCGCGGGGCTGAACCTTTACTTCGCACAGCGGTTCCCGAACAAGATGGTATCCAACTCCCTGCCCGAACGCGTCCGACCGGACTTTCCCATACTCTCGCGGAAAGTGCACGGCAAGCCGCTCGTATACCTCGACAATGCCGCGAGTGCGCAGAAGCCGCTTGCAGTCATAGAAGGGCAGAAGGAATACCTCTCGAACTACCACGCCAACATTCACCGCGGAGCCCACCACCTCGCTGCGTTGGCCACAGATGCCTATGAAGGCGCCCGTCGCAAGATTGCCGACCACATCGGCGCCACAGTGTTGGAGGAAGTGCTCTTCACCGCCGGCTCCACCGATGCGGTCAACCTGGTGGCCCAAAGCTGGGGGCGCGCCAACCTGCAAGCAGGAGACACGGTTCTCGTGACCCGCATGGAGCACCACGCCAACATTGTACCCTGGCAGATGGTCTGCGAGGAAAAAGGCGCCAAGGTCATCCCGGTCAATGTCCTCCAAGACGGCACCCTGGATCTCGACGATTTCCAAGCCGCCTTGGAGCGCCACCAGCCCAAACTCGTGGGCATCGTCCACGCCTCCAACTCCCTTGGCACCATCAACCCGGTGGCAGGTCTGTGTGCGCGTGCGAAAGAGGCGGGCGCCCTGACGCTGGTGGACGGATCCCAAGCCCTGCCCCACCTCTCCATCGATGTTCAGGCCATCGGATGCGACTTCTATGTGGCCACCGGTCACAAGGCATACGGACCAACCGGCATCGGCTTCCTCTGGGGCCGAAAAGAGGTCCTGGAAAACATGCCCCCCTGGCGCGGGGGCGGGGAGATGATCCACAGCGTTTCCTTCAACGGGACCACTTACAATGGCCTGCCGCACAAGTTCGAGGCCGGTACCCCCCACATCTCCGGCGGCATTGCCCTCGGCATCGCCCTCGATTGGATGAACGGCGTTGGCACCGAAACCATCGCCACCCATGAGCGCACACTGGTGGCGCATGCCCACAGCGCATTGGGCACCCTCCCCGGCGTCCGCATCATTGGCACCGCACCCGACAAGGTCGGCGTGGTCTCACTCGTGGTCGATGGACTACACCCTTATGACCTCGGCACACTTCTCGATGGCCAAGGCATCGCCGTGCGGACCGGCCACCACTGTACCGAACCCCTGATGTCCCATCTCGGACTGGATGCGGGCACACTGCGAATGTCCTTTGCCGCCTACACCACGCGGGAGGAAGTCGACCGCGCTGTCATTGCCCTCGAACGCGCCATGCGCATGCTCAGCTGAACCATGTCTGCCGATCTCATCACCGCCCGACAAGCCGACGTCATCGACGAGTTCTCCCTGTTCGACGATTGGATGGACAAGTACGAGCACCTCATCGAGCTCGGGAAGGACGTGCCCACCATTGATCCGACCCGAAAGACCGACGACCACCTCATCAAGGGGTGCCAGTCCAAGGTCTGGCTCGCCGCCGACCCGCAAGCGAACGGAACGGTGAAATTCACCGGCGACAGCGACGCCATCATCACCAAGGGCCTCGTGGGCCTCATGGTGCGCGTGCTCTCCGGTGCGGATGCCAAGGCCATTGCCGAGGCCGACCTCCACTTCCTCGACGCCATCGGCCTCCATCAGCACCTGTCGCCCACCCGTTCCAACGGATTGGCCAGCATGGTCAAGCAGATGAAACTCTACGGCGCCGCGCTCGCGGCACGCCGGACTTAACTTCAACCCATGCCTTCGCAGAACGATGTCATCACGGTCCTCAAGACCATTTTCGATCCCGAAATCCCGGTCGACATCTACGAACTCGGCCTCATATACGAGGTGAAGTTCAGCGACGTGGACGGCGGTCAAAAAGTGGACATCCAAATGACCCTGACCTCGCCCAACTGTCCTGTGGCAGAGAGCATGCCCAACGACGTCAAGCAAAAAGTGGCCGCCATGAACGGGGTCGTGGAAGCCAACGTCGACATCGTCTTCGAGCCGGCCTGGACCCAGGACATGATGAGCCAGGAGGCCAAACTCGAACTCGGATTCCTGTGATCGACCAAGTCCCCCACAGCGACACCTTTGACCCGGGTGAGGGTCGGGGACTCGCCATTCTCGGCTCCACCGGATCCATCGGCACGCAGGCGCTGGATGTCGTCCGCGCACAACCCGGGCGATTCCGGGTGGAAGTCCTAACCGCAGGCCGCAACGCAGACCTCCTCATCGAGCAGGCATTGGAATTCAAGCCCAATGCGGTCGCGATTGCCGATGAAGCGCAGGGGCAAAAGGTGCGCGACGCCCTCTGGGAACACGACATCAAAGCCTACGCTGGACAGGACGCCATTGCCCAACTCGTAGAAATGGACGGGGTGGACATCGTGCTCACGGCCCTGGTAGGCTTTGCCGGGCTTCGCCCCACAATGAATGCCATTGCCGCGGGCAAACACATCGCCCTCGCCAACAAGGAAACCCTCGTGGTGGCCGGCGACATCGTAATGACCGCCGCCAAGGAACAGGGCGTCGACATCCTGCCCGTGGACAGCGAGCACAGCGCCATCTTCCAATGCCTGGCCGGAGAATTCCACAACCCCATCGAAAAACTCATCCTGACCGCTTCGGGCGGGCCGTTCCGCGGCCGCGACCGCGCCAGCTTGGAAGGCGTCACCAAGGCCCAAGCCCTCAAGCATCCCAACTGGGACATGGGTGCCAAAATCACCATCGACTCCGCGTCCCTCATGAACAAGGGACTGGAGGTCATTGAAGCCCGGTGGTTGTTCGATGTGCAGGCCGCCGACATCGAGGTCATCGTGCACCCACAAAGCATCGTCCACAGCTGCGTCCAGTTTGAAGACGGCAGCATCAAGGCCCAACTCGGACTGCCGGACATGAAGCTGCCCATCCAGTATGCGCTCGGCTATCCGCAGCGGCTGCAAAACGATTTCCCCCGGTTCTCCTTCGCCGACTACGCCAACCTCACCTTCGAGGCGCCGGACAAGGCCACGTTCCGGAACCTGCAGCTCGCCTATGACGCCCTCGACGCGGGAGGCAGCGCCCCGTGCATCCTCAACGCAGCCAACGAAGTAGCCGTGTCCTCCTTCCTAAAGGATGAAGTGGGCTTTCTCGAAATGAGCGATGTGCTCGACCACGTGCTCACCACGATTCCGCATGTGGCGAAACCAGACCTCGAACAGCTCTTCGATCTGGACCGCGCCGCCCGTGAAGCAGCTTCCAGCTGGATTACACGGTCATAATGTCCGCCTCTTTGGAAGAGATGCGGTCATCCACCTGCTTGGTGAAATCGTTGGTCAGCGTCTGAACGTTGGCCTCGCCGGCCTTGATGGCATCCTCGCTGGCGCCGTCATCTTTGGACCCCTTGATGGCGTCGTTGGCCTCCTTGCGCGCATTGCGGATAGACACCTTGGCATTCTCGCCCACTGCCTTGGCCTGCTTGGCCAACTCGCGGCGGCGCTCTTCCGTCAACGCCGGAATGGAGATGATGAGCACCTCACCGTTGTTCATCGGGTTCAGGCCGAGGTTCGAATTGATGATGGCCGCCGCAAGGGGGTCGAGCATCGTCTTCTCGTATGCCTGGACGGTCAACGTCCGCGGATCCGTCGTGGACACATTGCCCACTTGGTTCAGGGGCGTCAACGCACCGTAGTAGTCCACCTTGACGCTGTCGAGCATGCTGGGATGGGCCTTGCCCGCGCGAATCTTCCGCAGTTCAACGTCGAGGCGGTCCATCGCCTTCTGCATGTCTTCTTTCGCCGAGTCGTAGGCGAGGTCGATCATTTCACTCATGGGTCAAACGGTCACAATGGTGCCCACTTCCTCTCCCTCCACGATGCGAAGGAGGTTGCCGGGCTGGTTGATGTCGAATACGATGATGGGCAACTTGTTCTCATTGCACAGGGTGAAGGCGGTCATGTCCATGACCTTGAGGCCCCGTTGGAAGACCTCTTCGAAGGACAGGCTGCTGAACCGCTCCGCATCCGGATCCTTCTCTGGATCTGCGGAGTAAATGCCATCCACGCGGGTGCCCTTGAGGATCACATCCGCCTCGATCTCGATGGCGCGTAACGAAGCCGCGCTGTCCGTCGTGAAAAACGGGTTTCCGGTTCCAGCGCCGAAGATGACCACGCGGCCCTTCTCCAAATGACGCATGGCCCGACGACGGATGACCGGCTCGGCAATGGCCTTCATTTCAATGGCACTCTGCAACCGGGTGTCGACCCCGATGTGCTCAAGCGCACTCTGCAACGCCATGGCGTTGATCATCGTGGCCAACATGCCCATGTAGTCCCCTTGCGTCCGCTCCATGCCGCCTTCCGCAGCTTGGACACCTCGGAAGATGTTGCCTCCCCCGATCACCACGGCGACTTCCACCCCGGCCTTCACCAGCGCTTCCACCTCGTGAGCGTACAGCGCAAGCTGTTGATTGTCAATGCCAAATTGCTTGTTGCCCATGAGGGCCTCACCACTCAACTTCAGGAGGACGCGACGGTACTTCATCGAAGCAGCAAGATGCGACCCAATTCCGCCCTTGCACAAATGAAAACGGACTCCCTTTGGGGAGCCCGTTCCACAGTCGTTGTAAAGCAGTGGGTCAGTCGAGGCTGACGCGGCTGAATCCGATGATGGCACGGTCGCCACCGGCAGCCTCCTTGACGTAGTCGGCTACGCTCTGTTTGTTGTTCTTGATGAAGGCCTGGTGCACGAGGGTCACCTCCTTGAACCACTTCTTGAGGCGGCCCTTGGCGATGTTCGCGGCCATCTCCTCAGGCTTGCCCTCCTTGATGGCGAGCTCCTTGCCAATCTCCAACTCTTTGTCGATGGCAGCCTGGTCGATGGTGCTTTCGTCGAGGGCAATAGGGGACATGGCTGCCGCCTGCATGGCGACGTCCTTGCCCACCTGACCGTCCACGTCACCGTTGAAGGCCACGAGAGTACTCAGGCGGTTACCCGGGTGGATGTAGGCCACAACGGCATCACCGGAAACCTGCTCGTAACGGCTCACCTCGATGCGCTCGCCGAGGCGACCCATCTGGTTGGTGATTTCCTCCCCCACGGTCACGCCACTCGGGTGGGCGCAGCCGAGCAGGGCATTCTTGTCGGCCGGGGCCTGGGCCACAGCGATGTCGAGAATGCTCTGGGCGAAGGACACGTAGTCAGCGTTCTTGGCAACGAAGTCCGTCTCACAGTTGAGAGAGATGATGCAGCCGCGATTGCCAGCCTCGTTGGTGGAGGCGAGCACGGCACCTTCACCGATTTCGTTGTCACCACGCTTGGCGGCGATTTTCTGTCCCTTCTTGCGAAGGATCTCAATGGCCTTGTCGAAATCGCCTTCGGCTTCAACGAGGGCCTTCTTGCAGTCCATCATGCCAGCTCCAGTCTGCTTGCGGAGCTTGTTGACGTCAGAAGCGGTAATGCTCATGGTCTTGGGATGTAGGGGTTCGGGATGAGGTGGGAATCAAGCGTCTTCTCCGTCCTTCTTCTCTTCGGCCGGGGTCTCTTCAGCAGCAGGAGCGGCCTCCGCAGGAGCCTCTTCAGCAGCAGGAGCATCCTCCGCAGGAGCCTCTTCGGCAGCAGGAGCATCCTCCGCAGGAGCCTCTTCGGCAGCAGGAGCGGCCTCC
>MDTG01268560.1_pt1 | contig 13212 bp, 9 predicted proteins | sample 811421 | NCBI WGS metagenome assembly MDTG01 (sample SAMN05326645, study PRJNA326480) | marine metagenome | isolation source: seawater | place: Pacific Ocean: South East | collected 2011
CGGCACGCTGGCACAAGTCGACCGTATTCTTACCTCGCGTCACCCGCAGATGGAGCTGGGCGATAATTACCCTGCCATTCAATCGCTGCAGGAGCTTCTCATCGCTTATCACGATGTGCTCGACGATCACCAGACCGACCCGTCGCAACGACTGCCAGAGATCACACCCAATGGTCAGTTCGACGAAGCCACCAAAACGTCCGTCGAAGCCTTACAACGCCTCATGGGCGAAGAACCCACTGGCCGCATCAGCAGCGCCCCGCGCGACATACGCAACGCCACCCGCGCGCTTGACCGCGCCGCGCCCGTGTTAGAAGCAGGCGACCGCGACCGCGCAGACGAAATGCAATCCACGCAATATGTTGCTCAGCTGCAAACATTACTGCGCGAGAATCAGGACATCTTGCGGCATTATTCCATCGACTACACCAGCATCAACTATCCCGAAGTCGAGATCACCGGCGTCGTCGACGACACCACCATCATCGGCATCAACGCGCTACAGCAATACCTTATCGACACCAACACAGCTGGCATTCTCAGCATCGACCAGTTCGGAGGCTATGGGCGTTTCCCCATGGCGTTTATGGATCGCGCCGAACGCAAACTCAATGCCGAGCGCGGATCCAATCCTGCAGCCGATCTTCTCAGCAGCATTTACACCGCCGAGCTTTCATTGGGCAGCCAGTCAGACCTCAGCGCCAGTCAGGAACCGCAAGAAGTCGAATATGTCGTACAATCCGGCGATAGCTGGTCGCGCATTGCGCAAAATTTCAACATGTCGGTGCGCGAACTCGCTGCTTTCAACGACGCGACCATCAGCACCATGCTGCATCCCGACCAGCGTTTGCGTATCCCCGGCGACAATTTGCTACAGCCCGAGCATGCGCCCGCTTCCGACACCCCACAGCAAGAAGGCAATGGCGTAAGCCTCGCCTCGGTGGTCAGCGGCATCCGCGAATGGAACCGCACCCAAAACATCAATAGCTACACACAAGACGGCTGGCAGCTTGGCGGCATGGGGCGCCCTTACATCGGTGACGTCATCCTCACCATCGCCAATGCCGAGCTTGGCCGCGGCGAAGACGAACGCGGCAACAATTTGGGCCCCGACATCCAGCGCTACATGCAGGCCGCAGGCTGGAATGCTGGCACTTTCAACAACCACACCCAGGAATATAATGGCCGTGGCCCCAACTGGTGTGCAGGCTTCGTCAGCTACGTCATGCAGGAAGCAGGCATCAGCCCGTATTACAACTGGCGTCGCCCTCGCCTCAGCGAAGCAGACCTTCAGGCCATCCGCGACGAAGAGCTAACCGACGAACAGATCATCGAGCGCTTCCCGCGCCTGCGTCTGTCCGATGCGCAGATCGAGCGCGATTTCTACACCAATTTCACACAAGACGCCCTCATCGAACGCTACCAGCTGGAGCTCTCCGATGAGGCGATTCTGCAAAGCAATCGCTGGGGCTTGTCCAACTGGAGCCTGCAACGCCAGACCGAAGAAGACCTCACGCCCGAACAGCTCGAGGCCTACCGCAGCGAGCAGATCGAACAAATCCGCCAAAACCTGCTGCAAGAGGCACACGCGGGCGAAATCAGCCGCATTCGCGCCCAGCAGCTCGACTATCTGCGCGAAACCCGCAACGTCGACACCGAAATCGGCACCGACGGCATGGTCATGAATTTACGCACCCAGTTCATGGATAACAGCGCCTATTACCATCACCTGCAAGGCTACATCCCCGATCCGGGCGACATCATCTTTTTCGACCGCGGCGCGCGTGATGTATTCGTCGATGAGCGCGGCAACAACCGCACCGTCTCCGGCGGCGATTACGGCGGCCATATCGGCTTTGTCGTTGATGTCGAAGTCAACGAAGACGGCACCTTGCGCAGCCTCACCACCATCGAAGGCAACAAAGGCCGCACGGTGCGCACCCAGCACTACACCGCTGACGATCTGGAGCGCGAACGTTTCTTAGGCTTTGGCAGCATGAAAGACCTTGTCCACGGCAACCCTCGTTTGCAAGAGCGTTTTGCCGTTGTCCCACGCGACCGCGACCATCAATTACTACGCGTCGACGAATGGAGTCCAGAGGACGAACTTAACCCGCGCATCTACACCTCCAACAATCCTGAAGACCCAGACCGCGGCCCACTCATCGGCTAGGCTGCGCCTGCCGCTTCGCCTGCGTCTGTGCGCACTTCCACCAGCGGAATATCCTGCCATGAATGCACACCATACGCATCCAGCGAGGCCGACAACCGATCCGTGTCAAACCGCACCGGCACATCAAATTCAAAATCCGCCACCACCAGTGTAAATTGCGGCGGTGCCACATCAAAGCTCACCAGCCCCGTGCTCACATCCACGCTCCAGCCGCTTTCCTGTTCCTCCGCGCCAAAAAACACGCGCACCGTGCCCGCCACCGGCTTCGTAATCACGCGGTCTTCAGCCACCTCACCACTGCTATAGCGCTTTATCAACTGAAAGTCTTTTTGCAGCCCATTCGCCGTTGCCAACACCTGCCCCGCAGCCGCATAGTCGCTCCAATCCTTAAACCGGAACCCATAGCCCCGCCCTTTGCGCGCACGGAAAAACGCAATCAGCGCGTCCAGCTGCGCCTGTGTTTTCACCCCGTGCGCCACATTATAGCGCGCACGCGCCTGCGCCCAGTTCACATTGCGTTGCTCATGGCCACCATAGCTCACCACCACATCGGTCGAATAGGCAGGGCCACCGCGCGAGCCATAACTAATATCGTCGGGAAACCGAACCTCCACAAATGCCATACGCACCTCCACAGCATTGCACGCGCCTGCATATCGCACGCACGTTCATTACGTTCAGCAAGCCATCGCCTGCCAACACTCACATCATTCTAGTTACTTGAAAAATACCGCTAGATCCTAGCGATTAAACTCCACCACGGGGCTGTCGGTGCGTTGTTGCGCCAGTTGCTCCACATGGCTCAAATCGGTCGAGGCCTGTGCCCCCACGCGTGCGGCCCAGCCGCTGGCTTGTTGCGGTTGTTCTGTTTGTGCAATCACACCGTTTATCAGGTCATTCGGGTTGGCATCGCCTGCATTAATCGCCTGCGCATCAGCCATCGCCTGCATCGCTGCATGGCGGAAATCTTTATCCTGCATCACCGAAATCTGTTCATGCGTATCCAGCTTTTCAAACGGCTTGCCATATTTATTATGAATCAGCTCGCCCATGCGCACATCTTGCTGCAAACGCACCTTAAACACATCCACCGCCTGCACCTGCTCGCCTGCTTCAAACTTGGCGCGCACTTCTTCCAGCTTGGCATCCACGGTGTTTTCAGGGTTATTGCCTTTGGCCGAATCCACCATTTTACTCGCAGCCATACCGCCAATAAAACCACCAATCATCGTGCCCACAAATGGCAGGAATGGCAGCATCACCGTACCCAGCGCACCGCCCACCAAAAAGCCAGGAATCGCCGCAATACCCGCAAGCGGGCGCGACTCGCGGTCGGTCTGCATGGCTTCCAGTTCGCGTGCCAGCGACTTATTGTGATGCGCGGCTACAATCATATCGTTCGGGGTAACATCCTGTGGGTTCTTGCCCACCACTTGCGCAATCTGCGCGCTATATTGCCGTGTCAGGCGGTTCACTTCTTTGCGGTTATGCTCATCCGCGGTCAAAAAGCTCACAGCACCGCTAGCGGCCAGTCCGGTAGGCCCCAAAAACTGCAAGCCACCTTCGGCCACCATCAGGCCAGTTTCCTTATCCAGCTTCAGCCCTTCTTGCTGGCTGGGCACATAATCCGTCGGCACAACAGACACACCCGCCACATGCGCACCATTGGTGCGGGCGATTGCAATCGGTTGTTGTGTTTGTTCTGCCATGTGTGCGGACACACCTTTCTTATGCTACTATTAGTACTCTAGCTAATAATAGCACAGCAGCGGAAGGGGGCGCGTGACAGTTTTGTTACATTTCGTCACCCGTCCAGCGCACAAATCATTGATTAACAGAAGGTTATAAGAATTCGCATCGCGCATTTCCGCGCGGTCATATACTTAGCTTTGCAGCTCGCGTTGTGGCTCGCTCACGCGGCCTTCATGCTGCATCGCGCCCACATGCACAGTTGGGTTCTGGCTGGCATCAGCGGCTTGCTGTGCTCCCTGCTCTGGCTGCGCCACTTGTGCTGCCTGTGTTTGGCTCACGGCACTGCCTGCGTCAATGGTAGTGCTTGGGCCAGCGGCCAGCATCGTTGGGGTTGCATCCTCGGCTTTATCTGCTTTGCTTGCATCGGCCTGCGGCTGTACATCGGCCTGCACCTTTGCATGTGCCTGTGCGTCTTTGCCCTCGCTGTCCAGCTTCTGCTGCACTGCGGCCAACGCGTCTTCTGGCTTCATGGTCGCTTCGGCATCATGCGCTTTCTGCGCGGCCTCGGCTTGCGCTTTCAAATCCGCCTGCACTTGGGCGGCATGCGCGTTAAAGCGATCTTTATCGGCAATCTCTTTCAGCACGTCCTGCGGCGGGGTATGTTTGCTGGCATATTCCTTCGCCATCGCGCCCACCAAACGGTTATCCGTACCGCCTGCCTGTGCGGCATCTTTCGAGGCAGCGGCAATCAATGCAGCATAGCCTTGCGGGTTGGCGTCCTTGCCTTTACGTGCTGCATCGCTCAGCTCTTTATACGCATCCAAAAACTGGTTTTGCGCAAACTGGCCTGCAATCATATGCACGGCCTGTCCACCCATCAGCAATGGCAAATCCCACTTGCTGTGGTGGCTCTTAATCAGGCTCAAATCCACGGTAATATTCGCTGCGGCGGCAATCAGTTCAGGGCCGAATTTATGCATCATATCGCTACGCGCCTGACGCACAATCGGCGGCACATGGCCAAACAGCACTTTACTGGTGCTGGCCTTTTCGCCGGTCATATCTTCATAGAGCTGCTTCAGCACACCAATCGACTGTTTGGCGTGGCCTGCGGTGCGGTTGGTCTGCACTGCCGTACCCGCCAGAATACCACCTTTGAATGCCACATCATACGCACTCAGATTACCGATGGTTTTTGGCAGTCCGCGCAAACCTTTTTCGGTATCCATGAACATTTCCGACATTACTTTCGAGCCAAACATGCTCTCCAGACGGCCTTGCAACTGTTCTACCGCGCCTGTCACCGCTTTGATTTGGCGGCCAAGTGCTTTGTCGGCTTTCACGGCATCGGCAATCGCCGAATGCTCTGCAATATCCTTAATACGTTTTACCGCAGCGGTTGCTTCTTCTTCGGTCAGGCCTGGCTTTTCCAGCGTCTTCAGCGCATCTTCGAGGGCGTGGGTCAGCTGTTCAATCACTTCATGCTGGCTGCCTTCTTTCGCCACATCCGAGCCAAAACGTGCACGCATGCCATTTATACGCGAGTGCGTACCTTCCTGCAAAATGCCTCTCAGCTTCTCACCTTCTTCCCTGATCGCTTGCAAATGCGATTTCGCACGCGCATCCCAAAACTCTGCCACACGGCGACCCAACGGTTGCAACGCACGGCCTACAGCGCCCACGGCTTTGTCTACTTGCGGGCCTGCGCCCTTAAACGGATTCAGCTCAGCAGCTTGTCCAGCCGCGGTTTCCACCGCCTCTGCGCCTTGACGTGCCGCTTTCTCACCGCGTTTCAACGCGTTGTCTACCGGGCCATATTCAAACAGATGTTTGGTTTCGCCCACGCTCTCACGGAACGCGCTCATCAATTTTTCAGGGAAGCGATGAATCTCGCTCAGTTTGGTTTCGCGCAATGCTTTGATCGGTGCGGTCAGGCCTTTGCCCAAAAATTCGATCGCGCCGCCTACACTGCCATTCACATAGCCGATTACGCCGCCCACACCAGCCACTACCGAGCCGGCAATCGCGCCAATAAATTCAAATCCGAAAATACCCCAACCCAGCGACGACCAGCGATCCAGCAGGCCGGGTTTAGGTGCGTCCTCATCTGGCTGACGACCATGCGTACCCGCCACTTCACGCGCGCCACCCAGTGCGCGGTGTGCGTTATGCGGTTGCATCGAATTTAATATCTGTCGTGCCATTTACAGTAATCTCCTATTCTCAATTATAGCGAATAGGTGAGTCTATCAGTATGACACTTTTGTGACGTTTTATTGCCTTCCCGGCGGCAATTTCGCGCTGAGTGCGCGCCTCATCCACCCCTTAGCCAATGGCTGCGCGGCGGGTCTGTTCTTCTTGTATGGCGCGTTCATGCACCACATTATGCACCTGCGATTGCGGCAACTCTGGCATACCATCCTGCGCCATCACCGATACTGACAGCGGGTTATCAGGATTATGCTGAGGTCGGTCATAGCCGGGATTCCGTGCACCTGCCTCAAACGGATCCTGCCCTGCTTTGCGCATCTCTGCCACGCGCTCCAGCCCTAACTCCAGCATAGTACGTATATTCTTCAGCGATTGTTCGCCATCACCCGGAATCAGCATGCCGCCGCCCAGTCCAAACACCAGCTCGTTACTGCCAATATTCTTATTGCTAATCAGCGCGTTGGCCAGCTCTTCCAAAGCCGGAATCCAGCCCTCAATCGTAGCCTCGTCAAACGGCTCCAGCTGATGCTCACTGCGCGATTGCTGAATCACGCCCACCATGTCATTAACCACCTCGTCCTGCATGCGCAGTCCCAGATTCTGGCGGCGGATGGTGCCCACCAGCTGCTCGGCATTTTCATAGGCCGGCGTCTGGCGGAACACCGAACGTTCCAATGTCACGTCAAACAATTTCGCCAACACACCTACAATCAGTCCTTTGAAGAAGAACAGCGAGGTACCAAAGCGTGCTACATTTCGCCAGCTATAATAATCCATCGCGCTTTCCACAATCGGATTATGGCTCTTGCGCATTTGGATCAGGCCTACTTTATCTTCATTCTCACCCAGCTCGGCTGCCACCGCACCTGCAAATTCCTGCCGGAAGGCTGCACGGTCTGCCACCGCGGCCACCGCGGCCAGTCCGGTAAAGGTCGCCGCCTCAATGCGGTTCAGCTTGGTGCGGAATTCAACCTTAATCCCGTTGCGGTTCGGAAATTCCGTACCCACTTTTTGCCCGCTCATCATCAGTGCCATCGGCACATAGAGCAGGTCAAACACATAGCCGGTCATCCTCAGCCATGGATAATAGCTAAAGAGCGTTCCGTTAAAGCGCGCGCCCATCCAGTGCGGCAACGCACTCTTGGCAGGCTCAATCGCTCCTTTGCGGATCACATCGGGCGTATTCTCTTTGGTGTAGTCGTTCGATTGCTCGCGGCTTGGCTCGTCCTGCACGCTCATAGCCATACTCACCCGTGCATCCAATGCACGTTGAGCGTGGCTTTGCGGCCCAGAATTCTGTGGTCGGCCAGGTTGCACTGCAACTCCCTTAACTGGTTAAACGTGTTCCTCCCCTAACATGGGGTAATGATCAAGTCTAACAGCTTACTGTTACAGTTTTATGTCGAATCGCGAAAAAAGGCGGAAATCTGCGCTAAACCAGCATTATCACCTAGGCTATTCACATATAATGGGATTATTGCCTAGCTACGTTCGTGACCAAGCTCGGCATTGCGGCGTTCGGCCAGCTTCTGGGCATGGCTAATAGTAGCGGCATCAGGGGCGTCCACTGCCTCATCACTTTTCTCTGTGTCAGCGCCCTGTGCGGCATCTTTCGCGTCATCCTCCGCCACATCCTTAGCATCCGATTGTGCCACATCTTCTGCCACATCGTCTGCAGCCTTATTCTGTGCGCTTTGTATCGCTTCCTGCTTGCTTTGCAGCATGTCGCTCAGCTTGCCTTTATGCACTGCTTCATGCACCAGCGCATTGGCCAATGTGTGTTCAATGCCTTCAATCTGTCCCGGGCGGGCGCGTGTCTGCTGGAATGTATCCAAATCCTCGCTGCTCACCGCATCGGCTGCGCGGCGCAATTCCGAAGTTTCAGCAGAGGTCACACCCAGCTCTTTCAGTTGCTCGTCGCTCAGGCGTGCCAGTCCGGCCACAGCCTCATGCAAATAATCTTCCAGCTGCACCTGCACATGCGCGCGAATCTGCTTCACTTCATCGGCACTCATACCTGCCGATTCCAGCACATTGTTCGGGAATAATGCGGCAAAGAACATGCGCTCTTCGCCTTCCATATTCTGCAGTGCCTCTTCCAAATCAGCGCGGCTGAAGGACGACTCCGCATAATATTCTTTTTCGTCGACCACGCTGTGGCTTGGCAGGCGTTTGCTCAACGCTTCCAGTTCTTTTTCCAGCGTCTCTTCATCGGTGATCGCCTTACCCTTACGGGTTACAATCTTGCCCTCACCCACCAGACTAATCAGCGCCAGCCCGCTAATACGGCCTTGTTGCAAGGCTTCAGCGATTTTGTCAGTCACCAGATGCAACTTCTCGCCGTTACGTTTGCCAATCTCATCGCGGCCCATATCGCGCTGATGCTGTTTGAAAATCTCCGAAATATAATTGTCCAGCGACATGCTCGAAGTACTATCCGCACTATGCGCACCTTCCGGCAGGCGGAAACGATCCTGCGACGGATCATCTTCCAGCTGTTTGCGCAGCGTCACAATCATGTCATACGCCGATACAGGCTGAATCTTGTTTTCCTGCTTGCGGTTCATCGAGTTGATCACGCCCGAACCCAACACCAACGAGATAGGCGAGATGAACGTGTCTAACGCGTCTTTCCATTTTTCCTGCGAGGCTTTTTGCGACTCATCCGGCAATGCTTGCGCAGGTTTTTTCGCGCTTTGGAACGAGTCATTCACCGTGTCATACAAGTCTTTATCAAAGCTCTCATGGCCCGGCGTCACCTGCTCGGCCTTCACATGCGGGAATTCCTCCTGCGCGTGCTCCACCAGCTGATCGGTATGGCTGCGTGCCCGTGTTGGCTCCATGTTCGCTTCAGGATGGTCGGCAAAATGCTTTTGCTGCATCTGGCGGCTCGTAATCGCCACCGACACCATCATCGGAATATGCGCTGCCAACAGCGAGGCATTACCCACCAGATCACGCTTCATCTTTTTCGACGAACGCTGGTGTTCTGCCCACAGCACTTCATTCTCTTCTGGCTTAATCGAGGTCACCGCACCCACATTATGGCGGCCTTTCACCCCGTCCAGAATCGGCGCGGCCTCATCGGCCATGCTTTTCAGCTCTGCGCGGTGATCACGCACCGTGCGTTGAATCGCTGCCAGACTCGGGCCAAAAATCATCGCGCCCGGAATCGCCATCGCGCCCACCTGGCTAACAATATTCTTACTGTGCCCCTTCACCCCGACGCGGTCGAGATTACTATGTATAAATCCATACCCATGTTCCTGGGCATAAGACATCAGCTTCGGTGCACCTACACCATAAATCAGGCTGAATACCGACGCGACTTCGCGCGGCAGCGGCACCACGCCTAAAAACTTCGCTTCACCGGTCTCAGGATCCACCACCATGCCGGGGGTGTCTTTCACCTCGCCGGTTTGCATGGCTGTTTCGCTGGCGTTCAGAATATCCTGCATATCGTCGCGCGAGAAGATCGACCCGCCGCCCGATTGTGCATTCGAGAACATCGATTGCAGCTGGCGCTCGATCTGCTGCTGATCGGCTGCTGCTGCCAGGTTCCCGTCTGAATTGTTATCCGAATTCGCCATAGTTTCTTTCAATATATTTGCAAGGCGTAGCTACTACACCTCGATTACAGTATAGCAGCACTGCTTCATAGGTGTGTTACGATTATGTGAAGAGTGACCTATATATAGCCTCGCGCGTACGGGAGCCTTCTCATCCCTTCCCAACGCCCCTTCCAGCCATGTTTTTCAGCCCTATTTTGGCCGCCATCTTCACAAAAGCTTCATACTACTTGCCAACGACTATGCTAGGATGAAATGACTGAAATAGTATTAAACGCACATATACAACACACGAGAACGAAAGCGAACGATGCAAGTACCACTGTTAGGAGAGATCAATTTCAGCCAGATCATCAGCCAGATCTTTTTTGGCGATCAGGTCTCTGCATCCGAGCGCATCGAAGACACCATCATTCAGCTCGGTCGCGGGCAGCTTACCGCCGCAGACCTTGAAGCCCAAAACAGCCAGATTCCTTGGTACACACAAGCCGTCAATTTCGTATCCAACCTGCTCACCTCGGCCATTCATCTGGTCACGGGTGGCAAAATCAATGACGACTTTGAAGAAATAGCAAACACACTCGCCGCCACCGATGCAGCGCTTCCCACCGTCACTGCCGACGGTCAGACGCTCACCCTTGGCAACGGCGTACAAAACGCTATCGAGCGCGCACTCGACCGCGAATTCAACGGCCCGCAACGCCTCTTTCTGTCTTTCGGGCAAGGCCCGCAAGCCGTAGGTCAGGCGGTTGGGCGTTTCGCATTTGACGATATCCGCATACAGGCTACACGCGATTTATTTATCGAAGCCAATAACGGCCAGCCACTTCCGTCCCTCACCAACGATGCGCTGCGCCAACTGCTCAGCGAAGATCAGGAGCTCAACGCCTATGCTACGCAAGTAGCCAGTGCAGTCACTGGCCTCAACCGCGATGCTGATGGCAATTACACGGTCATTCCGGGGCGCGAGAACACGCTCTATCATCTGGCCTATGCCGCGCGTGAAGACACCATCCTGCCCGACATCGACGTCAGCAACATCACCATCGATGCATCGCCCGCCTATGCCATTGTGCAAGAGCAGGTCGGCGTGATGAACGGCACCGAAACCTCCACCGCCGAGATCGAACAGAATCTCACACAGGAAATTCCTGAAATCATCAACTCGCTCAACCCCGAGCAATATGAACGTCTGGTCGAAGCGCGCGCCGCTGGCCGCATCACCGACGAAGAACTCGCGATCCTATCGCGCATCGACACCGATAGTCTGCAAGACTTCATCGCCGCGACAGGCGGGCCCGATGCCACGCAGGACCAACTGCTCGAGCTGGCACTCAACGGCCTGAGCGACATCGATGTGCAAGCAGGCACCCTCACCGACAACAGCGTTGTGTTGGAATTCCAGCACGAAGCAGGTGGCCGCGAGCAACGCTACGAATTCGAAGCCCAGCTCGACCTGCCCGATGCTACGCCATCGCCTACCCAACCGGCACGCCAATAACGCGTTTGCGTAGGCTCTTAAGCACATAATCTAGTGCATTAACCCTTTATTTACCTGAAATTTTTATACTAATCCCAATTGACCAACCCTGACAATATGGTCTAATAACGCTAACAACAAAAAAATCAGGGACGAGATAGGGAAGGCACATGCTAAAATTTCACCTGATAGCGATCACCTCGATCGTCGCTATCATCACCGTAATGTTCTATGTTTCCGGCGCGCTAGACAAACCAGCGCCGCCACCCGCACCTGTAGAGCAAATTGGCGACCGCTATATCCAAATCTCCAAAGCCCATTGGGGCCGCAACTGCAACAAATTCCTGGAAAGTCAGAACAGGCAGCTCGAGCGTCAGGGGCGCCCACCGCGCTACGAACTCGTGCGCAACAACAATGCTCTGCGCGTTGTGTCCAGCCTGTGCAACGGCAAACGCACCTGCGAGCTGGAAGCCACCGCCGAAGCGCTGGGCATCGACCCCATCCCTTCCTGCACCAAAATGCTCGAAGTGGAATACCGTTGCTTCGCCTTCGACCGTCCATGGTTCAAAGATGTCATGGAGCCCGAAAGCCTCACCATCGACTGTTCCAAAGAAAGCTAGGATTTCATGAGCCTGCTTCTCAGTCTGCCATCACACACCGTCGCGGTATGGGGGGCAGCCTTGTGCATGGTGGTTCTCACCAGCTGGTGGGCACATCGCCGCGCCAATTACAGCGCCATGCTGTGCCTGTTCAGCGGCCTGCTGCTCATCACCCTGCTCGTGCATAAAGACCTGCGCCTGCTCAGCGCCACTGGCAGTCTGTTCATCTCTAACCGCAGCGAACCCAGCGAGCGCGTACGTCCCGTACTAGAAGAGGATTCCCTCTCCCCCACCACCGGCGACAGCAGCGCATCTCCGTCTGCCACCGCCGCACACACACCCAGCGAGGCCGACGAACAAATCGCCACGCTCCAGCAGCTTTTCATGACCGAGGCACGCAGCACCAATGCCGAAAAGCGGCTCGACTCGCTCAAGCGCCGCTACGAGCAGGCCATTGTCGTTTTCTCTCTGCTGGCACGTTGCGAGCAAGCCACTTCCACCGACTTCTACACCCTCATGCAGGGCTTACGGATCGAGCTGGAATATATTCAGCGCAAGCACGCCGACACCGCCATCAACATCCCACAATTCATTCGCGCCGTCATCGACAGCGCCAACGGCACCGCCGAGGCACGCTACACCAATTACAGTTGCAGCAACCGCGAAGCGCCGCGTATCGCTCGCGAATTCAATGCGTTAATCGCCCGTATCGAGCAAAAGCTTATGGCAGGCAACCCTTAACAAACCCTTACTTTTCGGCATATTTGGCTTAGGTCTTTTTTAACGCTCTCTTGCTACTCTTAGGAGGCATAAAAATGAAAAACAATACTAATAGGTTACGCACAGGATGAAACAAACATTCATGACGCTCCTCTTTGTAGGGCTGGCACTGGTAGTGCTGGTCGGAGGGCTCATGTATCTCAAACCCGGCCTCATCGAGCAGCAGCTTCAGCGTTTCGACACACTCGGCAAATCCGAGGTGGAGCAGCAGCGCATCAACCGCATCAACTCGCTGCCCATTTCTGGCGAAAAGAAAAACATTCTCATCTCGCGCCAAATCTTCTTAGGCGCAGGCCGTCACATGGTCGTGCTCGCACTGGGCGAGCCTAAATTCAAAGGCCGCAAAGACAACCAGACCGAAGTCTGGGGCTACCATTTCGAGGGCGAATACCGCCCCACCATTCTCGAGTTCGACCAGTTCAAACTCACCAATGCCTACAAAGCGTCGCGCGTTGATGTCGAAGCGCAGTACGGCAGCTACTAGGCCGGCTACCCCACATCTCAATAATACCGCACCTCGCCTGCACTCTCCAACACCAGTGCAAACGCTTCTGGCTCATCCACTCGCCCGGCACGTTCATAACGCGTAATCAGGCAGGGCGCTTCCAGCACCTCACCATTGCCAAAGCGCAGCACATAATTCGCCCGCACCCCGCCCAGCGCATAGCCGCGCAGCAGCCCCTCAGCCGCTTCATTGGCAAACAGCCC
>MDTG01418111.1_pt1 | contig 13212 bp, 14 predicted proteins | sample 811421 | NCBI WGS metagenome assembly MDTG01 (sample SAMN05326645, study PRJNA326480) | marine metagenome | isolation source: seawater | place: Pacific Ocean: South East | collected 2011
AACTATTTAGAAAATAAGAAAATACTTATTGTAATTTGTGGTGGAATAGCTGCGTATAAATCTCTTGAAGTGATAAGATTGTTAAAAAAAAAGGGAGCAATAGTAAAAACTGTTCTTACAAAAAATGCAAAAAAATTTGTAACGCCATTATCTGTTGTTTCGCTCTCTCAAGAAAAAGTTTATTCAGATCTTTTTGATTACAAAAACGAGTCAGAAATGGATCATATCTCTCTATCCAGATGGTCTGATTTAATACTGGTTGCGCCTGCTACCGCAAATACAATTTCAAAACTAAGTTATGGGTTAGCAGATGATCTTGCAAGCACACTAATACTTGCATCAAATAAACAAATTTTTTTAGCGCCAGCTATGAATGTAAGAATGTGGGAGCATCAAGCTAATGTGGAAAATATTAAAAAGTTGACCAAATTTAAGTATAAATTTATAGGCCCAAATATTGGGGATATGGCTTGTGGAGAATATGGAGAAGGTAAGATGTCTGAGCCAAAAGAAATTTTAGATAGTTTAAATCAATATTTTCAAAATCAAAAAGAAACAAAAAAATTAAAAGCCATTGTAACCGCTGGACCTACACAAGAATTTATTGATCCGGTAAGATACATAACTAATAGATCCAGTGGCAAACAAGGCTATGCAATTGCAAACGCTTTAAATCAAAATGGTTTTAATACAACTCTTATATCTGGACCATCAAATCAGATTTCGGATCCTGAAGTGAATTTAATAAAAGTAAAAACAGCAGATGAAATGTTTCAACAAACATTAAGTAATTTACCTGTGGATGTTGCTGTTTTCTCAGCCGCGGTAGGAGATTGGAAAGTTAAAAATTTTAAAAAAAATAAGATAAAAAAAAATGAAAATATTTCCCTAGTTTTCGAAAAAAATATTGATATTCTAAGCAATATTTCAAACCATAATTCCTTACGACCAAAATTAGTTATTGGTTTTGCTGCAGAGACGAATGATGTTGATTTAAACGCAAAAAATAAGATAAATCAAAAAAACTGTGACTGGATCATTGCGAATAATGTAGCTGATAACTCTATTGGTTTTGATTCAGATGATAATGCTGTCACAATTTTTTATAAAAATAAGAAGAGTGAACAAATAAAAAGAGTTAATAAAAAGATACTCGCTAATGATATTGTAAACAAAATCATAAACCAGTTAAACTAGTCATGGTTAAGGTTTTAATAAAAAAACTTAATCCAAAAGCACAAATTCCTTCATATAAAACGACTGGATCCTCTGGAATGGATTTGGTTGCCTTGATCGAAAACGCAATAGTAATTTCACCAAATAAATCAGCTCTCATACCCACAGGCCTTGCAGTTGCAATACCAAATGATACTGAAATACAAATAAGACCTAGGTCTGGTTTGGCTGCTAATTCAAGTCTTACTGTGCTGAATACACCAGGTACTATTGATAGTGATTATAGGGGTGAACTAAAAGTTATTTTATTTAATCATGGTGAAAAAGAATTTATTGTGAATAATGGAGATAGAATTGCCCAAATGATACTAGCACCAATTTTAAAAGTTGAATTTGAGGAAGTTGATATATTGCCAGAAACAATTAGAGGATCTGGAGGGTTTGGATCAACTGGTAAATGAAAAAAAATTTAAATAAAAATTTTTTAGAAAAATATTCAAGACAGATAGTAATTAAAGATGTAGGCATTGCTGGACAAAAAAAAATATTTTTGTCAAAAATCTTAATTATAGGTGCTGGTGGTCTAGGCTGCCCTGTGGCTGATTACTTAAGCAGAGCCGGTGTTGGAACGATTGGTATAGTAGATTTTGATAAGGTAAATCTATCAAACATTCACAGACAATCCATGTACTCCCTGAAGGATATTGGCAAGTTTAAAGTTGATGTTTTGTGCAATAAATTAAAAAATGTTAACTTAGATGTTAAAGTTAAAAAGTATAAGTTAAAAATTTCAGAAAAAAATGTGGTTAAAATTGTCAATAAGTACGATGTTATTATAGATGGATCAGACAACTTTAAGACAAAGTTTTTGTTAAATAAAACATCGATTAAATTTAAAAAATATTTTATATCTGGTTCTATAAGTAAATTTGATGGACACGTTTTTACATTTGATTTTAAAAACAAAAAGGGACCGTGTCTAAAATGTTTTTACCAATCCTTACCATCGGATGACACATTAAATTGTGAGTTTGATGGAATATTGGGGCCAGTTGCAGGTATAGTGGGAAACATTCAAGCAAATGAGGCTTTAAAGAAAGTCCTAAATATAGGAAAAAATCTAACCTCGAATATTTTAATATTAAATTTAAAAGATATGAATTTTAGAAAAGTAAAATTTTTTAAAAAAAAAAACTGTATATGCTAAGAATAATTTTTATACTAATACTTGTTTTATTTAATACCCAAACTTTATCTGAAAATACAGATTATTTTTTAATGTTAAAATATAATAAAGTAAATGTCAGATATGGGCCGAGTAGTGAGGATCAAATTAAATTTATTTATAAAAAGAAATATTTACCTTTAAAAGTGGTAGACAAAAAAGAAAATTTTAGAAAAGTTATTGATCATAAAAACAATAGCGGTTGGATACATATTTCACAATTAAAATCTGTTAAATCATTAATTGTACTTGAGGATAAGATAATTTTTAAAAAAAATTCAATGTATTCAAAACCTTTAGCTAAATTAAAAAAAGGAAAGTTAGTAAAAGTTAAAAAGTGTAAATTAAATTGGTGTAAAATATCCACTAACCAACTTACAGGTTGGCTTAATACAAATAATGTATGGGGTGTATATTAATTATTTTTGTTGTGCACAAACATCTTTAATAACAGGTATATTTGCGCAGTCCCCACACTTTGTCAGCTGAACTATACAACCATCGTCTAAAACTTTAACATCTACAGTCTTATCACATTTGGAACATGTTGAAGCAATTGTAAGTCCACATTTTTTACAATTATAGTTTTGTGTTTTCATATCAACACATTAAGAATAGATATTTATTATTTCAACTTAAATTTTCGCTAATGATAATTGTTATCAAAAAAAAAAATTTTTTACTTAATTTTTTATATTAATGATAATCATTCGCAAAATTAATTTTTTGATCTACTTGCCCACCATTTATCTAAAACGAAATACCAAATTGAATTTGCTAAAGGTTCAACAATCGCATCAGTTAAGGCAATCATAAATGATACATCAGCGACTAGCATTAAAACTGTAATGGCAATTGCAAAATGTCCAATTGTATAAACTATTGTTCTAAGTATGGACCCTTTGTTGTTTTGAAATACATCTTTTGTGGCTCCGAATAAGCCTTTTGTTAGTTCAGTCATTTTTTTTGAATGGATCTTCCAAAACGCACGCAACAAGATGTATTCTTGCTTGTTCACCACCATTAAAAAAGTTATGGAATTTTGTATTGTTAGTTATAGTTACATGTCCATCTGCGGGTAAGTGCTTAGCCACATTTTCTATTACCATTGAACATCCTTTATTTGTGATAATAGGTACATGAAGCCTAGGTTCTGGATCCTTATGCCAACTTAGAGTAGATCTTGGTTCTTTTAAAAGCAATCTCACTCTTCCAAGTTTAAATTTACTTTTTAATGTTTCATAAACTTCTTTAAAGTATGTATTTTCAAACTCGGGCATTAATTCAGTATATTTTGACTCATCAATAGCTATGTCTCTTGAGACAACCTTCCCAGTCTCGTCTGCTATTGTCCAATACTTTCCTCTAACTTTGTGACCCTCAACTGAGCTATTGTCATTTGGTATACGATTTATTGGAATGGCACCGAAATGGCTTATACCTAAAGAATTGAAATTTTTTCTTTTTAATACTAATTCCAAATCCTCTCTTAATTTTGAAATATCAAACTTTAAGTTTGGTACTTTATAGAAATCTTCAAAACTTACTTGAACCATGTATTTATTCCCCAATATTTATCTTAAATCAAATCGATCTAAATTCATCACTTTCGTCCACGCATTAACAAAATCATTTATAAACTTATCTCTAGCGTCTTCGCAAGCATAAACTTCCGCAAAAGCGCGCAGTTGTGAATTTGACCCAAATATTAAATCAGCCCTGGTGCCTACCCACTTTATTTTTCCAGTTTTTCTATCTTTTCCCTCAAAAAAATCTTCTTTAGATGAAACTTCTTTCCATAATATATTCATATCTAGAAGGTTCACAAAAAAGTCGTTTGTAAGACTTCCTTCTTTTTTTGTAAAAACTCCATTTTTAGATTTATCAAAATTTGTTCCTAACACTCTCATGCCACCTATTAGCACTGTCATTTCTGGTCCTGTCAAATTCATTAATTGCGCTTTATCAATCAGCATTTCCTCAGCTAGTGTTGTATGATCAATGTCGGCATAATTTCTAAATCCATCAGCTCTAGGCTCTAACAAACTAAATGAATGAATATCTGTTTGTTCTTGTGAAGCATCACCTCTTCCTGGAGAGAACGGTACATTAATTTTTTTACCAGCATTTTTGGCAGCTTTTTCAATACCTACGCTGCCTCCTAGAATGATTAAATCAGCTAGTGATACAGACTTTTTATTAGTATCAAAAAGTTTTTTAATTTTTTCATAAACTTTAATCACTTTTGCAAGCTGATCTGGATTGTTTACTTTCCAATCTTTTTGTGGTGATAAACGAATTCTTCCTCCATTTGCTCCACCTCTTTTGTCTGATCCCCTAAAAGAGGCTGCTGATGCCCAAGCAGTTGAGACTAATTGAGAAATTGATAAGCCGCACTTAAAAATTTTTCTTTTAAGAAGTTCAATATCTTTTTTCTTAAGTTTATATTTATTTTTTGGAATTGGATCTTGCCAAATTAAATCCTCTTTTGGAACTTCAGTGCCTAAATAGTTTACTTTTGGTCCCATATCTCTATGAGTTAATTTAAACCAAGCACGTGCAAATGCTTTTTCAAATTCTTTTGGATTATTATAAAAGTATCTTGAAATAGGACCATATTTTGGATCAAGTTTTAATGACAAATCAGTTGTTTGCATCATTGGAAGATTTTTTTTGGATTTTACATGAGCATCAGGTGTTAGTGATATTGCGTGTCCATTTTGCTTTGGTTTCCATTGGTGTGCTCCTGCTGGACTCTTTGATAATTCCCAATCATAACCAAACAAATTTTCGAAATAACCCATGTCCCATTTAATTGGATTGGATGTCCATGCGCCCTCTATCCCACTACTTATAGTATCTTCTGCTTTACCACTTTTATAATTACTATTCCATCCAGTTGCCTGATGTTGTATTTTTGATCCCTCAGGTTCAGGACCTTTATGAGATTCTGATGCAGCTCCATGAGATTTGCCAAACGTATGTCCACCTGCAACTAAAGCAACAGTTTCGTAGTCATTCATTGCCATTCTTCCAAAGGTTTCTCTAATGTCGTGTGCTGCAAGCAGGGGATCAGGATTAGCGTCTGGACCCTGTGGATTTACATAAATAAGGCCCATATGCGATGCTCCCAATGGATTTTCAAGTTCACGATTTCCACTATAACGATTTACCCCAAGCCACTCTTTTTCAGAACCCCAATAAATATCTTCCTCGGGCTCCCAAATATCTTCTCTTCCTGCACCAAAACCAAATGTTTTAAAACCCATCGACTCTAAGGCTACATTTCCAACTAATATAAAAAGATCTGCCCAAGAGATTTTTTTTCCGTATTTTTTTTTAATTGGCCAAAGTAGGAGTCTTGCTTTATCTAAATTTACGTTATCTGGCCAACTATTAAGTGGAGCAAATCTTTGATTTCCAGTCCCAGCTCCGCCTCTACCATCGCCAGTTCTATATGTTCCTGCAGCGTGCCATGCTAATCTTATAAAAAAAGGACCATAGTGCCCATAATCTGCTGGCCACCATTCTTGAGAAGTTGTCATTAATTTATTTAAATCTTTTTTAAGTGACTTATAATTTAATTTTTTAAATTCTTTTTTATAATTAAATTTTTCATCCATAGGATTTACCATTGATGAATGCTGGCTAAGAATTTTTAAATTTAAAGCATTCGGCCACCAATTTTTATTAGTTTGACCTTTACCGGTTGGGTGCTTGGCTGGTGTTCCTGCACCAGTGAATGGACATTTATTTATCTCTTTATTTATTTCACTACTCATAAAATAGAAAGTTTATAATTAGTCTAAAGAGTATGTCAAGTAGTTTAGAATGTTTATAAACTATTGAGAATCATTCTCAACATTTATAACTACATCAATGTCCCTTATAGATTTTCCTTTTGGTGGGGTAGGAATATTTTTTAATTCGATTTTGTCTAAATCAATGTCTATTAGTTCATTAGTTTTTGTATCAAAAAAATGGTGGTGAGCACTCACGTTAGTATCAAAGTAACTTTTATCATTACCTAAAGAAATTTCCTTAACGTATCCTTTTTTTTTAAAAGCATGCAAAGTGTTGTATACTGTTGCAAGTGAAATTTTTATGTCAAAATTTTTACGCATTATTTTTGCTAAGTCATTAACAGTAAAATGGAATGTTTTTTCAGAATTAAACAGTGCCTCGCATATTTTTATTCTTTGTTTGGTAGGTCTAAGTCCAGAATTTCTCAGTTTGTTGATAAAATCTTTGTTTTTCATTGATGTTATTTATAATAATTCTAAACTATTTCTATATTATAATTTATTTAAATCAAGTAAGAAGGTTAAAAAAAAATATGAAAAAGAATTCCTTTAATTATGATGAGCTAATTAATTGTGGAAAAGGAGGTCTTTTTGGACCTGGTAACGCAAAACTTCCTTTACCACCGATGCTTATGTTTGACAGAATAACAGAAATTAGTGAGAATAAAGGTAATTTTAAAAAAGGATTTATTAAAGCAGAACTTGATATAAAAAATGACCTTTGGTTTTTTGAGTGCCATTTTAAAGAGGACCCTGTAATGCCAGGATGTTTAGGATTAGATGCTATGTGGCAACTAGTTGGTTTCTATCTTGGATGGCTAGGTAATCCTGGAAGGGGACGTGCATTAGGTGTCAACTCTGTAAAATTTACTGGTGAAGTTCTTAAAGATGTTAAGAAAGCTACTTATGAAATTGATATGAAAAGAATTTTAATTAAAGAAGGTACAACGGTTGGTTTAGCTAATGGTATCTTACTAGCAGATGGAAAAAAAATTTACAGCGCGGAAAATTTAAAAGTTGGGCTATTTAAATAATGAAGAGAGTAGTAGTAACAGGTATTGGTGTAGTTTCTTGTCTAGGAAATAATCAAGAAGAAGTTTACAAATCATTGTTAAATTCAAAATCTGGAATTACTTTTTCTGAAGAATACAAAGAGTATAATTTAAAAAGTAATATACATGGAAAACCAAAGATTAAGTTAGAAGATCACGTTGATAGAAAATTTATAAGGTTCATGGGTCCTGGTTCAGCTTATAATTATATATCAATGTCTGAAGCAGTAAAAGACTCTGGATTAGAAGAAAAAGATGTAAGTAATATTTCAACTGGTATGATTATGGGATCGGGAGGTCCTTCGATCGAAAATGTTATTTTGGCTGCTGATAAAACAAGAGATAAAAATCCCAAGAGAATGGGTCCTTTTGTTGTGCCAAGAACTATGTCTAGTACTGCGTCCGCAACTCTAGCTGTTCCCTTTAAAATTAAGGGAGTTAATTATACAATTAGTTCAGCATGTGCAACCAGTGGACATTGTATTGGAAATGCTATGGAACTAATTCAATTAGGAAAACAAAAAATTATATTTGCAGGTGGTAGTGACGAAGTTCATTTTGCAATGACAGCAATGTTTGATGCAATGACAGCTTTGTCATCAAAATATAATAATACTCCTGAGAAAGCTTCACGACCTTATGACAAAACAAGAGACGGGTTTGTTATTTCCGGTGGTGGTGGTGTGCTTGTTCTTGAAGAGTATGAACATGCTAAGGCTAGAGGAGCAAAAATATACGCAGAATTAACTGGATATGGTGCAACGTCTGATGGTTATGACATGGTGGCACCATCCGGAGAAGGCGCTGTCAGATGTATGAAGATGGCATTGGATACAGCTAAAAACAAAATTGATTATATAAATACTCACGGCACATCAACGCCAGTTGGAGATATAACAGAGTTAAATGCTGTTGGAAAAGTATTTACAAATTATAAACCAAAAATTAGTTCAACTAAATCACTAGCAGGTCATTCTCTTGGCGCTACATCAGTTCATGAAGCCGTATATAGCCTTATTATGATGAAAAATAATTTTATCGCAGCCTCCGCTAATATTACTGATATGGATGAAGAAGCAAAAAAATATCCAATTATTACCAAAGTTGAAAAGGATGTTGTTTTAAATTCTATTATGTCAAACAGTTTTGGTTTTGGTGGTACTAATGCAACTTTAGTATTTGAGAAAGTTTGATATGGACTTAATGAAAGGGAAAAAAGGATTAATTATGGGTGTTGCTAATGAGAGGTCAATAGCATGGGGAATTTCTCAAAAACTTTCAGAGGCAGGCGCTGAATTAGCTTTTACTTACTTGGGTGATGCACTTAAAAAAAGAGTTATTCCATTAGCTGAAAAATTAAATTCAAAATTAACGTTTAGTTGTGACGTTGAAAAAAAAGAGGAAATAGTAAAGCTCTTCAAAGACATAAAATCAGAATGGGGTGAAATTGATTTTGTAGTTCACGCTGTTGCTTTTTCAGACAAATCTGAATTGTCTGGTGAATATTTAAATACTAGTAGAGAAAATTTTTTAAGAAGTATGCTTATATCTTGTTTTTCATTTACTGAAGTTGCAAAAGAAGCTTCAAATATTATGAATCAAGGGGGAAGTATGTTGACACTAACCTACGAGTCAACAAAAGCAATTCCAAATTATAATGTTATGGGAGTTTGTAAGTCTGCATTAGAGTCAAGTGTTAAATATCTTGCTAGAGACCTAGGCGCAAAAAAAATTAGAGTAAATTCAATAAGTGCAGGACCAATAAAAACTCTTGCTGCCTCCGCGATTGGTGATGCTAAATTTTTGTATAAGTGGAATGAAGATCATTCTTTCTTAAAAAGAAATGTAGACATTCATGATGTAGGAAACTCTGCATTATACTTACTTAGCGACTTAAGTGGGGGTGTAACTGGTGAAATACACTATGTTGATGCAGGTTATAATAAAGTCGGAATGCCTGACCCTAAAAATATCAAGTAATAATTAAGACAATTAGTAACATTTATATCCATCTAAAATCAAATTATTTTTAATTATGAGAAGAAAATTTTTAAAAATAATTACTTTCTCTTTTTTTGGATTTTTTTTAACTCCCGTTAAACTCGTTTACTCGCAAACAAAAAAAATTTTTAATACAGAACTTACAAAAGAGCAAAAAGAAATATTATTTAATGAAGGTACAGAGATGCCATTTACAAGTGATCTTTTATATGAAAATAGATCAGGTTTCTATCATTGTGCCAACTGTGGAAATAAACTTTTTAGCTCGTCAGCAAAGTTTGACAGTGGCACTGGATGGCCATCATTCTCTGAGGCACTGCCGGGTGCTTTTAAAACTAAAATAGATTTTACGTTTGGTATGAAACGAATTGAGTACCATTGTTCAAAATGTGGTGCTCATCATGGACATGTATTTGATGATGGTCCAAGCGAAACAGGTAAAAGATTTTGTAATAATGGACTATGTTTAATATTTATTCCAATTGAATAAAAATCTAAATTTTATTGAAGATGACATCCATCACACTAATTCCATTTTTTGTATACCTTATTTTCATAATTTTATAAAATATGAAATTTTTATTATATAAAAAATTAAACATCTCTGAAGGATTATATGTATCAATATTTTCTAATCTCAACTCAATAATTAAATAATCAATTTTTTTTAAAATTTCAGTTGCACCTTTGAGCACTTCAAGCTCAAAACCTTCAGTATCTATCTTCAGTAGATTTTTTCCATTTAATTTTTCGTTTTTTAATATTTCATCTAATTTTGAAATATTTACATCTATCTCTTTATTTATTTTATAATCACTTCTTTGTAAGAAAGTTGAAATTCCACCTAATATTTTTATATTTCTTTTACCTATTTCATTGCCCGCTGCTAACTTGAATAATTTAGCATTAAATTCTTTTAATAGTTTATTTTCTATAAAACTAAAAAACTCAGGATTTGGTTCTATTAAAAAAAATTTTGCGTTTGGAAACTCTGATAAAAGAAAATCTGTTCCATTTGCAACACCTACATCAATTATATTATCTGGATTTATGTTTTTAAGGTAATTTTTTTCTTTATAATAAAATAAATGGAAATTAAATTTTTTTAAAAAGTTTCTAATTTTTTTAAAAATTTTAAATTTAGTTTGATACTTAAACTTTAACATTATCTCTCTAAAAATTACTTAAGAAACTTTTTTTGTAAAAAACAGTTTATGCAAAAGTTTTTAAAATTAGGATTGTTTAAACCCATAATTTTTTATATTGATGCTTGTTTAATAGACAGTTTTACTTTTCCTCTATCAAAGCCAATAACTTTTACCTTTACTTCATCTCCTTCTTTTACAACATCCGTAACTTTTGCAACCCTTTTATCTGCAAGTTCTGAAATATGAACTAAACCATCTTGTTTTCCTAAAAAATTAACGAAAGCACCAAACTCCATTATTTTCATAACTTTACCATTATAAATTTTATTTAATTCAGCTTTAGCCGTTAAATCCTTTATCATTTGCATTGCTTTATTTCTCGCATCTTCGTCTGGGGCTGCAACTGTTACTACTCCCTCATCATTTACATCAACTTTTGCACCAGATTTTTCCACGATTTCTCTTATAGTTGCACCACCTTTACCAATTACCGTAGCTATATCTTTTTTATCGACTGTTATTTTTTCCATTTTTGGAGTATGTTTTCCAACATTATCTCTTGATTTAGATATTGCTTTATTCATTTCTCCCAAGATATGAATTCTTCCATCTTTTGCTTGTTTGAGGGCTTTTTCCATTATCTCAAAAGTAATTCCTGTAATTTTTATATCCATTTGAAGAGATGTGATTCCGTTCTTAGTTCCGGCCACCTTAAAATCCATGTCGCCTAAATGATCCTCATCACCTAAAATATCTGAAAGTACACTATAATCATCACCTTCTTTTATTAGACCCATTGCTATACCTGCAACAGGTTCCTTGATTGGTACTCCTGCATCCATTAATGCTAAAGAGGATCCACATACTGTCGCCATAGATGAAGATCCATTTGATTCTGTTATTTCTGATACAATTCTAAATGTATAAGGAAAACTCTCTTTTGACGGTAAAGAGGAGCTAATCGCTCTCCACGCCAATTTTCCATGGCCTATTTCTCTTCTGCCTGTCCCAATTCTACCCGTTTCTCCTACCGAAAAAGGTGGAAAATTATAATGAAGCATAAATCTCTCCCTTTGAAGACCATCTAAACTTTCGATTCTTTGTTCATCATCAGATGTTCCTAAAGTAGTAGTAACAATTGCTTGTGTTTCACCTCTTGTGAAAAGCGCTGAGCCATGAACTCTTGGCAAAATACCAACTTCACACATAATAGGTCTTACATCTGAAAGACCTCTGCCATCAATTCTGTTCTTATTTTTAAGAATATCTGTTCTTACAATTCTTTTTTCTAAATTTTTTAATTCATGGTTAATATCTAATTCAGAGAAATTTTCATCTTCCTCAAATAATTTTTTTGCCTTATCGGTAATTTCAGATATTTGATTTGATCTATCTTGTTTGTCTCTCGTGGAAAAAGCTTTTTTTAAACCATTGGCAAATTCACTCTCAAGTTTTTTTGTAACTTCAGACAAATCTTTTTTTTCAACTACCCAATCTGGTTTTCTACATTCTTTAGCAAGTTCTTCAATCATTTCTATTATAGGTATGAAATTTTCATGACCAAACTTAACAGCTTTCAACATTTCCTCTTCAGTCAAACCATTAGCCTCTGACTCAACCATTAAAACTGCATCTTTTGTTCCAGCTACAACTAAATCAAGTTTTGAATTTTGTAATTCAGTTTTTGAAGGATTTAAAACATATTTTCCATCAATAAATCCAACTCTAGATGCACCAACTGGACCCTTAAACGGCATTCCTGATATTGCTAAAGCTGCAGAGGATGCGATAATTGACAATATATCTGCCTCATTTTCTTTATCATATGAAATTACTGTTGGTAATAATTGAACCTCATTTTTAAACTCAGCCGGAAACAATGGTCTTATAGGTCTATCAATTAATCTGGATATTAATGTTTCACTTTCAGTAGGTCTTGCTTCTCTTTTGAAATAACCACCTGGTATTTTACCTGCTGCATAATACTTCTCTTGATAATTTACTGATAAGGGAAAATAATCTACATCTGGGTTTATTTTTTTTGCACCCACAACAGTTGCTAAGACAACTGTTTCCCCACAACTTGCAATTATTGCTCCATCAGCTTGCCTTGCAATTTTACCGGTTTCTAAAATTATTTTTTTTCCCGCTACTTCTATTTCTTTCTTGAATACCTTAAACATTTATTTCCTTATATTTAATTTGCTTATTACATTTTTATAGGATTCTAATTTATTTTTTTTTAAATAATCCAATAATTTTTTTCTTTTGTTTACAGCTTTTAAAAGCCCAACTGAGGAATGTTTATCTTTTTTAAAATCTTTAATGTGCTTAGATAATACCTCAATTTTATCTGTTAAAAGTGCTATTTGTACTTCTGACGATCCAGTATCCTTTTCATGTATCGCTAAATCTTTCGCTTTCTTAATCATACCTTTTCCTGTCTATTTGTTTGTTTTATTAAGTTTTCAATTTTTTCTGCATAATCAAATGACTCATCTTTGACAAAATACAATTTTGGTAAAAATTTCATTGTGATTTTTTTTGACAAAACTTTTCTTACTAAAAATGAAAATTCTTTTAAATTATTTATAACTTCATTGGCATTTTCTCCTCCTAAAGGTAAAACAAATGCTTTTGCTGTTTTTAAATCTGGACTCATTCTGACTTCTGTAACTGTAATATTGTTAGTGTGTAAATTTGGTAACTTTGCCTCTCCCCTTACGAAAATTGTTCCAAGTGCTTGTTTTATCATCTCGCCCACTCTTAATTGTCTTTGCGTTACAGGTCTACTAGATTTTTTACTT
>MDTG01077897.1_pt1 | contig 13211 bp, 11 predicted proteins | sample 811421 | NCBI WGS metagenome assembly MDTG01 (sample SAMN05326645, study PRJNA326480) | marine metagenome | isolation source: seawater | place: Pacific Ocean: South East | collected 2011
GCGACAGGCGTAACTGATGGTGAGTTAGTTCGCGGTGTGAGGCGAAATGGTCCCTTGATAAGCACTGAAAGTATTGTGCTGCGTTCTCGGTCTGGAACCTTGCGGCGTGTGCTAGCAGATCACCAGGCAAGTAAGTGGCTTGGCGAATAGCCATTAGCTTTTGGGTGAATCTCCCGTTAGCTCTGCTGTGTTCGTGTCGCGCGGCATGACATCGATGCTTTTGAGCTCGTCGAGAAGCTCCTGGGAGTCACCCAGCTCGCGGAGTTTACGTGCACTCGGAAACACCCGACTTTCGAGAGATCCTACAAAGGCGTTGTACCCTTTGACCGAACTCGCGATAGATCTCCCAAGTGAGTCGATATGTTTTGCCATACCGCTTAGTCGGCTGATTAATTCTTTTCCAACTTCGAAAAGTTTGCTGGCATTATCTGTGAGAACATCTTGTTGCCAGGAGAAAGCGACTGTTTTGAGTACTGACCATAAAGTAATTGGTGACGCAAGTGCCACTTTTTTCTTGAAGGCGTAGTCCATCAATGCCGGGTCATGTTCAATAGCGGTGGAGATAAGCGCTTCGCTGGGTATAAAGCAGATCACCAACTCTGGCGATGACTTCAGTCCGTCCCAGTAGGCTCGCTTTCCAAGAGAATCAATGTGAGAACGGACGGCGGCAACGTGTTCCTGTATCAACTTATCTCGCTTTGCTTTAGCTTCACTTCCTGCATTTAAGGGAATTTTACTTGCCTCGAGGTAAGAGTTAAAGGGAACCTTTGCGTCGACTGCTATGTTCTTCTCTCCCGGCAGATGCACCACCATGTCTGGCTTTCCCACGCCTGAATCGGAAGAAATTTTCGACTGAACATCGAAATCGACTCGTTCAATGAGGCCCGCTGCTTCTACGACGCGGCGGAGTTGGACTTCACCCCATACTCCCCTGACACTGTTTGACGATAGCGCAGATGCGAGTTGTTCTGCCGTGGATCTCAGCAATTCATCGCTCTCGACGGCTGCTCTGAGTTGTTGACTAATTTGACCATGTTGTTCGCTTCTCTGTTTTTCGAGAGCCGAGACCGTCTTCTGCATATCGCCGATTCGAGCCGAAACTGGGGCCAGCGCGGCCAGGATTTTATTCTCTCCCTCCTGGTGAGCACGCAGCTCGTCATATTGCTTATTTGCCATTTCTAATTGGGCTCGCAGGCCTTCTGTGCCCCCGTGTAATCGTTCTTTGCGGGATTTCAAGGCCCAACCTCCCATGAATCCAATTGCGCCTACGGGTGCGAGAGCTATGAGCAAAATCAAAAGTTGTTGGTTCATGATTTCATTCTGCCACTCAGCTCTGACTTCGGTTATTTTTGACTTTTGATTTATTGGAGAGACGCTCTGCACTATGATTCGTAACCGTGGCTTTGACTCTCGGAATTGTCGGATTACCCAACGTTGGGAAGTCCACACTTTTTAATGCTCTCACTAGGAATAGTGCTTTGGTGGCAAACTATCCTTTCGCGACGATTGAGCCGAATGTCGGCGTGGTCGAACTTCCAGATGACCGGCTTCAAGTTCTGGCAGATATGTTTGGGAGCTTGAAAGTTATTTCCGCTACAGTCTCTTTCGTAGATATCGCGGGGATAGTTAAGGGGGCATCCCGCGGCGATGGGCTCGGTAATCAGTTTCTCTCAAATATCAGGGAGGCAGATGCAATCGTTCAGGTGGTTAGGGTTTTCTCCGATCCCGACGTTGCTCACGTCGACGGTCGAGTAGATCCAGCGACAGACATGGAAACGATTAATACCGAACTTATTTTGGCTGATATTCAAACCTTGGATAGGGCGATCGAACGCTACGAAAAAGAGCTTAAAGGTCAAAAAATTGAACCTGAAGTTCTGTCAGTTGCTAAAAATGCGAGGACAATACTTGATGGCGGGAGCACTCTGTTCAGTGCGGGATTCGATTGTTTCAAGATTTCCGAATTAGGTCTTCTCACCGCAAAACCATTCCTCTACGTCTTTAATGTTGACGAGGTGTCGCTGGCCGATGAAGAATTGCGCTCCAACCTAAGTCAGCAAGTAGCCCCATCCGGAGTGATTTTTCTCAGCGCCAAAATTGAGAGCGAATTGCTCGATCTCGACGCCGATGAGTCTGCTGAATTGTTACGTTCGCTAGGTCAAGAAGAAAGCGGAATGAACCAATTAGTGCGGGTCGGCTTTAGCACTCTTGGCCTCCAAACTTTCCTGACTGCTGGGCCCAAGGAGTCGAGAGCATGGACAATACGTAAAGGCTGGCGGGCACCCCAAGCAGCCGGTGTAATTCACTCCGACTTTGAGAGAGGATTCATCAAAGCTGAGGTTATTGCTTTTGAGGACTTAGTTGCCTCGGGCTCGCCCTCGGGAGCCAGGGCGGCGGGTAGAGCCAGAGTTGAAGGAAAGGACTACGTGATGAAAGATGGAGATGTGGTCGAGTTTCGATTCAGCACCTAACCTTGCAATGAGGCCTGAATCTATCCTTGGTTGGAACTGAAATTGGAAGATGATGCATCGATGACTTCTCTACCTATTTTTCCCCTCGGTTCAGTGCTCTTTCCACACATGCCGCTTTCCTTGAGGGTCTTCGAAGAGCGGTACCTGAAAATGATCGGGGCGCTCCTTGAAGCAGATGACCCAGTGTTTGGGGTGGTACTGATCGAGCGAGGATCAGAAGTCGGCGGAGGGGACCAGAGATTTTCAGTCGGGACAACTGCCAAAATACTCGAGATCCAGGCCCCCAATGGCCCCTTACAGCTCCTTGCGCGCGGACACCGCCGTTTCAGAATTCAATCGTGGACTCAAGAAAACCCATACCCGGAAGCGAGAGTTGAGTTTCTCGAGAATCTTGATGCGAGTGGGGAATCAAACCTGCCAGGTCTGAAGCAAGCCGAAGGCTCGCTTCGCGAATTGCTTCGCCACGGAGCGTCAGGCCAACAGGTATTGCCTTGGCCGAGCGATGTGACGTTTTCGGAGGACCCAGATCATCGGATTTGGCAGCTAGTTGGGGTGTCACCTTTTGGCCCGTTAGATCAGCAACGTCTATTGGAAGCCGCAAAATTTGAAGCTCTTGTTCATGATCTACAGGACAAATTGGATAGCGCTCTAAAAATCCTTGGAACTGAGCAGACCGAGGAGTATTAGGTAGGGGAAACGTTTTTGTTCCCGGCATATCTACAGCCAACTGATGCAGACTGGATCGGAATGTTGGAGGTCGATTAATGGTTCAGGTTCAGCCCTACACCGTCTTTGAAGATTTGCCAGGGGGGGTCGAACTAAGGCACTACCCGGCCCACAAGTTGGTTTCAGTTGACGTTGAATCGAGTTTTTCGCAGGCCGGAGAGGTTGGTTTCCAACCTCTGGTGAGGTACATATCTGGAATGAACAGTAGTGGTGAGCAGATAGAAATGACCGCACCAGTAACTCATTTTCCTCGCGGAAATGAGAGACACACCATTAGTTTTGTTCTTCCTGAGGGAATGTCGGATGCAGAAGTTCCAGGTCCGGCCGATAGCCGCGTTCGGATTGTTTCTCGACCGGATTCGAGAGTTGCTACGCTTCGATGGAGGGGCGGATTCGACCATCGCCAAGCTTCTAAGGCTGAAAGCAAGTTACGACAGAGCCTCATGCTGTCCGGGTATCCGCAGTCTGGAAAAGTCTTCTTTGCGAGATACGATCCGCCGATTGTTCCCTTGTTTATGAGGAGAAATGAAGTGCTTCTGACTCTTGATTAGTCATAGCTCCTCTGGTGTGCCGCGAGAAACCCCCAGGTGTCACTGCTATCGTTTTACCATAACTTCATACTGGGCATCGTGCTGTGCGGGAGAGACACTCCATGAGTGTCACCGAAGGAGCAAGCTTCCCCGCCAAACTCTCAGGTCGTAGGTACCGTACAGCGAAGCCACTCTGGAAAGAGGAACCGGATTGTTCCCGCCGAAGGTGAAAAAGCAAAGCTGCTTGAAACTCTCAGGCTAATCGACAGAGGGGGAATGACCATAGCGTGTGATTGCGTCGTTTCGAAGGGGGCCATTATGTTGAGGAAGACTCCGCTGCACGCTGCTCATTCGCAAGCCGGAGCCAAATTCACAGACTTTGCGGGTTTTGAAATGCCGGTTGAATACGAATCGCAGATTTCCGAGCACCGGGCGGTAAGGTCTGGTGCTGGAATTTTTGACTTGTCGCACATGGCCGAGATTTTCTGTGAAGGCGCAGAGGTGGAAAGCTTTCTCGACTATTCACTTTCTAATAAGCTCTCCGTTTTGCAGAATAGCCAGGCCAAGTACTCTCTTCTTCTCGCCGCCGATGGCGGGGTGATTGACGACTTGATTGTGTATCGTCTTGAACCCAAACGCTTCTTACTAGTTGCGAATGCTGCGAACCGGGACGTTGCTTTTGAGACCCTCTCCGAGAGAGCAAAAGGGTTCGAAGTATCAGTCTCCGATCAAAGTGATCAGTGGGCGCTCATTGCAGTTCAGGGGCCAAAAGCTTCGGAAATTCTGCGGTTGTCGCCATTAACCCTGGGAGTGGAGTTGGGTGAACTGGGCTATTACTGGCTCACTGACGGCAAGTTTGGTGACGAAGAGTTATTGGTAGCTCGAACCGGATACACCGGAGAAGATGGTTTTGAAATTCTGGTAAAGGCCCATGCCGCAGAGTTACTCTGGTCTGCCCTTTTGAATGTGGGTGGGGAAGGCCCAACCCTTTGCGGTCTGGCAAGTCGCGATACTCTCCGCCTCGAAGCGGGAATGCCGCTGTACGGTCAAGAATTAAGCCTAAACGTTTCTCCCGCTCAAGCCGGACTTAGCTGGGTTGTCAATAATTCGAAGGGAAAATTCGTCGGCCAGGATGTTGCACTCGAATCTAAATCGTCTAGGGTGTTGACTGGTTTGGTGGCCGAGGGTAAGCGAGCACCGCGAGCGGGCTATTCTGTGTTAGACAGTCAGGAAATTCGGATAGGTGAAATAAGCTCTGGAGCTCTCTCCCCTTCTCTCGGCTATCCGATTGCCATGGCTTATATTGAAGAAGAGTTTGTCCAGCCCGGCACTCAGCTTATGGTTGACGTTCGAGGAGCTAAGCTTCCAGTAAACGTCCATCCACTGCCGTTCTACTCCAGAAAGAAGGCTGTTCAATGAGTTCCATTCCAGATTCTCTCAAATACACCCCAGAACACGAATGGGTTCGAGTGGAAGAAAATTTTGCGACAGTCGGGATCACCCAATATGCGGCGGATTCTCTTGGAGAGGTGGTGTTCGTGGCCCTGCCAAATGTCGGAGACAATATAAAGAGAGGATCGATAGTTGGTGAAGTTGAGTCCACGAAATCGGTCGGCGAGATTTTCGCTCCTGTCGAGGGTGAAGTAGTTGAAATCAATTCGGCAGTGGTTGATGCTCCCGACACCGTGAATTCGGATCCATACGGACTCGGCTGGCTTATCAAAATTCGTTTCGAAGAACTACCTGATCTCATCGACCACGCTGCTTACTCGGCATTGATTGGAGAATAACTTTTATGACCCAGGCGTTTACCGGAAGACATATCGGGACGGATCCCGATCAGCAGTCACTAATGCTAAACAGAATTGGTTACGAAAGCCTGAGTGAGCTAATGGACGCGGCGGTGCCGGGTCACCTGAGAATGGCAGAAATCATAGAGTCTGTCATTCCGATGCCGGCGTCGGAGGAAGACACCCTCTCAGAATTGAAGGAACTTGCCTCATCTAACACTCTTTCGCTCTCTCTGATTGGCCAGGGATATTACAGGAGTAATACTCCCTCAGTTATCAAGAGGAGCATATTTGAGAATCCCAGTTGGTACACGGCCTATACTCCCTACCAGCCAGAGATTTCACAAGGCAGGCTCGAGGCGCTGCTCAATTTTCAAACCATGGTCTCGGACCTGACTGGCATGGATATTGCTAATGCGTCGATGTTGGATGAAGGAACCTCCGCTGCGGAGGCAATGCTCCTCGCCCGACGGGCTTCGAAGAGTTCCTCGTCGACTTTTTTGCTTGACCGCGATGCATTTGTGCAAACTAAAGCCGTAATTTGCGGCCGGGCTGAGCCGCTAGGAATTAGGGTCATAGAAACGGATTTTTCTGGAGATCTGCCCGAGCACTTCGCCGCTTTTATCCAGTATCCGGGGTCTTCGGGCCGAGTTTGGGACCCGTCTGCGACGGTTGCGGCCCTAAAGGCCAAGGGCGACTATGTAATTGCTGCCGCTGATTTGTTGGCCATGACTCTTCTAAAGCCTCCCGGAGAGTTCGGGGTTGACATCGTGGTTGGCTCTTCTCAGAGGTTTGGAATTCCGATTGGATTCGGTGGCCCTCATGCTGGCTATCTTGCCGTTAGAAAAGGGCTTGAGCGTCAGTTACCAGGCCGTCTAATCGGTGTTTCGAAAGACCAAGACGGCAACCCTGCCTTCCGATTAACTCTGCAGACGAGGGAGCAACATATTCGTCGAGATAAGGCCACCAGCAATATATGTACAGCGCAAGTTCTTTTGGCAGTCATGGCAGGAATGTATGCTGTCTATCATGGCCCCGAGGGTATTAGGTCAATTGCCACCTCGGTAGCAGAAAAAACTTCTGGACTTCGAAGCGCATTGGTTGCCGCTGGTTACGAATTGCCTAATGAGTATTTTTTCGACACCATTTCAATCCGTAAGTCCGGATTCGCCAGCAAAACCCAAAGGAAAGCCCACAAACTAGGGGTTCTCCTAAATGTAGTGGACTCAGACACTATATCTTTATCTCTCGATGAGGCTTGTTGGAGCGACCTAAACGGAAACCTTTCGGCCAAGCTTGCGGAGATATTCGACCTCAAAAGCTACTCAGGGGAAAATGGAGTGGTCGCAATTCCGGAAAATCTTGCCCGATCCAGTGCCTATCTGACTCATCCCATTTTCCATTCGCATCGTTCCGAGACCTCAATGATGCGTTACCTCAAACAGCTCAGCAACAAGGACTATGCCCTGGATAGAGGCATGATCCCGCTGGGCAGTTGCACAATGAAATTGAATTCCGCGACTGAGATGGAAGCTGTAAGCTGGCCGGAATTCAGCCAAATCCATCCTTTCGCCCCGATTGAAGATGTGAGTGGATACTTGGCATTGATGGCTCAGCTTGAAAAATGGCTTTCCGAGTTGACAGGGTATGACTCAGTCACTCTTCAACCCAATGCTGGTAGTCAGGGCGAGTACGCTGGGCTCTTAGCGATTCGCAGCTACCACTTGTCGAGGGGTGATGATAAGCGCAATATCTGTCTGATACCTTCAAGCGCCCACGGCACGAACGCAGCCAGCGCGGTCTTGGCGGGGATGACTGTGGTCATGGTCAAATGCCGAGAAAATGGAGATGTTGATTTTGACGATATCCTGGAAAAGATATCTGAGCATGGCGATAATTTGGCCGCCTTAATGGTCACTTATCCCTCGACTCATGGGGTCTACGAGCATGGAATACGAGATATCACCGACGCAGTTCATCAGGCGGGGGGTCAGGTCTACATCGACGGTGCAAACCTTAATGCCCTGGTCGGATTTTCGAGGTATGGAGACATTGGCGGGGACGTATCACACCTTAATTTGCACAAAACCTTTTGCATTCCGCATGGCGGTGGCGGCCCAGGAGTTGGACCGGTGGGGGCAAAAGCCCACCTTGCTCCGTTTCTCCCGGGTCACCCTCTCTCACAATCAGATGTGCACAGTTGCACCATCGAAGGGTCTCAAACCTCAACTCAAGCGGTTCATGGTGGTCATCCGGTGGCCTCGGCCCCATTTGGAAGCCCAAGCATTCTGCCCATTCCATGGGCTTACATCCGTATGATGGGTGCCGACGGATTGGCAAAAGCTACGGCTTCGGCAGTTCTTGCCGCTAATTATGTGGCGGCTAATCTGCGTGAGTTTTATCCCATTTTGTACACCGGGGAAACTGGATTAGTTGCTCACGAGGCTGTTCTTGATCTTCGGCCTATAACCCAAGAAACGGGCGTGACGGTTGATGATGTAGCGAAGCGCCTTGTGGACTACGGGTTTCACGCGCCGACTATGTCGTTTCCCGTCCCAGGGACTTTGATGATCGAACCGACCGAAAGCGAGGATTTAGGAGAAATTGAGCGGTTCATATCAGCAATGATAAGTATTAGGGAAGAGATTAATCGAGTAGCTGCGGGCGAGTGGCCCGCCGATGATAACCCTCTGAGGAATGCTCCGCATACCGCTGCTTGTGTGTCTTCCTCGGAATGGTTGCACCCTTATTCTCGGGAGACCGCAGCTTACCCAGCATTTCAGATTCGTAATAGCGAACATGAAAAATCGCTCATTGGCCATCCGGGGGTTGGCAATAAATATTGGCCTCCCGTACGCCGAATTGATCAGGCTTTCGGAGACCGCAACATTATGTGTTCGTGCCCGCCCGTTGAGGAGTTTGCCTAGATTCGCTGCAGTTCTTTTTTGATTGTTTTTGCAGTTTGGAAGGTCACTCCCACTGAAGCAACATGCTTCCAAGCTAAACGCCCGTCAGGGTCAACGATAAAAATGCTGCGGCGGATCCCTAGCCCCATGAGACTAACGTCGTAGGCACTAACCACATCGCCTTTTTCATCGGCGAGAAGCGGAAAGCTGAGATTTTTGGCTCGAGCAAACTTTTCGTGAGAACCAGTCGGTTGACGGGAAATTCCCCAAATCTCTGCTCCCAGATCCTCGAAATCCGCCATTTCATCTCGGTAGCTGCAGAGTTGAATACTGCACCCGGGAGAATGGTCCGCAGGATAAAACGCCAGAACGACCGTTTTGCCCCTCCGGTCCGACAAAGTGAAGAATTCCTTGATCGGCTCACCGTCGACCAAGGTGACTCCGGGGAGAGTAAAGTCTGGCGCGGGGGCACCGATTTCTAGAAGTTGCACATGCAGAAGGCTAGCTGAATTTTTTTTAGAATCCTGGAATAAACCTGACAGCAATGGGATAACCAACAAAAGCAACGATGTCGATGAGTACATGACCAAGTATCAGTGGCACTAACCTTCTAGTTCGTGCGAAAAAACCCCCAAAAACTAAACCCATAACGAAGTTTCCAATAAAAGCGCTGAAACCCTGATAAAGGTGGTAGGTGGCGCGAAGAAGGGATTGTAAAATCACAATACGTCCGGTCGAGTAATTTAGTAATTTGAGCCGGGAGAAGAGGTAGCCGACAGCAATCACCTCCTCCAACAACCCTGCTCTAAGAGCAGAAACTACCAAAATCGGAATTGACCACCAATAATCTCCCAGATTGCTCGGAATTACAGTCACGGACAAGCCAAGTTGGCGTCCGGCCAGATAAAGTCCGAGACCGGGAATGCCGATTAGCGCGGCCAGGCTTACTCCCCACAATGAATCTTTGAGCATCGACCCGAAGTCAAGACCCAGAGCCTGCAGACGGGGACCCTGTTGCCCCCAGACCAAGTAAAAGACCAAAGCAACCGGGGCCAAACTAGCGGCAATTCCCAGGCACTGGTAGACCAGATCAATCCACGCTATGGAGCTCTCAGAACGGTTCAGAGTTGCGACCTGATTTTCCAGACTGCCTTCTCGGTAGAGACGGGCCACGATACTCGCTATAGAGTAGAGGGCGCTCATTCCAAGACTCAACGCAAGGACGACCGCTATCTCGAACCAGAGCCGGCGATTTGACACTCTAGTTGGGCGCTGTTCCTGGATCGCAAGCAGCAGAGCCCCCCGGTAATTTGTGTCTGAAGCGCGCGATTAGAGCGTAAATTCCGGCAGCCAACCACGATATTGGCCAAAGCGCGAGCAAAGTTCCTAGAAGCCGTAATGCAAATTTGGGTTGTGCACGAAGAAGAGCGCTTGTGGCAAGGTGGCCCCCGTAATGGTGGGAAGGCGTCACGTACCAGACATATTTTTGGACGTCCCGAGATGATAATCCCAAACTGTCAATTTCGATCCCGTTGGAGGCCTTTGCCTCGGGGAAGAACGGTAACCACTCGCGTAAACGATTGACCCATAGTTCGCAGAACGCACAGTCGCCGTCGTAGATTAGGAGGTGAGTTGTGGTGCGACTGTTTGATGTCATGATGGCAGCTTAGACTGCCTTGCTTAGAATCCCCTAGACTAAAGAGGTGGTGCTTCCGAGTTTTCGATCCAGCGCACCCGAACTCTGAAGGGTTTGCCATGGTCGTTGCTGTTCGAACCGATTTGCGCAACATTGCGGTGGTTGCACACGTCGATCATGGAAAGACAACGCTGGTTGACGCGATGCTCAAACAAACTGGCGCCTTTTCGAAGCACGGGCAATTAGATGAACGAGCCCTTGATTCTGGAGATCTCGAGAGGGAAAAGGGAATCACAATTCTTGCCAAGAATACTGCCGTCACTTACTCGGGACCTCTCTCGAGTGAGCAAGACATCACCATTAACGTGATCGACACGCCAGGGCACTCAGACTTTGGGGGAGAGGTTGAGCGCGGTCTAAGCATGGTTGACGGCGTGCTGCTGCTGGTTGATGCCTCAGAGGGTCCTTTACCCCAGACGCGTTTTGTCCTTTCCAAAGCTCTCGCGTCCGGCCTACCGATAATTCTCGTAATCAACAAGACAGATCGGGGCGACTCTCGTATCTCCGGAGTGCTTCAGGACACGCAAGACCTTATTCTTAGCTTGGCGGCCCACCTTGCGGATACTAATCCTGGATTTGATGTCGATTCGTTATTAGATTTTCCGGTAATTTACGCGTCAGGCAGGGCGGGGGCAGCGAGCATCAGGCCGCCGGCCGATGGATCGCTTCCGGATAATACCGACTTAGAGCCCCTCTTTAGTGCCATTATTTCCCACATACCAGCGCCGAAATATGATGATGAGCATCCTCTTCAAGCTCAGGTAACAAACCTAGATGCTTCCCCTTTTCTTGGTCGACTTGCATTGCTGCGGATTCACCACGGCACTGTCTCAAAAGGACAGCTTGTCTCTTGGGTCCGTCACAGCGGCGCTATCAAGAAGGTTAAGATAACGGAATTATTGAAAACTCAGGCACTTGAGCGGCACACCGCAAAGGATGCTAAGGCTGGAGACATAGTTGCGGTGGCGGGAATTGACGAGATTACGATTGGCGAGACGATCGCGGACACTGAGGATGTCAGACCCTTACCAGCGATTATCGTGGATGAGCCAGCGATATCGATGTTGATTGGGACGAACACGTCGCCCCTGGTGGGAACAGTAAAGGGACATAAGCTCACAGCTCGCATGGTTAGGGAACGCCTGGAGAGTGAACTTGTTGGAAACGTCTCGATAAAAATAAAAGATGTAGGACGCCCTGACTCGTGGGAAGTTCAGGGCAGAGGTGAGCTTGCTTTAGCTATCCTGGTCGAAAGTATGCGGAGAGAAGGGTTCGAGCTCACTGCGGGAAAACCTCAAGTGGTCACCAAGAGCGTTAATGGCGAGCTTCTTGAGCCCTTTGAGGACTTGTCTGTGGACGCTCCCGAAGAGTTTGTTGGCGTGGTCAGTCAGTTACTCGCTGGTCGTAAAGGAAGAATGGAGCACGTTTCGAACCATGGCTCCGGATGGGTAAGGATGCGATTCTCGGTTCCCTCCCGTGGTCTTATTGGTTTTAGAAGCGAGTTTCTATCGTCTACGAGGGGCCAGGGAGTGGCGCACGCCACTGCCGGAGAGCTCGGAAAGTGGTCAGGGCCTTTACAGGGGAGGAAATCTGGCTCTGTTGTTGCTGATCGCCCGGGAGCAGTTACTGCGAGCGCGATGATGAATCTTCAGGATCGTATGACTTTTTTTGTGCAACCTGGCGATCTCGTCTATTGCGGGATGGTCGTCGGATTCCACTCTCGAAGCGAAGACATTGACGTAAACATTACAAAGGAGAAAAAATTAAATAACATTCGCTCCTCAAATGCGGAAGAGCTCGAGCGTCTGGTTCCTTCTCAGAGGCTGTCTCTCGAAGAGTGTCTAGAGTTCGCATCCGATGACGAGTGCGTGGAGGTCACTCCCGAGCAAAATCGCGTACGAAAAGTTGAGTTAGACCCCAGTGTTCGCGCTCGAGCAGCATCAACTCGCAAGCGTCAGAGCGTTAGTTAGGCCTAGAGCTATGAAAGTGGCCAGGTTTGCTGTTGAAGGGGGAGAGCCGCTATTCGGAATAGTTGACGGCGAAGATTTGGTTGTCCTGACGGGGGATCCACTTTTTCATGGGATAAATCCGACGGAGACGCGTGTTGCACTTTCTAAAGTTCAACTTTTGGCTCCCGTGATTCCTCGATCAAAGGTTATTTGCGTGGGTATGAACTTTGCTGATCACAAAGCCGACATGAAACACGATGGCCCTGAAAATCCATTGATTTTCTTGAAGCCCAACACTTCTGTTGTCGGGCCAGGAGACCCGATAATAATTCCCCCGGTTGACGGGCGGATTGTCCACGAGGGCGAGCTTGCTGTAGTTATCGGGTCGGTAGCAAAGCGGGTCAAGGCAGAGGATTGGCGAGATGTAGTGTTTGGTTTCACCATCGCAAACGACGTATCGGCCAGAGACGTTATGTTCTCAGATGGTCAATGGGCCCGGGCGAAAGGTTACGATTCCTTTTGTCCTCTGGGGCCATTTATAGAAACTGAAATAGACCCCACCGGCCTCACTATCGAGACATTTGTTGACGGTGAATTGCGGAGGAAAGGTAGCACTAGCGACCTAATATATGGTGTCCCCGAGATTATCGAGTTTGTGTCTGATGTTTGGACTCTGTTACCCGGGGATGTAATTTGTACCGGGACACCCTCGGGAGCTGGGGGTTTTGTAAGTGGCCAAACTATAGAGGTTCAAATCTCTGGTCTCGGCAGCCTGGTGAATCCTGCTCGGAATCGAGATGACCGCAATTATTGACATCTATCTACCCGCTCTTCGACGAAGAATCCGCAACACTCTTTTGCTTGGTCAGGTTTTGGCGGGTCTTGGCATGGGGTCCACTCTCTCCGTTGGCGCTATTTTGGCGACTAATCTGTCGGGTTCTGAGGCCTGGTCCGGAATGGCTGCCACAATGTCAACTCTTGGCGCAGCCCTAACGGCTATTCCTCTGGCTCGGCTTGCGAGTAAATTTGGTCGCCGCAGATCGCTGTGTTCCGGGGCTCTGGTCGCGGCAACTGGCGCTGTCTCAACTATTGGAGCTTCGGTAGCCGGATCATTTCCGCTCCTTCTCGTGGGACTTGGATTAA
>MDTG01128774.1_pt1 | contig 13211 bp, 11 predicted proteins | sample 811421 | NCBI WGS metagenome assembly MDTG01 (sample SAMN05326645, study PRJNA326480) | marine metagenome | isolation source: seawater | place: Pacific Ocean: South East | collected 2011
TAATTAGTTTTAAAAGATTTAAATCCAAGATCACCAGGCGTAAAATAAAATTTTTCATAATATTGAGGATCATCTGGTATATGCATTTTTCTATATTTTCCAATTATTTTTCCTTTTTCATTAATCACCACACAACTGTTATGATAAATGCCTGAAGTTTTTTTTTCGAAAATTGGTGCAATAATAATGATTTGTAGCTCTTTAGCTAATGAAGAAAGAATATTCGTTGTTTTTCCAGGTATCTTTTCTGCTAAATTGAAATTAGAGTGTTTTTCTTCCTGGCAAAAATAATTTGATAAAAATAATTCTGGCAAACAAACTACTTTGGCTTTCTTTTTACTTGCCTCTTTTATTTTTTTAATCGCAGAACTCATATTTTTTTGAGTGTCAGACGACATCTTCATCTGTACCAGAGCTATTTTTGTTTTTGTCATTTTACTAAAATAATTTTTGGAAATTTCTTCTTTGTCTATTTTTCCAATTTTGACGATGATATGCATCACTTACAATTAAAGGCAAGACACTAGTAGCTTCAGCAAAAACCATCTGTTCTTTTGATGTATCAACCTTGCCCCATGAACTTGCCTCTTTCAGTGTAGAACTACTACAAGCGCCATCTCTTGTATCGGCAACAGTAATTTGTATAGCATATTTATGCATATCAACTTTCTTTCCAAGAAGTTCTGCGCAGACAACAGTATCTTGTACAAAGTTTTTTGGAACTCCACCTCCAACCATTAACAGTCCAGATGTTTTTGATTTTAACTTTATTTCTGTTAATTCTCTAAACTCTCTAATAGAGTCTATAGTAATGTGCTCTTTAGGATTTTGTTCTTGGTGCAAGACCAACCCAAATCCTGCCGAACTATCAGTAAAAGCAGGGCAGAATATAGGAACATTATGATCGTAAGCTAATTCAATTAAAGATCCCTTTTTTTTTGCATTAGACTTTAAGTATTTACCTATTGCCTTAATAAATTCTCTTGATGTGTAAGCTTTTACAGGTAGTTTATTAGCTATATCACATATAGCCTTATCACATGCTTGCAACTGTTCTTCATCAATATAAGTGTCATATATTCTGTCTATGTAATTGTCTCTTAAAACTTTATCATCTTGAAATTGGTCTCCCTGATAATGTTTAAAGCCCAATGCCTCAAAGAAATCCATATCTATTATAGATGCTCCGGTAGCTACTACAGCATCGATCATATTATATTTTATTAAATCAGAATATAGTTTCATACATCCTGCTGCAGAAGTTGATCCAGCAATTGTTAAAAATATTGAACAATTTTTATCTTGTATCATTTCATTATAAATCTCAGCTGCCTTTGCAGTGTCTCTTGATGTAAATGACATTTTTTTCATAGACTCGATAATCTTCCGAGCATCAAAAGATGTTATGTCTATGTGTTCCACTTCCGATTTTAATAGAGTTTTTTTGTTGTGTCCTAGAGTTGGACCATTTTTTTTATTCATTAAGCAACCAAGTATTTGACCTTAACTTCTCCATCGTACATTGAAAGAATAGGTTTATCATCTACCTGATATATATCATCTGAATAAAAACCATTAAATTTTGTTCTGAATGTGGTTCCATAAGCGCCAAGCTGTCCTAATTCAATATAGTCACCTTCTTTAATATTATTAGGTAATAAAAAAGGCCCTTTCATATAGTCTAGACTATCGCATGTTGGTCCGTAGAAATTAAAAGGTGTTAATTTTTTTGATACAACCCTTCCACCTGTAATCATTTTTGTTGGTAGTACAAAATTAGGTACTCCTGCATCAAATAATGATCCATAAGTTCCATCATTAATATAAAGTTTTTGTTTTTTCTTTAAAATTACTTTAACAATAGTTGAGCCTGCTTCTGCTACAATTGCACGGCCTGGCTCACAAAATATTTCTGGCATTTTTTCTAATTTTAAATTTTTTAAACTCTCCTTAATCTCCTCTAAATAATTTTCTAATGGTTCGGGTATTAAGTCTGGATATACTGACGGAAAACCTCCGCCAATATTTATTACATTTGGAATAATTTTCGTTTTTTTGATTATATTCCCGATTTCTTCAATTCCTTTTGAGAATGAGATTTTATCCATACATTGCGAACCAACATGAAAACTTAAACCAACTCTTTTACCATGTTCTTTTGAGAGTCTAAGCAAACCTAATGCCTCGCTTGATGTTGCACCAAATTTTCTAGACAAATCAATTTCAGCATGTTCATTGGATATAGCTATTCTTACATACAAATTTAAATCTTTTGCGTTATTTGTGGCTTCGAGGATTTTAAGTAATTCTTCCTTAGTGTCTAAAGCAAAATCTCTTACATTATATTTAAAATATGCTTCTTTAATATTTTCCCTACTTTTAATTGTGTGCATAAAGTATACTTTTACTTTACTATCAATTTTTCTTATTAATTTTATTTCATTTATTGAAGCTACATCAAAATTATTAATTCCATTATTTATTATAATTTTAATTACTTTTTCATCAGGATTAGTTTTTACAGCATAAAGAACTCTCCCTGGAAAGTTTTTTTTAAAAAACTCTACAGATTTTCTTATTGAGTTAGGTCTAATGCAGTAGACCGGATGTTCAGGTTTTAAAGTGTTAACCAATTCGTTAACGCCACCAAATTTTAACATTTCTTTGTGTCTCTCCCGTTTTATTACACAATAAAGCTTTATAAAAATTTAATAAAAAAGCTTATTTAATTTCGCATTTATAGGCTTTTGACATTTATGTAAAGTAAATAATGCATGATTGTCGCATTTCAAATATGACAATCATCGCTATATAGATTATTATGAATGAGATGAACAAAACGAAACAGACACCTCCAGGTTTAAAAATTTCTGATTTTGAGGACAGGTCCCTTTTAATCGTAGACGACGACGACCCTCTTAGACTTCGATTGGCTAGGGCTATGGAGAAAAAAGGATTCCAGGTAAAAGAGGCAAAAACTGTTGAAAATGCTATCAAAATCATCAAATCTTCACCTCCAAAATTTGCACTGGTAGATCTTAGGCTGGAGGATGGTAATGGTTTGGACGTAGTTCAAGAGATTAATAGTGTAAAAAAGGATAGCAGGATAGTAATGCTCACTGGATACGGGAATCTGCCTACAGCAGTAGCCGCAGTTAAAGCTGGAGCAATTGACTATATATCGAAGCCTGTAGACGCTGATGATGTTGAATCTGCTCTCCTAGCAGCACCAGATTCTAAAGCTAGTCCTCCTGAAAACCCAATGTCAGCGGACAGGGTAAAATGGGAACATATTCACAGGGTATTTGAGCTTTGTAATAGAAATGTTTCAGAGACAGCAAGAAGGCTTAAAATGCACAGAAGGACTCTTCAAAGAATTTTGTCAAAAAGGTCTCCCCGTTAAGACTTTAATTTTAAAATCTTAGGTATCAAAACAACTAATAAAAGGATTTTAAATAGTTCGGCTAATAGAAAAGGTTTAGCACCTAACTCAAATACCGGTTTATCCCAGCCGATTAATGATCCCAGCCAAATTAAACCTAAAAGATATATAAAACTTACTGAAAATACTAATTTTATAAAATTATTAAAAAAACTATTATTAAATTTAAAGAATCCTGTTAAAAAAACTGCAACTAAAAATCCAATTAAGTATCCCATGGTTGGACCAGTAAAATAAACTAGACCCACTCCCTTCTCAGGGCTTCCAGCAAAAACCGGCAAGCCAGCTATTCCTTCAAGTAAATACAGTGACACAGTAAATAAACCTAATTTCCATCCATATACAATACCCAAGAGCAGAACAACAAAAGTTTGCATCGTCATTGGGACAGGCCAAAAAGGTATTTTTACTTTTGCTGACAAAGCTAAAATGATAGTACCTAATATTGCTAAAAATAAACCTTTAATTATTGAAACTTCTCTTAAATTTTTAATTGATTCCATATTTTCATTCTTACTTTTATTTTAAGAAAAATCTACCTATTTGTTACCTGTAAAAATATGTCTTCTAGATCTCCCTCATCTGTAGAAATATCAAGTATTTCAACGTTATTTTTTACAACATCTATAATTTCATCAAATCTGAATCTATTTTTATCGTAGGTTGCAACAATATGTGATTCGGATTTTGAGAATTTTACTCCATCAAGTTTTATTTTCTCAAATTTATTGAAATCTTTTACTTTAAATTTAATTTTTTTATTTTCTATACGATCTAATAATTTTTTTGTAGTATCAAATGCAACTAAATTACCTTTATTGATAATAGCAATTCGATCACACATTTCTTGCGCTTCGTAAAGATAATGTGTGGTAAGTATAATTGTTACACCAAGTTTGTTTAGCTCTTTTACATTACTCCATAAATTTTGTCTTAGCTCTACATCTACACCTGCTGTAGGTTCGTCCAAAACTAAAATTGGAGGTTGATGTACCATTGCTTTTGCAATTAATAATCTTCTCTTCATCCCTCCAGACAAACTTCTTGCATAAGAGTTTGCTTGTTTATCTAATGCAACCATTTTTAAAATTAAATCTGTAATTCTGTCCTCTTTTTTTACACCATATAAACCAGCCTGTAGTTCAAGTAATTTGTTTGGACTAAAAAAAGCATCCAAATTTACTTCCTGTGGAACAATCCCTATCGAAGCTCTTACTTGTCTTGGATTAGTATCTAAATCAAAACCCCATAAATTAACTTTTCCTGAAGTTTTCATCACAGTTCCACCTAGAATATTTATGAATGTTGTTTTTCCAGCACCATTAGGCCCCAGAAGCCCAAATATTTCGCCCTGCTTCACTTCTAGGTTTAATTTATTTAAAGCTAAAATAGATTTATTCGAGTTATTATTTTTTGAATAAACTTTAGTTAAATATTCAGCAGATAATGCAATTTTACTCATAATTTAATATTATTATATCACGAAAAAAATTAAGATATCATTAGTAGATGAATACTATAAAAAAAAGTGATCATTTTTATTTAGTAGACGGTTCAGGATATATATTTAGGGCCTATTATGCTTTGCCACCTTTATCAAGAAAAAGTGATGGTCTGCCTACTGGTGCCGTCAGTGGTTTTAGCAATATGCTTTTTAAATTATTAGAAGACTCCAGATCAGATGACTCAGAGAACAAACCAACACATTTTGCTGTTATTTTTGACTCGGCTAGAAAAAATTTTAGAAATGAGATTTACAGAGAATATAAAGCTAACAGATCAGATCCCCCAGATGATCTGGCTCCTCAATTTAAATATATAAGAAAGGCTGTTGAAGCTTTCAATGTTCCCTCTATAGAACAACTAAATTACGAAGCAGATGATCTAATAGCAACTTATGCAAAACAAATCGTTAAGCTCGGTGCCAAAGTTACAATAATTTCCTCCGACAAAGATTTGATGCAATTAGTTTCCAGAGATATAAGACTTTTCGATCCAATGAAGAGTAAAATCATTGGAGAGAAGGAAGTTCATGATAAATTTGGAGTTAAACCAAACCAAGTCATTGACGTACAGTCTTTGGCCGGAGACTCTTCAGATAATATACCGGGAGTTCCAGGAATTGGAATAAAGACAGCTGCAGAATTAATCAATAAATATAAAAATCTTGATACTCTTTTGAAAAAAGCAAATGAAATACCCCAAAAAAAAAGAAAGGAGACCCTTGTTAACAATAAAGAGTCAGCATTAATTAGTAAAAAGCTTGTTACCCTAAAAGATGATGTGCCTATAAAAAATAAAATTGAGGACTTTATTATTAAAGACGTAAAAAAAGATAAGCTTTATAATTTTCTTAGAGAAATGGAGTTTAATAGACTTTTAAGCCAAGCAATAAATTTCTACGGTGAGTCAAACAAAAAAATAGAAAGTACAAATTTAACAAAAGAAAAAATCGATATAAATAAATATGAGACTATAGTTACAGAAAATCAGCTTGATAATTTATTAAATATACTAAAAAAACAGAGCATAATTTCTGTGGATACCGAAACATCTTCAATTGATCCTGTAGAGGCTGATCTTGTGGGGGTTTCAATTTGTTACAAACCAGGAAAAGCATTTTATATACCTTTAAAAAGTAAAAAAGAAAAATGCTTAGAAAGTAGTAAGGTTTTAAAAAAAATAAAAAATATTCTTGAAGATAAAAGTATAAAAAAAATTGGACAGAATATTAAGTTTGACTATATAATTTTTAAAAAAAATAAAATAAATATCAATCCAGTTGAAGATACAATGTTGGCTTCTTATACCTTAGATGCTGGATTAAACCGACACAATCTTGATATACTTTCTGAAATTCACCTAGGTCACAAAACTATTTCCTTCAAAGATTTAGTGGGCTCAGGAAAAAAGAAAATCAACTTTTCAGATGTAGATTTAAAAAGAGCTACAGAGTATGCAGGGGAAGACGCAGATATTGCTTTTAGACTTTACCAAACATTTAAAGAAAGACTGGATAAGGAAAAACTTACAAAAATTTATGAAATTTTTGAAAAACCGATGATACCAATACTTTCAGAAATTGAGATGAATGGAGTTAAAGTTGATAAAGATTACTTAAAAAAATTATCTAAAAAGTTTACAGATAAAATATATGAAATTGAGAAGAAAATTTTCTCAATAGCTAATAAAGAATTTAATATTGGGTCAACAAAGCAGCTTGGAGAAATAATTTATAAAGAATTAAAAATTGCAAATCTTAAAAAAACAAAAAAAGGCAGTTTAGCAACCAGTGCGAAAATCTTAGAAGATTTAGCATTCAAAGGGCACAAGTTTCCAAGCTTGGTATTAGATTGGAGGCAATTATCGAAATTGAAAAACACTTACACAGATGCTTTACAAGACCATATTAGTGACTCAACAAATAGAGTGCACACATCTTTTTTGTTAGCAGCAACCAATACTGGCAGACTAGCTTCTAGTGATCCTAACTTACAAAATATCCCAATTAAAACAGAAGATGGAAGAGAGATAAGAAAAGCATTTATTGCAGAAAAAAATAATATTTTGATGTCAGCAGACTATAATCAAGTAGAAATGAGGATACTTGCTGATTTAGCTAATGTTAGAGAATTAAAAAAAGCATTTATAAACAAAGAAGATATTCACAGCATAACTGCAAGCCAAGTATTTAATGTGCCAATTAAGGAAGTAGATCAGAACTTGAGAAGAAAAGCCAAAACAATTAACTTTGGCATTATATATGGAATAACACAATATGGTTTAGCAAAACAGATTTCCGTATCAAATCAAGAAGCTCTAGAATTTATTAATTCTTATTTTAAAAAATTTCCTGAAATAAAAAATTATATGGAAAATACTATAAAATTTTGTAGGCAAAATGGATATGTAAAGAATATTTTTGGAAGAAGAATACATCTTAGAGGGATAAATGACAAAAATTTTAGTGTTAGAAGTTTTCAAGAAAGAGCTGCGATTAATGCACCAATACAAAGTTCAGCAGCTGATATAATAAGACTTGCTATGATTGAATTACACAAATTAATAAAATCAAAAAAAATATATGATTCAAAAATGCTTTTACAAATACACGACGAGCTAGTTTTTGAATGTTCAAAAAAGAATCAGAATTTAGTTGAAAAAATCGTTAAAAAAACTATGGAATCAGTCTCAAGCTCAGAGCATCATGTTTTTACAATACCATTGGATGTAAACATCAATTCAGGTAATAATTGGGGAGAGGCACACTGATGCCTAAATTTTGACAATTTATTTTAAACTATTAGGATATTAGAATGTCTAAAACAATCGCACTTGTAGACGATGATAGAAATATTCTCACAGGAATTAGTATGGCTCTTGAGAGAGAGGGTTTTAAGGTACAGACCTATATAGATGGAGAAAGTGCTTTAGTCGGTTTATCAAGAAACCCTCCTGATTTGGCAGTCGTCGATATAAAAATGCCAAGAATGGACGGAGAAGAATTATTAAAAAGAGTAAGAAAAAAAATGTCTATCCCAATAATTTTTTTAACATCTAAAGATGAAGAAGTAGATGAGTTGCTAGGTCTAAAATTAGGTGCTGATGATTTTATTAAAAAGTCAGGTGGTTTTTCTATTAAAGTCTTAATTGAAAGAATTAGGGTGCAACTAAGAAAAAAGAATAACTCATCAGAGGATAACAAGAACTTAATTGTCCATGGAAAGCTCAAACTTGATCCAAATCAGCTTGAATGTGAATGGGATGGAAAATCTTTACCGGAAAAACTTACAACTACAGAATTTTTAATTGTTAAGGAGTTGGCAAAAAGACCGGGCGTAATTAAAGAAAGGGCACACTTAATGGACATAGCTTATAAAGAAAACACTGATATCGAAGATAGAACAATTGATAGCCACATTAAAAGAATAAGGAAAAAATTTAAAAAAGTTGACGAAAAATTTTCATCAATAGAAACACGTTATGGTAGTGGTTACAGATGGAATATTGATTAATGAGATTAGTAAAAAGCTCATCTTCAATTTTAAGAAAGTTTCTAATTTTTAACTTAGTAGTTTTTTTGGTTTTAGGATTATTTACTTTTTTTTATCTTGGAGCCATTCAACCAGGTTTAGTAAAACAACGTGCAGAAAAACACTCGATAATTATTAACAATACATCGAATCATATTGAAAGATTGAAAATAGAATATAATGAAAAAAGTTTAAAAAGTTTTTTACTTTCAACAAGATTTTTATTCCAAAATCTTGAAAGAGTTCAATTTTATAATTTAAATGGTGAAATAATAGGTGATACCAACGTATTAGATTTAGATCAGTCTGTTTTTAGTAAAACAGATACTGTTTTGGAAAACTCTATAGATGAAAATAAGTCTATGATTAATAATAATCAAAAAGATAATAAAATTTTAAAAAAAAATAAAAATGAAAACATAAATAACTTAATAGAAAAAAAAAATAATGATCCAATAGTTTTAGAAATAAAGGAGAGCAGCGATTTCTACGTAAAAACTTTTGACAGTGTATTTGTCGACAATCAAGTTCTAGGATACATTATGGTAACTGAGCAGGCCAATGAAATTTTAATTGCCCTCGAAGAGAGAAGAAATTTTATATTAAGAACTGTTTTTGGTATAGCTATAGCAATTTTTATATTTTCAATATTTCTAAATAGATATATTTTAAAACCTATCGCCGGATTAGTGAGATATACCGACTCAATTAAAGCTAGAGACGAGTCTTTTGGACGAATAGAAAAGTTTTTATTTAGGAGTGATGAATTAGGTCTTCTTTCAAGATCGTTAAATAATATGACAAAGGATTTACAGGATAGAACAAAAAAAGCTGAAAATTCATCAGCAGATCTTGCACATGAAATTAGAAATCCACTTGCCTCTTTAAAGGGAGCATCTGAACTATTAGAAAGCACAGAAGACAAATCTGAAAGAACAAAATTAGTTAAAATTTTAACTCATGATGTATCAAGGATTGATAGATTGATCACAGATTATTCTCAAATGCTTAAAGACGAGGCATCATTATCAAGAGAAAAAATGCAAATAGTAAACATAAAAAATTTAATTAAAAATGTTACTGAAGATTTTAACAGTAACCCATCTGTCATTGAAAAAAAAATAAACTTTAAATTTATGAAAGAAAAATTAAATGGTTACGAGCCTAAAGTTATGGGTATTGAGACAAGACTAGAACAAGTACTCGCAAACCTTTTGGATAACGCAGTGTCTTTTAGTCCTAAGAATAGTGATATATCTATTAACGTTATGAATAATAAAGAAAATATATTGATTAAAGTAAAAGATAGTGGGCCTGGTTTTAATGAGGAGAATACAGAAAAAATTTTCAAAAGATTTTATAGTAATAGACCTGAAAAATTTGGTGAACACTCAGGTTTAGGCCTAAATATTGTTAAAAGTATAGTAGAAATGCATGGCGGAAAAGTGAAGGCATCGAATAGATCTGATGATGAAAATGGTGCAGAAATTGAAATCCAACTACCAAAAAAATCTAAGCTATAAGTGACTACTTGATTACAATAAATTTAATTGTTAAAAGATTTTTATATGAGCAAAGACTTTAAAGTAAAAGATATAAACCAATCAGAATTCGGTCGAAAAGAAATTTCTATAGCAGAAACAGAGATGCCAGGATTAATGGCTCTAAGAAAAGAATATAAAGGAAAAACCCCATTAAAAGGTGCAAGAATTTTAGGGTGTTTGCATATGACTATTCAGACGGCTGTTTTAATAGAGACATTGGTTGAATTAGGTGCAGAAGTAAGATGGTCTTCTTGTAATATTTTTTCTACACAAGACCATGCGGCGGCGGCAATAGCAAAAGCCGGAATACCTGTTTTTGCTTGGAAAGGCGAAACAGAAAAAGAATATTGGTGGTGTGTTAAACAAACAATAGAAGGCAGAAAAGACTGGAAGCCAAATATGATTTTGGATGATGGCGGAGATCTTACCGCATTAATGCACAAAGAATACAAAGAATTATTAAAAAATGTAAAAGGTGTTTCCGAAGAAACAACGACGGGTGTTTTGGCTTTGAAAAAAATGGAAGCAAACAAAAAATTAATGATACCAGCTATTAATGTAAATGACTCTGTTACAAAATCAAAATTTGACAATCTTTACGGGTGCAGAGAAAGCTTGGTAGATGGGATCAAAAGAGCAACAGATGTAATGATGTCTGGCAAAGTCGCAATAGTTGCTGGATTTGGTGATGTAGGTAAAGGAAGCGCTGCATCTCTAAAACAGGCGGGCGCAAGAGTAATGATAACCGAAACAGATCCTATATGTGCTTTGCAGGCTGCAATGGAGGGATACGAGGTAGTCTTAATGGATGAAGCAATTAAAAAAGCAGATATTGTAGTAACAGCAACAGGGAATAAAGATATTGTTACCGCGGATCACATGAGAGAAATGAAGGATAGAGCAATATTATGTAATATTGGACACTTTGATAATGAAATTCAAGTTGATGCTTTAAAAAACTATAAGTGGGATGAAATAAAACCTCAGGTGCATGAAATAGAATTACCAAGCAAAAAAAGAATCATTTTGCTAGCTGAAGGCAGGCTAGTAAATCTCGGTTGTGCAACAGGTCACCCTAGTTTTGTTATGAGCGCGTCTTTTACTAATCAAGTAATTGCACAAATTGAGTTATGGAATAATTCAAATAAATACGAAAAAAAAGTGTATGTGTTACCAAAACATTTGGACGAAAAGGTTGCAATGCTTCATCTTGGAAAAGTTGGAGCAAAACTTACAAAAATGTCAAAGGAACAAGCAGACTACATTAGCGTTAAACAATCAGGACCTTTTAAACCAGATACTTATCGCTACTAAACAGTAGCCAATGTTAAAATATAAATTATCTCAAATAGATATTATTTCAAAGAAAATTTTATCACACCTATCTAATACAGACTGCATTTTTCTTTATGGAGAATTGGGCAGTGGAAAAACTACTTTTACCAGAAGCTTAATTAACGGGCTTCAAGATAAATATAAAGCATCTAAAACAGAAGTTCTCAGTCCAACATTCAATCTCCTATATGAGTATGAAATAAAATCTCTAAAAATTATGCATTATGATTTATACAGACTCGTTGATAAAAAAGAAATTGATCAACTTGGTATTTTTGAAAATACCAAAAATACAATAATAATTGTTGAGTGGCCTGAGAAAATAAAAAAAGTTATTGAAAATAGACTAGAAATTACATTTTCTTACGACGTAGATGTTGAAAATAGACTTTTAAAGTTTAATGGTTTTGGAAAATGGAAAAATTTTAAAATAAATGAAATTTAAACTTAAAAAGATCAGAAGCGATGCCTCTTTTAGAGAGTTTTTTAGACTATATAAAGGAAAAAAAACATCAATTATTGTTACGGCTAAAAAAGAAAGATTTAAAAATCTTATTGCTTACTCAGCAATTAACAAGTTTTTAAAAACAAAAGGCATTCATACACCTAGATTGATTAGTCAACACTTTAGAGAAGGCATTATGGAAATCGAAGATTTTGGAGACAAAACTCTTTTAGATTACGTGAAACAATCTAAAAATAAACTCCCTGTTTATAAAAAATGTGTGGATGTAATATTGAAAATCCAAAAAATAAAACCGATAAGAAAAATTAAACTTGATTCAAAAAAATATTTTAATTTAAATATTTATAATTCTAAAAGTTTACACAAAGAGTCCAATTTATTTTTTGATTGGTATCTTTCAGGAGTTATAGGTAGAAAAAAATCTTTAAAATGGAAAAAAGCAATAAAGAGGGAACTAAATAAATTGTACAAAAAAATAGTTTTTAAAAATCAATTTATTGTTCATAGGGATTTTCATGTATCAAATATTATGCCAACAAATAAAAAGTTGGGTATCATAGATACCCAAGATGCTATTCTTGGTAATCCTATGTATGATCTTGCATCTCTGGTAGACGATGTAAGAGTTAAAGTTCCTACCCAAATAAAAGAAAGTACATTCAAGTATTATTTAAAAAAATGCTATATTAAAAACAAACAAATTTCTTCTTTAAAAAATGATTTTGATATTTTGTCTATTCAAAGAAACTTAAAAATTTTAGGAATTTTTTATAGACTTTTCAAAAGAGATAGTAAGCCACAATATCTAAAATATTTACCTTATACTTGGCAACTAATAGAGATAAGAATGAAGAATAAAATTTTTAATAATTTAGAGGTTTTGCTTAAAAGAGCTATAAATAAAAAGATTAGAAAAAAAATAAATTTTAGATGAAAGTAACAAAAGCAATAATTTTAGGAGCAGGTTTTGGAAAAAGGATGCATCCAATCACTAAAAAAACTCCAAAACCTCTTGTAAAAATTAACGGTGTTACTTTATTAGAAAACAGTATTAAATTTTTAAGTTCCCTAGGTGTTAAACACATTATTGTCAATGCACACCATCTTCATATGGAGATAGTTAATTTTGTTAAAAAAAAAAGATTTTCTTCAAAAGTTAAAGTAGTTATAGAAAAAAGAAAAATATTAGATACAGGGGGAGGAATTTTAAATGCATCTAAGCAATTTAAGAAAAAAATATTTTTTGTTTTAAATCCAGATACTCTTTGGAGGAGAGGGTATAAGAATGAATTTAAAAAGCTTGAGAAAGTCTATTTAAAAAATAAAAAACCAACTATGCTTTTAGTTTCAAAAAATAGAAGTTACGATCGATCATTTAAAGGAGATTTTAA
>MDTG01066546.1_pt1 | contig 13209 bp, 12 predicted proteins | sample 811421 | NCBI WGS metagenome assembly MDTG01 (sample SAMN05326645, study PRJNA326480) | marine metagenome | isolation source: seawater | place: Pacific Ocean: South East | collected 2011
AGGAAGATGTTCTAATCGACCACCATTATCTGCATCAAATATTACTGGTTTTGTAGTAACATCTAATAATTCATTTAAACCTGCCATTCTAGCCGAATAGTCTACAGACTGATTGTCTGGTTTTCCTCTAAGTAACGAGTCTGTCAAACTAGAAGACCACATGCCATCAAATTCTTGGTATTTATTGTCTTTAAAAACTTTTGTATTTTCTACCATCAATCCACTTAATGGACTATGACTTTCTAAAATTCGTACAATTTTTTTTGAAAAAATTAATCTCTTTAGTTTAGATCTTCTTACATCAGGTGAGGTGCCTACTTTATAAATTTTTTCTTTAATATTTGTTGAGGATATGTTTTTGGTGTATTTAGGCTCAATAAGTTTTCCAGACCATTTTTTTAAAACTTTGATAACTTTTTTTCTAACATTTTTTTGTATACCCTTTTTCCAATCATCACCATGAACCACAAAGTCAGGTTTTATTTTAATAAGATTTTCTGAATAATCCAAAGTATTTTGTGGAATTACATTTTTTACAAATTTTATGTTTCTTAAAACAATTTCTCTTTGTTTATAATTCAAATGAGGTAAATTTTTATATGATGCGATTGCATTATCAGTAAGTAAGCCTACAGTTAAATCACCAAGTTTTGAAGCTTTCTCTAAAATATTTATATGACCTTCGTGTAGAATATCGGCAGCAAGACCACAATAAACAATCTTATTTTTTTTTTTCATAATTTAACCTTACTTGTTTATGATCATTAGAGTTTATTATTAAATTTATGTACAAATACTAAATAAATATTTATAAGTTAATTATAAATCTTTTAACATTAACTTATTCCAATGTCTAAAAAAAAACCCAAGGTTCTAATTCTTGATGTAGATGGTGTGATGACTACAGGCCAATTCCTTTATACAAAAAATGGTAAAATTGGAAAAGTTTTTGGTCCTGATGACCACGATGCTCTTAGTATTATAAAGAAATTCATTAAAGTAAGATTTATAACAGGTGATAAAAAAGGTTTTGAGATTTCTAAGAGAAGAATAGTCAAAGATATGAACTTTAGGTTAGATTTAGTTAGTACGGTAAAAAGAATAGATTGGATTAAAAACAAATACAAATTAGAGGAAACAATTTATATGGGTGATGGTCTCATGGATGTTCTGGTAATGAAAAAAGTTGGCTATTCAATATGCCCTGCTAATGGAAATGATTTTACAAAAAAACATTCTGATTATGTAACAAAGAGATCAGGAGGAGATAGAGCTGTTGCTGAAGCTTGTTTACATATTATGAAAAAATATTTTAAAAAATTTGATGTGAATAATTTACCAAAAAAAGATAAACTATCTGGAAACTGGAAGACATGATATCGAATATTTTACCAAAAAAAATTGAGGCTATATTCAAAAAAAAAAAACCAACTTTACTTGCAATTGGCCCTATGAGTAAAAATTGTGTTGATGCATCAATTGAAATAGCTAACAAAAAAAATATACCAATTATCCTTATAGCAAGTAGAAGACAAGTTGATTGCAAAGAATTAGGAGGAGGATATGTAAATAATTGGAATACTAATGAATTCAGTTCTTATGTAAAAAAATTAGATAAAAAAAAAAATATTTTTCTTGCAAGAGATCATGGTGGACCATGGCAAAACAACTTGGAGATAAAAAACAAATTAACCGAAAAACAAGCAATGAAGTCTGCAAAATTATCTTTTAAAAATGATATAGATGCAGGTTTTAATTTTATACATATAGATACAAGTTTAAGCTTGAATGGTACAGAAAAAAGTCAAAAAAAAACATTCGACAGATTATTTGAATTATATAAATTTTGCTCAAATTATGCTAAATCGAAAAATAAAAAAATTTATTTTGAAATTGGAACAGAAGAGCAATCAGGAACTACAAACACTCCCGAGGAACTAAGACAAACTCTAATAAAAGTTTTTAAATTTTGTGAGTCAGAATCTTTACCCAAACCCTCCTTTGTTGTAATTCAATCAGGAACAAAAGTTATGGAAACAAAAAATTTAGGATCTTTTGACTCTCCAATAAGAGTAGGAAGCGAAATACCTCCTGAAATTCAACTACCAAAAATGATAGAGATATGTGAGAAATTTAATATTATGATGAAAGCACATAATACAGATTATCTATCAGATACAGCATTATCATGGCATCCAAAATTAGGTATACATGCAGCAAACGTTGCCCCAGAATTTGGAGTAAGAGAAACTCTAAGTTTAATTAGGGTTATGGATGAGTTAAAATTAAGGGAATACAAAAAAAAATTTATAGATATATCATTTAAATCGAAAAAATGGGAGAAATGGGTAATTGATAAAAAAAAACTCTCAAAAGAAGAAAAGTCAATAATTTGTGGGCATTATAATTTTTCAAAAAAAGAATTTTTATTGATAAAAAAAAGTTTAGAAGAAATCTTTTATAAAAAAAAAAGAAAACGACTAAATGATTATTTAAAATTAGAAATAAAAAAAGATATTTTAAGATATTTAAAAAATTTTAACTCTTTATGATAAAAGAAGTTGCAACAATAATATTAAATAGAAATTTACCCAAAGTTACAGACAAATTATGTAACCATATTAAAAAATATGATGGAAAAGATACAGATATTTTTATATTAGAGTCTGGGTCAGAAAATAATAATTTATCAAAAAATTATACATGGCATGCAAAATCAAAAAGTATTAAAAAAAAAGGATTAAGGTTTTTTAGGGGCATGAATTATGCACTCAAAAAATTATATTTAGAAAAAAGATTCTATAAGTATAAATATTTCTTTCTTATTTCAAATGACACTGAACTTGAAAAAAAAAGAACAATTAAAACTTTAAAAAGCATAGCAAAAAAATATAAAAAAATTGGAATGGTGGTTCCCTGTTCAAAAAAATGGGGTGAAAAAAAATTGCTAAAAAAAAATAAAGAAAAATTTGTTTGGTATGTTGATGGTAATGCTTTTTTTTTTAAAAAATGAGCTTATATCTAAATTATGCAATTATGAGGAGAATTATAAAAAATTTTTTTTTGATGGAGATAATTTTAGAGGTTATGGACTTACAAGTGAAATAATTGCAAAAAGTTATGCAAATGATTTTGCTACAATGATTACCTCAAGAGTATTTATTGAAGAAAATGAAAGTTATTTAATTAATAAAAGTAATTTAATTCAAACAGATGATTATCATGAAAATATTAAATTATATTATCAAGAGGGTCAAAAGTGGATGAAAAAAAAATATGGTTTTAATAACAAATGGCAAATGCAAAATTATGTTAAGCTATTCTATGATCAATTTTTCTTATTTAATCCAGATTTAAAAAATTTAAAAATTTAAAAATATGATTAAAAAGATTAATAAACCTTGGGGCTGGGAAAAGATAATTGAAAACAATAAACACTATACTTTGAAAAAATTATTTATGAAAAAAAATTCTAGATGTAGTTTGCAATTTCATAAAAAAAAAATTGAAACAATTTATGTGTTAGATGGACCTTTATATTTGTTAGTTGGAAAAAATTTAAAAAAAATGAAAACTATTAAACTTAATAAAGGCCAGTCAGTTACACTTAACAAACTTGTAATTCATAGAATGTTTACAAAAAATAAATCCTCATTATATTTAGAGGCAAGTACATCTCAATTAAAAGATGTAGTTAGACTATCTGACGATTACAATAGGGTGTAAATTGAATTTTAAAGTTTTTATTCCTACATCAGGCATTGGTTCAAGATTAGAGGAAAAAACACTTTTCCTAAATAAATCATTGATGGAAATAAATTTTAAACCATTAATATCTCATATAATTCAAAAATTTAGTAAAAAACAAAAATTTTTAATAAGCTTGGGTTATTTAGGGGATCAGGTAAAGCAGTATTTAGAGATAGCTCATCCAGAAACAAATTTTGAATATGTTAAAATAGATAAGTTTGAGGGTCCAAAATCGGGTCTAGGACTTTCAATTTTAAAATGTAAAAAAAAATTACAAATGCCTTTTATTTTTATCTCTTGTGACAGTTTTTTAAAAGGAAGATTGAATATAACAATTAATAAAAATTGGTTAGGATTTAGTAAAAATAGTGAAAACTTTGAAAATTATAGATCAATTAAAGTTGTTAAAAATAATTTTGTAGAGGAATTATTTGAAAAGAATCATAAGAAACAAAAAAATATTTTTAAGTATATTGGTGTAGCTGGCATTAAAGATTACAAAATATTTTGGAGCAAAATGAAAAATGTTTCTGATTGTATTAAAGAAGGTGAGTCATTTGCAATTAAAAGAATGTTACATAATAATAAATTTTATGCCAAAGAATTTAAATGGTCTGATGGGGGTAATCTAAAAAATCTCATACAACTTCAAAAAAAAGAAAAAAAAATAGATATAAATATTTTGCCTAAAGTTAACGAAGCTCTTTGGGTTATTGATGGAAATATTATAAAATTTTCTAACGATAAAAAATTTATAAAACAAAGAGTTCAGAGACAAAAAATATTAAAAAAATATACACCAAAAATCATAAGGTATTCAGATAATTTTTATGTTTACAAAAAAATTGAGGGACAAATTTTTTCAAAAGTGGTTTCTATATCAAAATTTGAAAATTTATTAATTTATTTAAAAAATTTTTGGGTTTATAAAAATCTAAGTCAAAAAAGCAAATTAACATTTTATAAAGTTTGCAGAAAATTTTATAAAAATAAAACAGAAAAACGTATAATCGAATTTTACGATAAATTTAAAGTTAAGGATAAATCAGAATTTATCAACAATCAATATAGACCAAAATTAAAAAAAATATTAAATCAAATTAATTGGAAAAATATTTCAAATGGTGTGCCTGTTAATTTTCATGGAGATTTACATTTTGAAAATATTCTTACTTCAGATAAAAATTTTTTTTTACTTGATTGGAGACAGAATTTTGGTGGTGTAATAAATTATGGAGATTTATATTATGATTTAGCAAAATTATATCATGGTCTTATAATACCTCACAGCAGTATAGTTAATAACAGATTTAATATTACAATTAAAAAATCGAAGATAACTTATAAAATTGAAAAAAAACCTATTTATCGAAAACTTTCAAAAAATTTAGATAAGTGGATAATTAAAAATGGTTATGACTTGAAAAAAGTAAAAATAATGACTGGACTGATATTTTTAAATATTGCAGCTCTGCATCATAATCCATACTCTAAGTTTTTATATTATCTTGGTAAAGATTTAATATATAGAGAAATTTATGAAAAAAATTAGAAAAATTTTTAGAAACTATGACGTAGTAAATAAAATAAATGATTTAGAAGATTTATACCAATTTCAGAATTTTCCAATTTCAATGGGCGTAACCAATAGAAGTATTAAAAAAGATCAATTATTTGATATGAGCTGGAAAATAAGTAAGTCATCAGGAACTATTCAATTAAATCCATTGATGCCAACAGATGTAGTGTACTCTAAAAATCATCAAAATTCTGGAAGTATTGGTAATCTCTGGCTTTTACATCATAAAAGATTTGCTGATTTCATAAAAAAATTTAATCCTAAAGAAATTTTTGAAATAGGTGGAGCGCATGGAATATTATGCAAGGAGTACCATAAGTTAAATAAAAAAGTTAAATGGACTATAGTGGAGCCCAATCCAACAGTATCAAAAAAAATTAAAGCAAAAATCGTAAAAGGATTTTTTGATTTAGATACCAAAATAAATCAACAAGTTGATACATTCGTTCATTCCCATGTTTTAGAGCACATGTATGATCTTCATAAATTCATGAAAATTTTGAATATAAAATTGAAAACAGGAGACAAGATGATATTTTCAGTACCAAATCTTGAAATTATGTTAAAAAAAAAATTTACAAATTGTATTAATTTTGAGCATACAATTTTTTTAAATGAACCTTTAATTAAATTTTTTTTAGATACTTACAATTTTCAGATATTAGAAAAAAAATATTTTAAGAGTGACCATAGTATTTTTTATTCATGTGTTAAAATGAAAAAGAAAATAAAAAAAAATAAATTAAAAAATAATTTTTATAAAAAAAATAAAAAAATGTATCTTGATTATATTCACCATCATTTAAAATTAATTAACATAATAAATAAAAAAATTGATAAAACAGAAAAACCAATTTTTTTGTTTGGAGCTCATGTTTTTGCTCAGTACTTAATAAATTTCGGACTTAAAACTAAAAAAATAATACATATTTTAGATAACGACAAAAAAAAACAAAATAAAAGATTTTATGGAAGTGAATTTATTGTTAAATCACCCAAAATTCTTTCAAAATATGATAATCCATTAGTGATATTGAAAGCAGGTACTTTTATTAAAGAAATTAAAAGTGATATTTTAAACAATATTAATCCCAGAACTCAATTTATTTAATATAATATGAGAGTAGCAGTATGTTTTTATGGGTTAGTTGGAAGTGCTCAAAAAAAATTTGGCAAGGGAGCAAGTTTAGATCCTAAATTAGCACACAAATTTTATAAAAAAAATGTTTTTAAATATATTAAAAACTATGATGTATTTATACATTCACAATCAATTGAATATATAGAAGACTTAAAAAATTTATATTCTCCAAAATTATATTGTATCGAGAGAAAAAAATTTTTTTTTTTTAAAATCATAACAAATTTAAAATTTATAAGAATTTTATTTTTTAGTATTTTTAAGTTTTCAAAGTTAAAGCAAAGATTCCTTAGAGGATTAAATGGCTATAGTAGATGGTATAGTACAAAAAAAGTAATAGAACTAAAAAAAAAATATGAGAGAGAAAATAATTTTAAATATGATTTAGTGTTTTTAACAAGGTTAGATTGGGCATTTATTAAGCCATTGAAATTGAATAGAAAAATGTACAATTTTTTTATTGTTTCTCATCATAATGAAGTCCCCTCACCAAGAAATAACTATAAAGGTAAAATAAAAAAGAATAATAAAACTTTCAAAAAAGGTTTAGCAGATTATTGGTTTATAAGTTCCTCAAAAAACTTAGATAAATTTTCTAAATTGTATGATAAAATTAAAGACTACCATCTAAGCCCCCATGTAAGTGCGCTTCAACATGTTTTAAAGTTGAACTTAAGGTTAAAATTTTACAAATATAGAGGATTAGACCATGAAGCCTTAAGAAGGTTGCTTAAAAGCAAAGAGTAAAATGGAGTATATTAAAAAATAATTATCTAAAACTTTATTATCTTAAGAATTTTTTTATTAATTATTTTTAGTAAATGAATAAAAAGATAAAAAGTTCTATTTTGAATTTTTTTCTTAATATTTTTAACTATATAATCGTGCATCTCTTTACCAATTAATTTTTTTTTTTGGTCACACGTTTTTAAGGCAATTAAATAATTTTTTCTAATTATTTGTATAACTATATATAAAAGTATATCTCTTTTACTAAATTTACCTTTGAGTTTATTGGCAAATGTAATGTTTGCCCAAATAATTTGTTTCTTATTGAATAAATGAAAAAATCTATTTTGTAATTTATTTAAAAATTTAGTTTTTATTTTTTTAACAAAAAAATAGTCTCCTTTTACTTTAAAAGTATCGATAAAAAAATCTTTGATCATATATTTTATGACATCACTCACCATATCTTCATTTGTGTATATATTTTCAAAACCTGGTTCAAATTCAGCAATTAATGTTTTTTTTTTAATACTTGTATTCAAACTTTTAAATATTCTTAAATCTGATCCTTGAGTATCTGATTTAAACCAGTCAACATGTTTAATTTTAAAAGTTTTTAAAACTGAATTAAGTGTCACATATTTTAATTTTGTTTTTTTTTTAATTTTAAATTTTTTGTTAAATAAGTAATCTTTTATATTTTTGCTTATGGGTTTTAAAGAGCTAGAGCAGTTTTTATCATAGGTAAAATAAAAATTTTTTTTCCTATTTTTGTCACTAATAAGACTTTTTATTAGGTAAAATTTTTTATAGTTAGTAGACTCATTTTTATTATTTTCAATATTTGTATCAAAACCTAAACAAATTGAATATCTTGAGAGCTTTTTCCAACTATTATTTATTTCATCAGAGGCCCCAACATCAATTAGAACAGGTGGTTTTTTCTCAAATACTTCATTTCTTAAAATTTTTTCAATCATTTAAAATATAATCTTAGATTTTTATTAATGATAAACTATATCTATTAAAAAATATTAAAATAGAAATAATTATATTCTTTTTAAGTTTTTTTATTTCTCTTACACTAAAAATATATTATTTTTAGTTTATTAATGTTAAGCTTATATTAAAAATTATAGCAATATTAAGTATGAAATTTTCTAAATTTATTTAAATTATAATATTATAATTTTTAAAACTAAAATTATTTATTTGTTTATAGCTTAATTGAAATTATTATACGAGAAGCAATTAAAATCAAAAAATGGAATTTATAAAAAGAAATAATATAAATAATTTAAAAAAAATTATAAATAAGGATCATTATACAAATATTTTAATTGTTACTGGTAAAAATTCTTTTGTTAAATCAGGTGCACAAAAAATAATTTTAAATTATTTAAAAAAAAAAAAATTCAAAATTTTTTACAAAACACTAAAAATTCCTGATTTGAGAGAGTTAAAAAAACTTATTAATCTAATTAAAATTTTTAAACCTAATTTAATTATTTCCATAGGAGGAGGAGCAACGTTAGATTTATCTAAGATTGCAAATGTTTTATTTGAACTTAAAAATTTAGAGGATGAAATTTTATTTAATAAATATAGAATTAATAAGAGATTTTGTGATTTAATTTCAATACCAACAACAGCTGGATCAGGTGCGGAAGTGACAGCAAACGCCGTAATTTATATAAAGAATAAAAAATTTAGCATTGAAAACGATTTGATTAAACCAAATGATAGTTTGATCTTTCCTGAATTCGTAATATCAAACACATTTAAAACCAAAGCATCGTCTGCATTTGATGCTCTTTCTCAAGCAATAGAGTCATTGGTGTCGGTAAAATCTTCCGAAGAAAGTATAAAGTTTAGTATTAAATCTATTAATTTTTTTTTAGAAAATTATGACTCCTATACTGGTTCAAATAATTTATCTAACACATATCATATGTGTTTATCCGCATATTATTCAGGTAAAGCAATTTCAATAACTAAAACTACAGCACCTCATGCAATCTCTTATCCTTTCACTGCATATTTCAAAATAGATCATGGCCATGCCGTTTCTCTTACTTTGTCTGAATTTTTAAGATTTAATTATAAAAATAACAAAAAATCTATTACAAATTTTGATTTGAAAAAAAGATATGAGCTATTATTCAAATTATTTAAAGTAAAGAATATTGATGAATTTATAAATAAAATTGATCATATAAAAGCTGTTTTTAAATTAGAAGATAATTTTGTAAAAATAAATAAACAAATACCTAATAAAATTGACTTAATTTTAAGCAATGTTAATGTCCAGCGATTATCAAATAATCCAGTAAGAGTTACTAAACAGGATATTGCAAGTATTCTTAAAAAAAAAATTAAGAATACAAAATAGATGTTAGTTATTGAATTTTTAGGCGCTCCATATTCAGGTAAAAGTTATTATAAAGATATAATTGAAAAAGATATTTTTTTTAGAGATTATAAAGTTTACGATTATAAACAAAATTTTTTTTGTAATTACAATAATATTAAAAATTTAAATATAATTCAAAAATTCATTATAAAATTATATTGTAAGAAACCAATTAAAAATATTAAAAAAAAACCTGGGTTGATCAAAAAAAAAAGTTTCATAATTACTTTGATTCAAAATGAGATTAATAAATTAATAAAGTATAAAAGTGACTCTTTTCAAAAAAAAAATTACAACCTGTCAAAGCTCGTTAAAGATTATTTAAAAAATTTAAAAGAAACAAAAGAGAGGCATACAAATTTGAACAGGTGGATAAATGAACTCTTTGCAAGTTATGAAATACTAAGCTCTATTAAGTCTAGTAATAAAATTATCATAGATAGTGAAGGATTTATTCATAGATTGAACAGCCTTATAATGTCATCTAACAAAAAGCATTTTATTAAATCTTATTTAAGCATTTGTCCAAAACCAGATATCTTAATATATGTAGACGAAGACCTAAAAGTTATAAATGAAAGAATTAAAAATTCTGAAAATCACAATGATATAAAAAAATATAAACATAATTTACAAAATATTCATAATAACTCTGAAATTATTTATAAAGAAATAAAAAAATTTCCTATAAAATTATTTATTTTAAATTCAAAAAACTTTGAACAAGTTAAAAATGAAATAATTAAATATCTTAAATTTAAAAATAGATGAAAATATTACATATAGTTGGGGGATCATCTACTAATGGAGCCTTCAAAGGAGCGGCAATCCTTCATAAGGGTTTATTAAAACATAATATTAAGTCTAAAATTTTAAGTGATACTCGAATTAGTAAAAACTTTAAAAATGATAATAATATAATTTCTATAAAATCTAATTTTAAAAATATAATTTTTAATAAATTTTTTATTTTAATAGAAAAAATATTAAAATTTATTTATTTGCACAGTCCTAGAGACTCCTTTACGATTGGTCTTTTTGGTTTCGACATAACTAATTTCAAAGCATTTAAAGAAGCAGATATTATACATATACATTGGTTGAGCCAAGGTTTCATAAATTTAAAATCTCTTTCAAAAATTAATAAACCTGTTATTTGGACAATGCGAGATATGTGGGCTTTTTGTGGAGGACCACATTACACAATGGATTTTCAAAAATATGAAAATACTAAAGTTTCAAGATTTTTAGAAAAAATTAAAAAAAAATATTACAAAAAAAACTTTAAATTTGTAGCTGTAAGTGATTGGTTGAAAACAAAAGCAGAAAAAAGTTTTGTACTCAAAAATCATAAGGTTATAAAAATTAATAATAATATTGATTTCAATAATTTTACGCAAATACATAAAGAAGAAGCAAAAAAAATCTTAAAAATAAATACAAAAAAAAATATTATATTATACGGGGCTCAAAATCCTCAAAGTGCTAGAAAAGGTTGGAATTACTTTGTAGATTCATTAAAAAAATTAAATAAAGAAAAATATTTTTTACTTATTTTTGGAAATTTTTGGTCAGAAAAAAAATTAAACGAAGTAGGAATAGAATATAAATCTTTAGGTTTTATCAACGATAACAAAAAATTAAATGCTATCTATGCTAGTGCAGACATATTTGTTGCCTCTTCAATTCAGGATGCTTGGCCAAAAACTTTTGCAGAAGCTATGGCATGCGGAACACCAGTTGTATGTTTCGAAAATACAAGCATATCCGAGATTGTTGACCATAAAATAAATGGTTATGTTGTTAAAAATATAGATTCTCAAGAGTTATCAGTGGGTATTGAGTGGCTTATTGAGGAGTTAAAAATAAATAAATCTCTAAAAGCTGCTGCAATTCTAAAAGCATCTAACTATGATACAAAAAAAATAGCCTTAGAATATATAAGATTGTACAAGAGAGTGATAAATACTAAATTTAAATAAACAGCCAAAATATGAAAAAACTTTATATTTAATTATTGCAAAAAATTCTTTTTTCTGTACTTAAATATTTAATAAATTTGATAATTTGAAACAAAAAATTTTAATTACAGGAGTTGCAGGCTTCATAGGTTTTAGCTTAGCAGCCTCTTTATTGAGTAAAAAAAATTTTATTGTTTATGGAATTGATAATTTTGACCCTTACTATTCCATTAAATTAAAAAAAAAAAAGAATTAGTGAATTAAAAAAATATAAAAATTTCCATTTCTACAAAATTAATATTTGCGATCTTGATAAAACTAAAAATTTATTTAAGAATAATGAATTTGATAAAGTTTTTCATTTTGCAGCTCAGGCTGGTGTCAGGTACTCATTAATAAATCCAAAGAGTTATATAGATAATAATATTAATGGTTTTTTTAATATTTTAGAGTGTTGTAGAATGAATTTTGTCAAATCTATCTATTATGCTTCTTCTAGTTCAGTTTATGGTGATCTAAAAAAATATCCAGCAAAAGAAATTAATGAGGGTATACAAAAAAATGCATACTCATTGAGTAAAAAATTTAATGAAGATTTGGCAGAAGTTTATTCTAACCTATATAAATTAAATTTAGTTGGTTTTAGGTTTTTTACAGTTTATGGGGAATGGGGAAGACCTGATATGTTTTATCTTAATTATTTTAAGTCGATGTTAGAAAATAAAAGTATAAAAATTTTCAATTTTGGAAATCATTTTAGAGATTTTACTTATATAAAGGATGTGATCGAAATAATAGAAAAAATAATGAAAAAGAAAACATCTAACAATCATTTAATTTTTAATATTTGTTCGAATAATCCAATTAGTCTGATGACATTTATTGATACTATGAACACAATTGCAAAAAAAAAATGTAGATTAAAAAAAGTAGAATTACAAAAAGTTGATGTAATCAAAACACATGGAGATAATTCTAAAGTTTTGAAATTTATAAAAAAAAAAGATTTTTATTCAATATATGATGGATTAAAAAATACTTATGAATGGTTTAAAAAAAATAAACGGATTATTTAAATTTTTTTGTAATGGATTACACATCTTAAAAAAAAAATAATCAATACAATTAGTTTATTTTGTTTGTTATTTATTCTAATTAAAGTCTCTTCAATCACATGTTCAAAAAAAGATAATTTTGAAGAATACCCTCCTGGCTCAAATATACTTATTAAGTCTTTTTTTTCTGTAGAAATTCCCTTATGTTTATGTGTCTTTATTAGCCGCCAAAAAAAATCATAATCTGACGAACATTTGTATTTTAAGTTATATAATCCAATTTCATCATGAACTTTTTTTTTTATAAAAAACCCTCCAGAGTGTGCTGGATAAAAATTAAATGACCAATTCATTTTTTTTGGTTCATACTTATAAAAAATTTTATTTTTTTTTACTGCACCAAAAACAAATGAAATTTCCTCCTTTTTATCAAAATAATTTTTTATAATCTGAAGTGACTCATCCGAATAATATTCATCTCCTGCATTAATTGTATTGATGTATTTTCCCTCTGAAATTTTAATGCCTTTATTAATTGCATCATAAATACCTTTATCATTTTCTGTTATAAATTTTGAAAT
>MDTG01336165.1_pt1 | contig 13208 bp, 8 predicted proteins | sample 811421 | NCBI WGS metagenome assembly MDTG01 (sample SAMN05326645, study PRJNA326480) | marine metagenome | isolation source: seawater | place: Pacific Ocean: South East | collected 2011
TGGAGAAGGAAGATTGGATCAAGTAGATTTGTTTTTGTTCGACTTTTCATTGGCCCGCCTTGAAGCCACCGATTTTCTTTGCATGTCTCGATAATAACTTGAGTTCCCCCGTTTCTTAGCCAGCCCCTTCCCTGCACTCCCTCCTTTGCGTCCCATTTGGGAAGCAATGGAAGACAAAGACTGCATGATTTTCTTAACCATCTTTATCGATTAATCCGATCGAATACCTGGAGCAGATGATTGAGACGTTCGCAGGAGGACTCCAACTCTTTGAGAATCCTCTGTTCCCTATCATTTGCATTTTCGTTTTTTAGTTCTGGAATCCTCAAGTTAAAATTAGTCGATTCATTTCTGTCGTCCGAAACCGAAATTTTCGTTTTTTGATTTCCATTTACTTTTTTCACAACCTTTACTTCCATACAATTTTTTTACACAAGCGTTTGTGCAATACAAGAACAAAAAAAAGTAAAAAAAAATGAATAGATTTTTTTACCTCATTTTCACAAAAAGAACTTCCCGAAGTTCATCCAAACCCACTTCAAGAACTGCAGAGATCGAGAGAAGTTCAATCTGCGGAAAGCGCTTTTTGAATCGGGCTATATTTTCAACTGCATTTTCCTCATCATTTTTATTCCCCACCACAACGAAAGGCTTAGTTGCGAGTGATTGATCATAATCAAATAATTCTTTCTGCAGATGCAAAAAATCTTCACAAGGGTCTCTGTTATCAGTTGCTGCCATATCGAGTAGAAAAAGTAAAAGCTTGCAGCGCTCGACATGCCGTAAAAATCGGTGACCCAATCCACGGTTCTCTGCAGCTCCTTCAATCAAACCAGGAACATCAGCCATTGTTATCGAAGAGAAATGTTCCGGATATTCCATTACTCCAACAGTGGGAACTAAAGTAGTAAAAGGGTAGGAATCGACCTTAGGGGTTGCGTTTGATAGAGCATTTAAGAGCGTAGACTTACCAGCATTAGGGAATCCGACTAGACCGACATCAGCTATTGTCTTGAGTGTAAATACAAAATTATCCTCCATGCCGACCTTCCCGTCCGTGAATTGTCTTGGAGTCTGATTAACTGAGGATTTAAAAGTAGCATTACCTCGTCCACCTTTACCTCCCTCTAGAATAGTAATTTCTTCCTCATGATTGAGTAATTCGCAAAATATTTCATTAGTATCGACTTTCCTAACTTCGGTTCCAAGCGGAAGTTTCAAAACACATGGATCTCCACCTTTTCCATTCTGGTCACTTCCCCTTCCAGGTTCACCATTTCGGGCCTTCCAGTGCTTCTTGAAATGAAAGGCTCGCAAGTCTGCAATATTTTCATCTGCTTGTAAAACGACATCCCCTCCCCTTCCGCCATTTCCACCATTCGGTCCACCTTTGGGGATGTATTTTTGACGTAGGAACGACATGCAACCGTCTCCACCATTGCCGGCTTTCAGGTAGACCTTTGTTTCATCATAAAACATGAATCGTATTTAATAATTTAGAACCAAAGGTGGGTCAACGAATCAAAAAAAACCGCCCTGCGAAAAGCAAGACGGTTCTTTCGGGTAGAGTGGTAAAAAATTAATACCTATAATGTTCAGGCTTGTAGGGCCCGTTTACCGGTACACCAATGTAATCTGCTTGGTCACTACTAAGTTTGGTCAGTTTTGCACCAAGTTTGTCTAGGTGTAGGCGGGCAACCTCTTCATCTAATTCCTTGCTCAAACGGTACACACCCACCTTGCGATCAGGATTATTTTTTAAATCGATCTGAGCGATGGTCTGGTTTGTAAAACTGTTGGACATAACAAAACTTGGATGACCGGTGGCACAACCCAGATTAATTAAGCGACCCTCAGCGAGTAAGAAAATACTCCGACCGTCAGGAAATGTGAAACGACTTACAGGACCTCCAGGAACAGTATCGTCTTTGATGATTTCTTTGGTTACACCTTCCATCGACTCGAGTTCAGAGACTTGAATCTCGTTATCAAAATGACCGATATTGCACACAATTGCTTGGTCTTTCATTTTGCTCATGTGTTCAGCAGTTATAATGTCCTTGTTGCCCGTAGTAGTTACAAATATGTCAGCTGTTTCTAATGCATCTTCAATGGTAGTAACCTGAAAACCAGCCATGCATGCTTGAAGTGCACAAATTGGATCAACTTCAGAGACCATGACCCGAGCCTTTTCGTTTGCAAGTGAGTCTGCGGAACCCTTTCCAACATCTCCGAATCCGCAAACCATAGCAACTTTACCTGATATAAGAACATCGAGAGCCCTTTTAATGCCATCAACTAGAGAGTGACGACAACCATAGTTGTTGTCGAATTTGGATTTGGTAACTGAATCATTTACATTGATGGCGGGGAAAAGAAGATTCCCTTCATTCTCCATTTGGATCAAACGTAGTACCCCAGTAGTTGTCTCTTCAGATACTCCAACTACATTATCTGCAATCGCTTGCCAACGGCTTGAGTTCTCAGAATGGAGCCGCTTCAACAAATTCTTAACTACACTTTCTTCGTGATTATCAGAAGGCGAGTTAACCCAATCACTCCCGTTGTCAAGTTCGAGACCCTTGTGAATGAGCATTGTAGCATCTCCTCCATCGTCAACAATTTGGTCAGGACCAGAACCATCAGGCCAGGTTATGGCTTGGAATGTACACTCCCAGTAATCCTCAAGAGATTCTCCTTTCCAAGCAAACACAGGAATACCAGCTGCTGCAACTGCGGCTGCTGCATGGTCCTGTGTTGAGAAGATATTGCAGGAGCACCATCGAACATCAGCACCTAGTTCGGCCAGTGTTTCAATGAGAACTGCTGTTTGGATGGTCATGTGCAACGAGCCCATAATTTTGACACCATCCAATGGTTTGGAGGGTCCGTATTTCTCACGGGTTGCCATCAGACCGGGCATCTCGTGTTCAGCAATTGAAATTTCTTTTCTGCCAAATTCGGCTAATGTGATATCAGCTACTTTATAGTCAAGTGTAGGAATGAGTGTTTCTGTCATGGTTGTCATTGTTTAGAGAACGATTATGCGATAGTTGTAGATCAAAATTATGAGATAGCATTAAGTAGCTCAGCAGCTTTATCCGTTTGTTCCCAAGGTAAGTCTGCTTTGCCAAAATGACCGTAGTGAGTAGTTTTACCGTATATAGGTCTGAGTAAATCAAGCTGGGAAATTATTGCAGCCGGCTTGAAGTCGAACACATACTTCACCGCGTCTTGTATTTTATTTTCTGGTGCTTTTTCAGTTCCAAAGCAATCTAAGGTAATACTCGTTGGGGAGGGATAGCCGATTGCATACGCAACTTGAATTTCAACACGGTCGGCAAGTCCAGCCGAAACGATATTTTTGGCAACCCAGCGGCACATGTAAGCAGCAGAACGATCAACCTTGCTGGGGTCCTTACCGGAAAAAGCTCCCCCTCCATGCCGTCCCCATCCGCCATAAGTATCAACAATTATTTTTCTCCCGGTAAGGCCTGAATCTCCTTGAGGACCGCCGATTACAAATCGACCGGTCGGATTGATAAGGTATTTTGTTTCTTGAGAAAGTAATTCGCTGGGCAAGGATGGCTTGATGACTTCCTCGGTTATAAAATTGTGGATAATAGCATTGTCGGTGTCTGCGGCGTGTTGGGTAGAAACAACAACATTTTCAATACCAACCATTGAACCATTGTGGTACTTGAGAGCAACTTGAGACTTACAGTCCGGGCGAAGCCACTTTGCATCAACACCATGGTGACGAATTTCGGCCAATTTACGAAGGATTCGATGAGCAAACATGATCGGAGCTGGCATTAACTCTTCTGTCTCATTGCAGGCATATCCAAACATTATACCTTGGTCACCAGCTCCCTGCTCGGAGGTCTCTTTTCCCTCAGCAGAAGTGGCATCTACTCCCTGAGCAATGTGGACAGATTGGGCAGTTAATTGATTGGTTATAAATACCTGGTCAGCATGAAAAACATCGTCGGAATTAGTGTAACCAATTTTGCGAATCGCATCTCGGACTACCTCTTCGTAATCAAACTTCGCTTCAGTTGTTATTTCTCCAGCAATTGTGACACAGTTACTTTTGACTAGAGTTTCACACGCTACACGACTACCAATATCCTGTTTAAGGCATGCGTCTAAAATACTGTCTGAAATTGAGTCGGAAACTTTATCGGGGTGACCTTCACCAACTGACTCTGATGAAAATATAAAGGAATTTGACATAAATCTACTCCAACATTGATCCAAGACATAATCAAGTCTATTCATCAACGCATCATGATATGATGATATGTATTTAGTTATTTTAAATCCGAAAATTGAAATTCCAGAATACTCGTCGTGTAAAAAGTCATTTATTATGAACAGTACATACAATCTCATCACGGGTCATCCGTAATCAAAATTGTAAAAATGTAAAAGAAGGATTTGAGTGTTTGTAGGCAACGATGAAGGGACAATTTGGAAAAATTATTAAAAACAACATTTCAAATTGAATGAATATCCTGCTTCAATAATGCAAAGATCTTGGAAAATTTTATTATACTTACAACTAATGAAGTTACCATCATGAAGGATTCATGGATCACCAACCACTCTTGGAATATGCAGTGTTTTAATAATTCTAAAAAATTAAATTTCTTTTTTGATATTGGAGAACAAAAAGTCTTGTGATGTAAACTTTTCCACGAATTTATAACCTTTATCAGCAAAAAACAAATTCAACCTTTTTAAATCCCTTGATTCTACTAAGATAAATTTGAATGAGTATTTTCCGAAATCAATGCCCTTTAATACCTCAAGCTCAGCTCCTTCTACATCCAGCGACAATAAATCAATAGTATGCGGTGCATTTCCTTCGTCTAGAAGTGCAGTTAATGTTTTTGTCAAAGCAGCAAATTTTAAAGAGTGTTGGCTTTGAGGATAGAAATTTCTGGCATTTTCTAAATGTTCATTAATATCTGGCAGATCGGAGTTTATATCCGTAGATGTTGACATAAGATTAGCAAATGAAAATTCGATAAATTTCTCCCTGAATTCATTAGATACACAAGCATTACAAAATACTACATTGTTCTTTCCTCTCCTTTCTAAACACTCAAAATAATTGTTTAATGCAGGTTCTATCAATATTCCTTTCCAACCTCTTTTCATTTCAAAATAAAGAGTGTTCGATTGATCGACCCCATTATTAGCACCTAATTCTACATAAAATCCATTGTTATAATCAAGATACTTTCTTAGTTTTTTATCGAGTTCAAAAACTGAAAAATAGCAGCCTTTAATAATTGATTTTCTATAACGTAATTCTTTCAGAATTGGTTCATAGGCAAGCCCGAAAACAACTTTTAAAATAGAGCGTACAATTAATTTCATATTGATTTCTTACACATCTAATATTATTGAGAACTACATTGAAGTATATGAGTTTTAGTTTTGTGAATAAATAAATTAAAGCAAATAACGAACTTAGTTTCTCGATCAGTTTTTACTGAGAAGGCTATTCGTTATTGATTTCATTTCATTTCACAGTCATCCATCTCAATATGCAATAAATTAATCTTCAGGAAAATCCTTAATCCATGTAAACTAAAATGTCTTTGATTTAAGCTAACCTGTAACAAAATAACGAGCTTATTTTAATATCATCTTTCTCAGTGAAATAAATTGGAGAAGAGCGCTTGATAAAGAAGATCCTTTATCAATTGTGTTAGACATTTTGTCTCTTGTCTCTGTCGGGATGGGTAAGGTAAATGAATGAGAGTACAAAACCTTGTTTGTACCAATTATGTAACATATGTGCGGTATTCATCATTCGAAAAAAATTAAATGACTTGTGCATGATTAGTTTCGTATGATCTCATGGTTCACTAATTATCGAATAACAAACCTTTTTTGATCATGAATAATCTGTTTCATGGAAAACTCCTTTTATAAATTTCTATTCTTTACCACAACTATCACTTGCTTGCCGAATCTCCTCCGGCTTCCAATTTGTTTAAAGAATGGATCGCCACGGAAAGACATATTTCAAAAGAATCCTCGGATTAGGAAATTGAAAAAAATGCTCTTCAAGATCTCTTAGAAGTCTTAAAAGAAGAAAAGCAAACCATTGAAGAGAAGTTAAACTCAGTTGAGAAAGAAAACTCTGCAGGGGAAGAGGAAAGAATCAAACTTGCCGATCAGAATGAAGACTTAAAGTCAGTAATTCTTCCCGTCTCAGAGACCTTGGAAAAACAGAAAGCTCAAATTCTAGGTCTGGCACCTCTTTTCCCCCTCCCCTCATGGACGAGTTACAAAGTTTCATCAATCGAATTCCCAAAAAAGACTAGAAACAAAACATTGCCCCTTCAGACGGCCAGCGATTACAGACTGTTGTGGGGGGCTTTGGTAAGTAAACATGGTATTTTCTTCTAGCATAACTGATCTACAATTATTTTGGACAACATACATATCAAGTGTTAATAAATTAACACTTGATCAAACATTTGGTACATTCAGGCTTTGTTGAACCAAGCACTGGTTGCAAAGATAAGGGTTTCGCTATCAAAAGCAACGCCTCACTTAGTATTGTTTTTACAGGGGATAAAAAGCCCAAAATATTGACTTGTAAATTTACTCGTACTACTTGCGATTGGCCAACTGCTTCAGTCAAAGTTTTTATAAACGGACATCTATTGGGAAAAATTAAATCAACTGAAGAAGGCACCTTCAAAACTGATTTCGAACTAGGAAGATTTCGATATAAAGATACAATTGAAATTACTTTGAAGATATTTCCCACTGGTTTTTTTAAAATGGCGACAAGTTTTTTGGCTGCAGTAAAAAAACAAAAGTACAAAAATTTAGTAAGGGATACTTTACTAATTAGACAAATGTCATTGGATGGTGATAATATATTTTGCTACGATGAAATTGAACGATTTAATATTTCTTTGTCAGTTGAAAACCCCGTCAGAATATTTGGTTTTTTTAATCAATGTTTCGGTCTTGCTGAAGCCTCAAGACGTACGAAACTAGCACTTAGCACTACCGATATTGATTTGAAATTGACTCAGGTACCATTCAAGGGAAAACATTCTGGTAGTGACACCTCTTTAAGTGCCGACAAAAACAAGATAAGATCAAATTTTAGCGAAGTTCGATTGTTTCATTTCAACGGAGACCACCTGAGCAATGTAGTAGCATCTTGGGGAGCTAATGTGTTAAAGTGTAAGTATTCGATCGGATTTTGGCATTGGGAACAGTCTAACTTTCCAAACGACTTTCTTTCATGGTTTAATGGTATTGATGAAATTTGGGTCCCCTCAAATTTCGTATTTCATGCAGTCGCACCAAAATCCCCTGTACCAACTCAAATCGTACCACTTGCACTTGAGCCCGAAACTTTAAATCCTCCTCAACCTTGTAGAGCAAAATTTTCAATCCCAGAAACCAAGGTTGTTTTTATGATTACATTTGATTTCTACTCACATATCGAGCGAAAAAATCCTAATTCAGGAATTAAAGCATTTGTCAAATTAATTTCAGATAAGAAGTACAACAATAAAGCACATTTAGTCATAAAAACCTCCAACCATCATGCCGATCCCGATGGCTACAAAACCCTTATTGAAAATCTGGATTGCTTAGAAAGTAGCGACTTTACTATCATACGAGAAACTTTAGGAAGACAGGAAATGCTGGAGTTATTGAACTCCTGCGACGCATTACTTTCTCTTCATAGGTCAGAAGGTTTCGGACTGCACTTAGCTGAGGCTATGGCTATGAGAAAAGTTGTCATTGCAACGAACTGGTCTGGGAATACAGATTTTATGAACAAAGAAAATTCTTTTCCTATTAATTACAAATTGGTTAAAATGAGAAAAAAAATTGGTTCTTACAAAACTGGTATCATGTGGGCAGAACCAGATATTAATCACGCTGCAGGTGAAATGAAAAAAATCGTATCAAATCTTCACTGTGATTCCATTTATAAGTTAAGGTCTAATGCCTCAGAAAGCGTTACCTCCATGCACGATCCACAAAAAATTGGTAAAATAATTGAAGAGCGACTGGAGATCATCCAATATCATAGCTTTTCCTCGAATAAAAAGACTCAACTATAAAAAATCTCACAAATTAAAATTTTACACAGCAAAAGGATTGAAGTCCAAAATAATGAGTGAAGAGTTCATAATTGATGTCAAAAATCTGACAAAATTCTTCATTAAAGATGGAGTTAAGGTAGGGATTTTTTTGGCTATATTAAGGTCTGCCATTCCTGCATTTTACAGAAACAAGTTGTTTGCCAAAAAAAATAAATGTTACGCCTTAAGAAATGTTAATTTTAAGGCAGCCACCGGTGAAGCAATCGGAGTGGTTGGCGTAAATGGTTCGGGTAAAAGTACTCTCATGCAAATTATTGCTGGAACAATGCAACCATCTGATGGTCGAGTTAATGTCACTGGTAGGATTTCCGCAATTTTAGAGTTAGGATCTGCATTTAGTCCAGATTTTACAGGGATTGAAAATGTCAGACTCAATCTTACCCTCTTGGGTATAAAGTCCTCTGATTTAGAGTATAAAATGAAAGAGGCTATTGAATTTGCAGACATTGGAAATTTTATTGATTCTCCTATTAAAGTTTATTCATCAGGGATGCTTATGCGTCTAGCTTTTGCAGTTCAAGTAGTCTCGAACCCGGAACTACTGATAATTGATGAGGCGCTCGCAGTTGGAGATGAATGTTTCCAACACAAGTGCTTTGATAAAATTAAAAAACTAAAACTTAACGGTACTACAATTGTCTTGGTCTCACACTCCTCAGACGCAATTCTTTCACTTTGTGACAGGGCATTGATGCTCAAAGATGGAAAGGTTTTTGTAATCGGTTCAACCAAAAATGTTATCACGATCTATCATAAAAGTTTCTTGGATAAAGAGGTAAATGAAGAAGAATTACTCGAAGAGTTCGAATTATTGGAAAAAGAGATAAAAACCAATAACAAATCGATTGTAGATAAAAATGCTCAATGGAGAAAATCTTCTCCTATTTCTTCTCGCCAAACTAATAACTCATTTAATGATCCAACCATTGCTAGTCCTCCTGTCGTACAGTATTCTAATGACGACATACAAATAACAAATTGCAAAATACTGAATAGGGATGGGCTTGGAGTTAATAATCTAGTCAATGGGGAATATTACACTTTTGAATACCAAGTTCGACTTAAGAGAACAATAGAAGCAATCAGTTTCGGTTGCATGTTTAAATTAATAAATGGAAATGAGATTTCTGGAATTAACACTTCCAAAATAATTAATCAACTTAATGAAAACGAAGATTTTAATTTTTTTAACCTTCGCTTTGAGTTCGAATGCGTTCTGTTACCAAATGTTTACACTATCAACGCGGGGATTATAGAAAGTAAGAATGGTGTGCATAAATTTGCTGCCAGAAGTGTTGATGTTATCATTTTTAAAGTTATTCCATGGATGGAAAATCAAGAGAAAGGATTGGTATCGATGTTTCGCCAGGTAAGTGTGGACGCACATGTTGTTGATTGAATGAGATTCGCAATAATTAGCTCCCCGAGGTCAGGTAATACTCTCCTGAGAAAGATTTTGTCTGATATACTTTGTATTGATTCATTTGCATTTCATTCCCCAAGTAATGTTGAGTGGAAAAACTTGTCTGAGAGTTGTATAATTCAAATCCATTGGGAGCCTAATGAAGACTTTGTTAAATGTTTATTAAAAAACTCTTTTAAAATATTTACATTGTGTAGAAATCCCGCCGATATCCTTCTTTCAATTCTTCACTTTTGTAACCATGAGTCAGATACATCTTTGTGGTTAATGGGTAAGGAAGGGGATGAAACTAAAATTATCAATAAAGAACCGATGTCTCAAGCCTTTCGATCTTACCTGTGCGGTAAAAGAGCCAGTTCATTACTATCACTCTCCCTAAAGTGGTCTAAAATTCCCGGAGTAAAGGTGGTAAAGTACGAAGACATTTTTGAAAATCCCCAGAAATTCATTGGAGAAATAAAAAGTCTCGCTGATTCTCCAAGTGCTGTCCTTAAGGAAATAGTTTTGAAACACACAGATACAAAATCTATTCCGAAAACGGATAATTTTCATTTTTGGCAGGGACTTCCTGGGAATTGGAAGAAATTGATTGATGAGGAAACATATTCAATTATTTACAAAAACTTTCGTGATTATTTCGAGGCTTTTGGTTATGGAAAATACAGAGGCAGTTTTGTAAATATTCAAACTGCCAAAAAAAATTGGCAAAAATCAGCGGTGAAACCCGAAGTCCTTGATGAAGATAGTAAATTTATTTCAAATTCTCAGAATCTTGAGGATGTAATGCTTTGGAGAGTTTTTGCTAAACTTGATAAAGGCTTTTACATTGATGTTGGAGCAAATGATCCAGACAAACTATCGGTTTCTAAGTCTTTTTATGATCAAGGATGGAGCGGGATTAATATCGAACCTTGCAAAGAGTGGTTTGATTTAATCCAAGAAAAAAGGAGTAGAGACATAAATCTCAACTTGGCAATTGATCTTAAAATGGGGGAGTCGTCTTTTTATCAAATTAAGGGAACTGGACTATCCACCCTAGACAAAAAGATAGCTATGAATCATAAAGCAAATGGGTTATCGGTAATTCATAAAATTGTTCAAACTGATTCTTTGACAAATATCTGTAGGTCTCATGCGCAAAAGCATATTCATTTTCTCAAAATAGATGTGGAGGGAAACGAGCTTAATGTAGTTAAAAGTATCGATCTCAATATTTTCAGACCATGGATTATTGTTATTGAATCAACATTTCCCCTTTCTCAAAAAGAAAACCATAAGCAATTTGATATGCACCTTGTAAGTCGTGGATATCTTTTTACTTATACAGATGGAATTAACCGCTTTTATGTAAGTGAAGAAAAAAAGGAACTTGTTAAATATTTCAATTCTCCACCAAATATTTTTGATAATTTTATAAGTGCCGATTTTTTTCAACTCAAGAAAGAGGCAAAAAACTTAGCAAAATTATTTTCGCAATCTCGGGAAAGAGAAAAAAAATACGCTAAGATGATTGAATCAAATCATCTTGAATTTTCAAAATTAGAGAAATTGTATTTCCAACTTGAGAAAAAACTTAAAGAGAGAGACCAAATAGACTCCGAAAAAGATCAGTATTTCTCTAAACTAGAGTTAGATCACAAAAAACTGGAAAAGTTAAACCTAGAGAAGGACTCATTATTCTCCAATCTAGAGCAGAGGTTTCTTGAACTAGAGGAAACTGCCTCTGAGAAAGATGAGGATTTCTCAAAGTTAGAGAAAAGGTTTTTCAAAGTAATGAAATTAAGAGATTTACTGGAAGACAAAATTAATAGTTTAAATATCGCTTTAGAAGCAACCAAAGAAAATCTTTATCTATCTGATTTAAGGAAACTTGAATTAAACGAACAATTTCACGATTTAGAGCACGAAGTTCAAAGACTTAAAAAGTTATTATATGGCGTTGGCTTTAGTAAACACCTTTATCGATCTCTTGCAGTTATCATAGGGGCTGAAAATTACCGAAGAAAGTTTTGAGTAATGACAAAACTTCCAAGCATCATAAGGAAAGCCTTAAAGTTTCCACCTACCATTCAAAAAGAAATTAACATTTCAAATTTGGAGGTTAATTCTAATACCAATAAAACTATATTAATTGGTCCTCATGACCCCTCCTTTGCTGGAATCCATTCTGCCGCATCTCATGTTGAGAGTATTTTTTCTGTGCCATATGTATATTTAGAAGATGTTTTGAAAAATCCATCTGTTTATAAAGACAGCAATATTATTTTTGAAGGTTGGATTCCTCCCTATCAAAAAGTAATCAACTGTACCGGTGGGCGGCATTTTGTGAGATATCAAAGTCCATTGACACAGATGGAGTTAAGTGGAAAAGAACTAGACCAAATTCTTTTTCTCAAGTCTGCTAAAGATGCTAAAAAAATTGACGGCGTTTTTGTTACAAGCGAAAGCCTTTTTCGTTCCCTACAGCCATTTGCAGAATGGTGGCCGAATGCAATTAATACCAAGCTATTCCAAGTGAAAAAGAGCACAAAAGAAGATAATACGGTTGGATTATTGATGACTTATTCACCAAGAAAAAACCTCGCTTCTAATTTATTCGCCGCAAGGTTGATGGGGACCAAAGTATTTTGTAATGATAATATTCCTTTGGTGTTAAAACAATTAGCCAAACAATTTTCAATCACGGTTTCTTATTCCCCAAGGACAGATGATATCGTTTACCGCGAGTTGCTATCAAGACTTATTCTTAATATGCAGGTCACTTTGAGTGAATCTTTGAACTATGGGATTGTGGATAGTATGCTTTCTGGAACTCCAAGCCTGATTGGTCCAAACACTCCTTTAGCAAATTTGAGTAAATCCTACGATTCCTTGTGCAAAATAAATACCGTTGATAATCCAATTGAAATTGCTCGAAAAGGACGAACTCTTTTAAAAAGCAAAGTTTGTCAAGAAGATGCCCTTGGGTTTGGGCTTGAGATGCTAGAAACATATTCCCAGCGAGCAAATGAAGTAACAAATGCTTTAATTGAGAGATGGAAGTTTTAAAAGGGAAAAAAATCTTATGGTTGATGCCATATTTTGGACATGATGCAGTAGGTGGTGCAGAACGTGCAAATGCGAATTTAATCAAAATCCTGGACCTTGCTGAAAATATAGTTTTCTACACAAACTCAGTTGATAAAACAAAGAAGGAATATTACTTCGAAGGTATTAAGTGCATTCATGGAAGTGAAGAGGAAATCGAGCATTTTGCTAAGAAATGTAATCCCGATCTCTTAATTGCAACACATGACCTGATTTATACTGCATTAAAAACCAATTTTCCGTACTTAATCTATCTTCACGATCCAAGAGCTCACTGCTTTAATGCGAATACAAAAGTTTGCGATTTCAATTGCAAGAATTGTTCTTATTTCATGTCGGTTGAAAACTATAAAATTGCTTACAAAAATGCTGTTGCTGTTGCTTATTGTTCAAACTACCTAAAAAAAGTTTCTCAGGAACAATACCCAGAAGCGAATTACTTGGAAATTCCATGGATTCCCTTGCAAAATTTGAATAGAAATTCATTTGCAGCACCGGCTAGTATAATTGGAACAACGGCGGGTGTACCTCATAAA
>MDTG01011040.1_pt1 | contig 13207 bp, 12 predicted proteins | sample 811421 | NCBI WGS metagenome assembly MDTG01 (sample SAMN05326645, study PRJNA326480) | marine metagenome | isolation source: seawater | place: Pacific Ocean: South East | collected 2011
AATCTAATTTTTTCATTATAACTTTGATGGTTTTACAAATGTTTTTTACCTCTGAAATATTTAATTCTGGATATAAGGGTAGGGAAAATATACCCTTAGATTTTTTTGATGAAATAATCAATTTTTCTTTATTAAAATTATACATTTTATACCCCTTCATTTTATCTATAGGATAGGGATATATGATACGTGTTTCTATTTGATTTTTTTTTAACTGTTTAAGAATTTTGTCTTTTTTTCGATGAAACACTGTGAATAAGTGAAAAACGTGCTTATTTGATTTATTTGGATATGGCAAAACTAAATTCGTTTCTTTCAACTCTTTAAAATAAATGTTAGCTAATTTTATTCTCTTAGAGATAAATTGATCGACATATTTTAATTTTATATTGAGAATAGAACTTTGTATTTCGTCAAGTCTTGAATTAAAACCGTTTTCATTAGAGTAATATTTGTTTTTATAAATATTTTTTTTATCTAATGTTTCTATTCCATAATATCTCAATCTTTTTATTTTAGTAAAATCTTTATAATTTTTTGTAATTATAAATCCACCATCACCATATGCTCCCAAAATTTTTGTTGGATAGAAAGAAAAGCATCCGAAATCACCAATAGTACCAGTAAATTTGTTTTTATACATTGCTCCTTGTGATTGAGCGCAATCTTCAATAATCTTCAAACGATACTTTTTTGCAATTTTAGTAATTTTATCCATATCACATGATTGTCCATACAAATGTACTGGAATAATTGCTCTGGTTTTATTTGTAATTTCTCTCTCAATTTTCGAACAATCTATTAAGTAGTCATTTCCAATATCAACTAATCTTGGAATAGCTCCAGAGTTTACTATTGCAGAAATTGTAGGAATTGCTGTATTTGCAGCTGTTATGATCTCGTCACCTTTTCTGATGTTAATCGCTTTTAAAGAAATTAGTAGAGCTTCTGTACCACTTCCAACGGCAGCACCATACTTAGATTTATACTTAGATAAAAAACTTTTTTCAAAAGTTATCAATTCATTTCCAAAAAAAATTACACCCTTCGAAAGAGTGTTTTCAATCTTTTTCAAAATATCTTTTTTTAATTTTTTAAATTCTCTTTTGTAACTCCAAAATTTAATCATTTTTTTAAAATTTTTTTTAGTTTTTTTGTAGACATGCTTGAGTTTTTTGGAATACTTATTTTGTTCTTCTTTAATAGTTTTATACTTGTTACTTTTTTATTGGTTTTTTTTGCAAAGTCGTAAATTGACTGAGTTTTACCACCAACATTAATTATTCCTTTTTGATTTAACAATTTCATAATTATTTCTGCAGCATGATCATGATAAATGAAGCTTGATTTAATATTTGCGAAAGCTTTATTATGAACAAATGGCTTTTCACTTATTGCTAATCGAACTATAAGGGAGTTTTTATACATTTTAACAGCACATTCCCCACCTAATTTTGACCAAGCATAATTGTTAACTGGAAGAAGTGGGTCATCTTCACCATAATTTCCTTCATCACCTTTATAAACATAGTTTGTAGAAAAATAAATTACTTTAATATTTCTTAAAGAACACTCATTTACAATATTGCAAGTCCCAATAATATTTTTTTTTATGCTTTTTGTAATATTTTTTTCGTGCTCAATCATTGGTCTTGATAGACCTGCATTATGGATGATAATATTTGGTTTATACTTCGTTAAATTTTTTTTTATACTTTTTTCACTTAAAATATCCAACTCTTTTGAGCTTAAAAAAGTTATTTTATAATTTTTTTTAAATTTATAAAAACTTTTTGCAAATCTTCCATTACCACCAGTAAAAATTATTTTTTTTTTCAAATGTTTATTCTAGTTATATTTTTTAAAGATTTTAAGGTTTCATTAATTTCAGTATTAAGATTACCTTGAAATTTAATTCCTTTTTTCTTAATTAATTCGTTAGAAACCTTATAGGAGGTTTGATTAATAATTTTTGAATTGATAAATTTAATTTTCAATTTTTCTTTTTTTTTTATTAAATTAAGAATATCTTTAACTCTAAAATTATTTGACAATATATTATAAACTTTACCATCAAAAATATTTTTATCTATTACGAATTTAATTGCTTTAGTTGCATCTTTTAAAGAAAGATAGGGTCTATATTGATTATAAGCATTTTTCCACACTGGGATTGGCAATTTTAAAGATGCATTTAAGCAAAATTTATTTACTGCAGTATGAAACCTTATACCCTTTGAAAGGCCAGCAATCGTTCCAAATCTTAAAGAAACAAAATTTTTATATTTCAAACTTTTTATAAGTTTTTTTTCCTCTATTAATTTAATTTCTGCATATGGAGTTTGTGGTTTAAGATTGGTTTCAGATTCATTAACCAAGCCTATACTTTGTCCATAAACACTAGTGCTTGAAATATGTATTAACTTTGTGTTTTTATGAAGTTTTATATATTTAATAATATTTTCAAAAATATCTAAATTATTTTTGTAAATTTTTTTTTTAATTTTTAAGCTTCCCTCTGCATCAGTCATTGATGCTAAATGTAAAACAACATCAACTTTTTCTAACTTTTTAAAAACATTTTTTTCAGATAAATCTAAATTAACAAACTTAGAGTTTTGAAGCTTCTTTTTTATAAAAAGAAGATTATTAATTTTACTTCTATTAAGGTCGTCTAAAAGAATAACTTTTGAAAATTTATTAATTTTATTTATATTTTCAATAATATAAGTACCAATGTGTCCTAAACAGCCTGTAATAAGAATTTTCATAATGTGTAAAAAAAAAATTAGTATATTATAATGAAAATTAATTCTAATGAAAATTAACCCACCTAAACTTATTTATATTAAATCATTTAAAAACCACAATGGTGAGCTTTTCACAATTGAAAAAAACAAGAATATTAATGGTTTTAAAAGAGTTTTTTATATTAAAGCGAATAGTGGTGCATTAAGAGGTAACCATGCACACAAAAAATGTATTCAATATTTAATATGTTTGACAGGTAAAATTGAAGTTAGATGTATAATGAATAAGTCTAAGAAAAAATATTTATTAAATTCTTCTAAGAAAATGTTGAAAATAAATCCTTATACTTGGGTTACTCAAAAATATTTAAAAAAAAATTCTATATTGCTGTGTTTATGTTCAGACAAGTATGATGAAAAAGATTATATTAGAAAATTTCAAGAATATATTAACTATTTTCCAAAATAACGTGGGAGAACCATTTTACTTTTTTCATAATTTTTTTTTCTTTTTTGAAAATTTCCTTTTTATGATTCCAGGCAAATAAATAAATATAACTAGGAATATTTTTATAAAAATAGTCCATAGATTTTATAGGTATATGTACTCCAGGTGAAAATTTATTTTGTTTTTCTGGAGTAGTGTCACATATAAAATCAATATGGTTATGATTAATATTACAATAGTTTAAAATTGTTGTACTTTTTGAAGTAGCGCCATAACCACAAATTTTTTTTCCTTTTTTCTTTAGATTAAAAATTTTTTTTCTAAGTAAATTTTTTGAATTTTTACAATCTTTTTTAAATTTTAAAGCAGCATCGATTTTATCAATTTTATATTTTTTTTCATTCTTAATAATTCGATTAAGTCTTTTAGAAATAAAATTTTTTTTTTGAAACTACATATCTCATTGATCCACCATGAGTTATTTGGGGAATAGCATCATTTAAATATAAGCCAAATAATTCAAAAGTTTTCCTAACTGATGAAGCAGAAAACATAAATATATGCTCATCGTAAATTTGATCATAAGAAACTTTTTCATACATTGATCCTAAATATGGTTCTTCAAAAATAAATTGACCATTTTTCTCTAGTAATAATTGAACTGATTTAATCAAGTCTGCTAAATTAGGGATATGACAAATTACATTTGATGCACAAATAATATTTGTATTATTTATAAATTTTTTTTGTTTTTTAACATTTTGAAAATTGAAAAAATTATTGACACTTTTAATTCCCTTTTTTTTGGCGATATCACTGACATTTTTCGATGGTTCAAAACCTAAACAATTATATTTTTTTTTTGAAAAATTAGATAAAAATGTTCCATCATTTGAACCAATTTCAATTATATTTTTATGTTTCCCCAATTTTTTTTTAATAAAATTTGAATAATTTTTGAAATGTTTAATCATAAACTTAGAGCTTCCAGTAAAGAATGGGTAATTTGAATTAAAAATTTTTTTTGGTTTAGGATGATCGTTAATTTGAAACAAAGATAAATCTTTGTTAAATCCAGCTTCCATAGTGTAAAAAAATTCTTCTTTAAATTGTCCTTTTTTTAAAAAACCATTTGCTAACGGCATTTTTCCAAAATTTATTATTCTAGAAATTTTCTTTTTTGTAATTTTACAAATCATTTTAAAAAAATGCTTTTAATAAATTTTAATTTGTTTTTAATATTTAGATTCAAAATATACCTTATAAAAACTTGTATTATCAAAATAAATTTTTGAATATTTTTTTTTGACTCAATTCTATTAATTATACTCATCTGATTTATAAAAAACCATTTTGCAAGATAATATTCAAAATTTTCTTTTTGCTCTTTTAATTTGCTGTTCTCCTCAAAAGCATCATAGATTGCGGCCCTTACATTACTTTCCGATTTAATATGAGCGTTTAGATCTTTTGTAATGCTACTTCGAGATCCACCAGATAATTCATAAAATATCAATTCTTCATATGAATAAGCAATTTTGCCAAATTTTGATATTTTAATTGGTAAAATTATATCTGCGTAAGGATACATGCCCATTGCTTCATTATTGTCATTTTCAAGACTTTTTGATGTCTTTTGCATTCCTCCTGCATATATAAGAAATTTCTTTCTAAATAAACCATAAACACCAATTAATTTTATTTTTTTTGATAAATAATTTTCTAAGAATTCCTTCTGCTCAAATATTTGAAAATTATTTTCTTTTTTAGATAGTTCTTTTTTACTTGTATAACTTGTGTATGAAGCAACAACTTTATCATTTTGCTCAAGATTAATTATGTTTTTTTCAAAAAAATTTGGAAATAATGTGTCATCATCAGATAACCAAATAAAATATTCACCTGAAGCAATTTTAAGTAAATTATTCATATTATCTCTTTCACCTAAATTTTTGTCATTATTTATTATTCTTATTTTTGAATTACTGAAAAGATCATTTGTTTTTGAAGTAATTTTTTGATTTGGATCATCATTTCCAATTATTATTTCATAATCTTTATAAGTTTGATTAAAAATTGATCTGATACAATTAATTAATTTTTCTGCTCTTTTGAAAGTAGTTATTCCAATTGAAATTTTAGGCATTAGTTTACTTTTTAAATGAAATTACTCTAATCATATAATCTCTTTTTCCTTGCCATCTAAATTTGGAAACTTTAGTTCTATTGAAGTTTAAATGTTTACAAATTGAAATTAATTTTTTTTCTGTATAACAATTTTTATGGTATTGACCCTTTCCATGTTGACTCCCATAAATACTTGCAACTATATATCCCCATCTATTATTATAATCATAAGTATATGTGCCAAACCAATGTTGTTCAGATATAGCTTTTTTGGAAGTTTTATAAAAATCCCTCCAGTCATCTTTTAATTTTTGCCAAATTTTTATTGTTTTTTCAAAATCTATAGTAGAAAAATTTATTTTTCCTTTTGATTTCAAAACTCTTTTTACTTCATAAAAAAAATTTTTTTCTTCAATAAATGATAAATGTTCAATGAATGCTTCTGCTCTAATTTCATCTACAGAATTATCTTTAAATGGTAAATTAAATATATCCAAATTTTTAATTTTTAAATTTTTTTTAAATATTCTATTAGGATAACGTTTTTTTAATTTAGAAATCGAGTCAAAATCAACATTTATATACCCATCTAATGGTCGTGAGCCACTGCCAATATTTAATTTAATTTTTTTTTTCATCTATTTGAATAATTTTTCCTTCAGAAACTTTTAAAATTTTATCACAATTTTCAATAGTCGATTTTCTATGCGAAATAATTAAAATTGTTTTATTTTTTCCAATTTTAATGAGGTTGTCTATAAAATTTTTCTCCACTTCCTCATCTACTGCACTAGTGGCTTCATCAAGTATTAAAACATCAGGGTCATTATACAATGCCCTAGCAATAATTATTCTTTGCTTTTGACCTCCTGAAAGCATTATGCCTTGATTTCCCACTTTAGTTTCTATTCCGTTTTCTAAAGTATCAACAAAATCTTTAAGTTGTGCCAATTCCAAAGCATTTTTAACTTTGTTTTCATCAATAAGATTATCATTAATACCAAATGCTACATTTTTTTTTATACTCTCATCAAATAAATAAAAATTTTGTGGAATATAACCAATTCTTTTTTTCCAATTAACTAATTTGTTTTCTTTAATTTCAACATTATCTATTAATAACTGTCCTTTAGAGGGTTCAAGTAATCCTATAATGATATCTACAATAGTAGTTTTTCCCGAACCAGACTTTCCAATAATTGCTGTTTTAGAATTTTTTTTTATTTTAAGATTGATGTCTTGCAGAACTCTTGTTTGATTATTTTTATATTTAAAAGATACATTTCTTAGCTCTATATTGTCTTTAAAAATTATAGGCTCAATTAAGTAACTGTTTTTTTCATCAGTTTTATTTTTAACTTTACTCTCTATATGGCGTTCGTAAAATATCGAGTATACATTTGATAATGAAGCTTGATTATATTTCATTGAAGACAAAGATTTTGTAATACTGTTAAATGAAGGTATTAATCTAATTGTAGATATTGCCATTAATGTAATTAGTGGCAATGAATCAACTATTGAATTGTTTTCTAAAAACAAAAAAAGTATTACACCTGAAATTCCAATTATAGCAAAAATTTCTAAAATAAATCTTGGTAATGCAGAAAGAAAGTAGCTCCAAAGATGATTTTTTTCAAGCATAGAAAAATGCTTAACAAACAAGTTACTTAAATAATTTTCTCTATTAAATAATTTAACATCTTTAATTGCATTAAATGATTGATTTGAAACTTTTAATAATGACGAATTAGTAATCAAATTAATTGCACCTCTTTTTTTTAAATTATTTTTTATGATAAAAAAGAATAAAAAAGAGAAAAAACCCAGTATTAAAAAAATTGAGGTTGTGATTTTAGGATCACTATAAATTAATAAAGAAAAAATAAAAATCAAAACCAAAATCTCTTTTATTATTAATGTTACGTTTTTTATATAATTTGTAGACTCATTAATATCTGAGGTTACAGATCTGACAAAAGTAGATGGATTTTTATCTAAGTGGAAACTGTAGGGACTAAAAATAAATTTTTCAAATAATTTTTTAGAATTATGAATTTTGATCTTTTTCGTAAAATTTCCCTCAAAAAAAACTAAAAAGGTTAAAAATAAGTTTTTAAAAATAAAAATACCACATAAAACAAATGAGGCTCTAATTATTAAATCTAACTCATCGAGTCCTAAAAAAAAATTTTTAACAAAATTAATGTTTATTTTTGCCAAGTAAAGGTTTGGATCTATCAAAAATCCAACAAATACAGGGATGAATCCTATTCCCAATATTTCTATAAAACTTGAAAGTATTAATAAAATAATTATTAAATAAAATTGACTTTTTTGTTTTTTGGGAATTATTTTTAGAAAAGAAAAATTCATTTTATTTAAAATATTTTTTTTTCATTAGTTTTAAAATTTACAATAATATTTCTTATTATAAATAAATGTTTTTATTTTTCTCTCAATTTCTATTTCAAGATTTTTATTTTTAGAAATCTGTTTTTCCCACTTCCCCAAAATTTTATATTCTAATGCATCATTTTTACTTTGTATTAAATTTTTATAGAAGATATCTTTGAATTTATATAAATGCTGCATATAATAATACTCATAAACTTTATTTTTATTTATAGAAAAATTTTTTACAAGATATGGTAAGTTTTTAATTGTTTTTTCATAATCTTTTAAAGTTTTACAGTGTCGATTGAATTTATAGGCAATATGTGGGTTGTTCATTGATGCATTTATAACTAATTTATTTAGCAATGGATATTCACATCCAATAGTACCATAAACTGTTAATACAGTATTAATACCTTCTTTTGAAATTTGATTATGAGAGCTATCAGAGGGTAATAACTTAAATCTTGAATATTTCTTTATGAACTCCTTAATAATTCTCATTGTGCCAGGCAAATAGTCTGGATGAGTTTTTATATACCAATCATAATCAGTTTTTTTTGTCATTTTTCCTAGAAAGTCCAACCATTCATAAAAATCTGGGAATAGATTATGTCCGAATGAATGTGGGCTATCATAAAAGCAGTGAGTAGCAATCAACACTTTAATCTTATTATTTTTTTTCAATAGTTGAATTTTTTTATTAAATTTTCCATAAGCACTTTTTTTTGAATAGCTCATGTCTACACCAACTCTACCATTCAACCTTAAATTAAGTCTTTGTTTGGCTTTCCTTAAACCCTCAATTTTTTCCTTTTTAGGTAATTTTGCAAATAATTTTGGGAAAGTTTTAAATTCTTTATAAGCTGAATATTCCTTTTTATTAAGTCTATATAGATGTTGTAAGCTTACTTGAAAAGCTTCAATATTTTTTTTTATACATATTCTTAAAGGAACTGCAAGGGTATAGACAGTGTGGCTTACCACAATGGATTTCACATTTTTATCGATTTGATTATACCAAAAATAAAATTTTTTAATTTCCTGATATAAAAACTTTTTAAATTCATTATTTTCAAAATCTACAGTAGGCTTTAGAAATTTTTTTAAATATGAGTCATAAAATAAATCACCCACTAGCACACTATTGATTTTTAAATTTTCAAATTCTTTTTTATTTTTAATTTTTTTTGTTATTGCATTATAGGTCCTATCGATTTTATCTTTCAAAATTTTATCTAGTGATATGTAATGTATAAAATCATCAACACCAAACGATCTATACATATTTAATCGACTAAATGGATTTAATTTTATTAACCAAAACTTAATAATATTTTTAATAGTTTTGTCTTTTAATGATGTAAAACCAATAATTTTTGCATTAAATTTTTTTGCAAGTTCGGAGGAAAAATAAGAATAAACCAGATAACAATCAGTTATTGAATTAAATTCTATCAATATTAAGTTATTTGTATTATTTTTTGAAAATTGTTTAAATTTTTTTTTACAGAAACTATTAAATAAAATTTTATTTTTTATATTTTCTATCAATCCCATCGGCTATTTTTTAAATAGTAAATTTGTTTAAATTTTGATTTTTTAATTTATTTAAAGTTTTTGAACCATACCTCTTTGAAAACTTTTATAATAAATTGAACATCTTTAATAGAAAAATCATAATTCATAATTCCCAAGCCAATTAGCATCTCATCCTGATATTTCTCTGCTATAGGACATATCCCTTTTTTATAAACATATTTTTTTTTATTTAACTTCCAAGGAAAGGAGGTTTTTGAACCGTACGCTTTTCTTTTTTGAAAAACAGGTAATAGATGTATATTTGTATATCCTTCGGTAATCATTGACAGTCCTTTTTTCCTTAGTTGAGAAACTAATTTTTTTCGTGGAATAACCTTTGTATGCTTAGTTTTGTCATAAATAATTGGATAAAAATAATAAGAATGAGTTTTTATTTTTCTGTCAAATTTAGGTACTGATATACCAATCAAATCTTTTAATCCTGAATCTAGTTTTTTTGCAAGAATGTTTTGTTTTTTTAAAATTTTTTTTAACTTTTTAAGCTGCTCAATTAAAATTCCAGCTTGCAACTCAGTAAGTCTAAAATTATATCCGATCATATTTGTCAAAGGGAATTTTGTTCTTTTGCGCATTACAGCTTCTGCGTGATTTGCAATCATTCTCATTTTTTCAGCCAACATTTTGTCATTGGTAACTAAAAGTCCACCTTCACCACAATGTATATGCTTATGATGATTAAAACTAAAGCCACCTATATCACCCAAAGTTCCAGCAAATTTTTTTTTATATTTAGCTCCTATAGCTTGAGCACAATCAGATATTACTTTTAAATTATTCTTTTTTGCGATTGAATTTATTTTATCCATATCTGCAGATAAGCCAAAGATATCAACAGCCATAATTGCTCTTGTCTTTTTTGATATTTTTTTTTCAATTTCTTTAGGATCTATACAAAAATTTTCTGGATCTATATCTACAAATACAGGTATAGCGTTCCAATGTAAAATTGCGGTTGCACTTGCAGACATAGTCCAGGGGCAAACTAATATTTCATCACCTGGTTCAATATCTAAAGCTCCAACAGCACAAATCAAACCGGAAGTCCATGAATTAACAGCAATAGAATATTTAACATTAAAATAATTACTAAATTTTTTTTCTAATTTTTCTATCTCACTGCCACCATAAAAATTTCTTCCCCATTCAGCTACATAACTTGATAATGATCCAGATTGTATAATTCTTTTCGCGACATTTAATTCATTTTTGTCGAAATTATTTCTTTTTTTAAATTTCATTTTTACTCATCTTATTTATTAATTTTAAAACTTTAAGACTTCTAAGATTATTTTTTTTATTATCTGTGTTATTTTTAAGGTTTTTATATACTAAACTAAGCAAATTTAATTGATAATTATTTAACTCAATATTTATTTTTTTTTCTTTAAACTTAAAAAAATCATTATTTATCGTAAATTTTTTGTCACCTATTTTAAGGTGAATGGTGCTAGCTTTTTTTTTATGAAAATAAGTGCTTTTAATAAAAGCATCTCCATTTTTATATGTAAATTTCACATCAAAAAATTTATTCTTTTTTTTTAATAGTTGATAATCATCAGGATATCCCCTCAGATAAATCATTAAGTCAATGAAATGAGATCCGTTATTTAAAAATTCTCCTGTATAATAAAAATTAAAATCAAATTTTTTATAATTATCACTTAAGTATTTCCTTTTAATTTCATGAAATTTAGGATTAAGTGACCTAATATAATTAACAAATATCTTAATATTCTTTTTTTTACATATTTTGAATATTTTATTTGCATGCTTAAAATTATCTGTAAATGGTTTTTCAAAAATGAAAGCTTTAGGGGAATAAACTGATATTATCTTTTTGAAAATAGAATAATGTGATTTTGTGCTCGCACATATGATTATCAAATCACTTTTGTAAATTTTAAAAGCATCTTTCAAATTTTCAAAGCAATTTGTTCCATAAGTTTCTTTAAATATTTTAAGTTTTTGTTTATTTGGATCACATGCAAAATCTAATTTAAATAATTTATTTTTTGTTAAAGCTTTTGAGTAAGTTAAAATTTTCCTTGTATTTAAATCGTAAAGTAATCCTATTTTACCTAAACCTATTATGCCTGTTGAAATTCTACTTTTTCTCATTCAATAAATTAATATTATTATAAGGTAACATTGAGACTATATTTTTGTAAAATATGCAGTTAAAAGTTTTAATCTTCAATTTATGCGCAACAACTAATGCCATTGAGTTACATCCAAATACAGCTTCAGATGATCTGACTAAATATTCTAATCTATCATCCTTAATTAATATGACTTGATAGTCGTTAGAGATATTATTCATAACTGATCTATATTTTTTTAAAGCTTCACTTGGATGAAGTTTATAGATTATTTTTTTACTTTTAAAATTTAAGGAAGGAATTATTTTTAATAATTTTTTGAAAATTTTTAAATCTGTAACTCTGCCACTTTGTCTTGCACTTGAAACATACAATAAATGTTTTTTTTTTACTTTTTCATTAATATTTTTATTTAAAAAATTAAAATAAGGATTTTTTTTAATTTTGATTTTAATGTTAATTTTATGAAAATCATTTTTAGCTTTTTCAAAGCTGTACATATCTCCTGTCCATATTTCATTTGGATATATATATTTTTTATTTTTTTTGAATCTAACTTTATATTTAACCCAATGATCCAAAAAACTTACTACTTTTACACCATATTTTTTACTTTTTATAATACCATTAATCTCGTGGTTTGATGCCCCAGTTCCTGTGATAACAAGGTCACATTTTTTTAATTGATTAAGATTAAAATTATTTTTTATTTTTTTTTTTAAAGTTTCTTCAAAAATTTTTTTTGACGGACCTTTAAGAAAAAAAATATAATTTTGTTTGTTCAGCTTAACATAATGAGATAAAATTTTTGCTCCTCCTGCATCATTTGCAACTAAACCTATAAGCATTTTTATCAAGTTATTAAAATTTAATATCTAATATTTCCTTTTTAAATTTAAAATTTGCCACTTTTTTTTTGCAAGTTCCCAATCATCTTTTCTATCGATATCTTGAACTTCTTCACTTTTAAAATATACAAAATCGTTTGGACCAGAAAAAATTTTTTTTTTTAGAAATCCAACTATTTCTCCAACCTAAATAAAATTGAGCAGCATCATAATAGTAAGTTTTGAGATCTTGAGATCTTTTATAAAAATTTTTTTCAAACAACATTTTGATTTTTTTCTTTTTTCTATAAAAACTTCTTTCTACAGGCTTATCAAAATTGGAGGCTGAGAAAATATAATTATTATTTTTTTTTAATTTTGTAAAAGCCTCTTTTAATATTTTATAGGTTAAAAAGATCGAGGTCGGATAAATACAGCATATTTTCAAATATTTTCTTTTTTTATCGATAGACTCAATAACATTTTTTATTACGCTTATGGTATCAGTATAATCATCTGCATATTTTGGATTTCTAATATGTACTTCAGCACCTAATTTTTTGGAAATTTTTGCAATTTTTAAATTATCAGTTGAAACTACTACTTTATCAAATAAGTTTGATTTCAATGCTATCTTTATAGGAAAACATATTATTGGTTTTCCAAGAAATGATTTTATATTTTTAAGAGGAATTCTCTTACTTCCACCCCTTGCTGGAATGATACAAATACTTTTTTTTTTAAATTTATTAATCATTAATATAACTTGAATCTTCAAGTTGTATTTAAAGTATATAACAATCTATTTTTTTTTGGTTTTTATTCTATAAATAGAATTTGATAATTAAGAAATACCAACATAAATTTTTTTCAGTGCATAAATCAAGCCAATTGAGCTATTAGTACTGGTCAGCTGCACGCATTACTGCGCTTCCACATCCAGCCTATCAACGTGGT
>MDTG01063164.1_pt1 | contig 13206 bp, 16 predicted proteins | sample 811421 | NCBI WGS metagenome assembly MDTG01 (sample SAMN05326645, study PRJNA326480) | marine metagenome | isolation source: seawater | place: Pacific Ocean: South East | collected 2011
CAACCTCTACAATTCCAACAATTTCTTTGCCAATATTTGAGTGATAAAAAAAACATTTATCTCCTTTTTCCATTTTTCTCAGAAAATTAGCAGCCTGATAATTTCTAACTCCATCCCATGCAACACCTTTTTTCCCAGCTTCTTTTTGTTGGTCAATTGACCATACATCAGGTTCTGACTTTAGTAACCAGTATTGCATTAAAGTTTTAAACCAGGACCTTTCATATAAGGTGCATCAGGATCTAAAGGCCATCTTGATTTTGCATTGAAATCCAAATTATTCGTAATATTCATTTTGTATCTCTTAATCCCAACCCAGGCAATCATCGCTGCATTATCTCCGCAAAACTTTGGGTTTGGAAACAAGGGAATAAAATTATTTTTCTTTGATAATGTAATTAAACCTTTTCTAATTGTTTTATTAGCCGCAACACCTCCTGCAACAACAAAATCAGCCATCTTTTTTTTTGTCTTTTTTTTAAATTGCAACATTGCCTCTTGAGTTTTTTTTTTTAAAATTAAGTTAACAGTGTTTTGAAATGATGCTGCAAGATTAAACTTTAATTGATTATTATTTTTAATTTTCTTTGTCTCATGCATAACAGCTGTTTTTAAACCTGCAAAAGACAGATTACACCCAGCTCTATTGATTATTGGTTGTGGAAGTTTAAAAAATTTTTTATCACCTTTTGTAGCGAATTTTTCTAAATTAGGGCCTCCAGGATAATCAAGATTTAACATCTTAGCTGTTTTATCAAACGCCTCACCTAAAGCATCATCTATTGTTGTACCTAATTGTTCGTAATTACCAACATCATTAACAATTAAATATTGAGAGTGTCCACCAGAAATAAGCAGAAGTAAAAATGGATATTTAACTTTATTTTCTAGCTCAGCGCTCAAAGCATGACCTTCTAAATGGTTTACAGCGATAAAGGGTTTGTTTGAAAAACATGCAATAGATTTCGCAATGTTAAGTCCTACATTTAAACAAACAATTAATCCAGGACCAGCAGTTGCTGCAATACCGTCGATATTGCTTAAATTAAAGTTACTTTTTTTGAGGGCTTCCTTAATTATTCGGTCAATATTTTCAGCATGAGACCTTGCTGCAAGTTCAGGAACTATACCTCCAAATCTCTTGTGAATTTTAAACTGGCTTGAAACGATATTAGACAAAACTTCTGCATGACCATCACAGTTTTGTTGAACTATTGAGGCGGCTGTTTCGTCACAGCTGGTTTCAATACCTAAAAAAGTAAGTTTTTTTCTCATTATTTTAGATAGTATAAAACAAAGATTAATAAAATGTACAAAAAAATATTTATAGGCACCAGAGGTAGCAAATTATCAATAGCTTATGCTCAAAGAGTAAAAAGGTTAATTATAGCATCTCATCCTAAAAAAAGACTCAAAGTTTCAATTAAGAAAATAAAAACATCTGGAGATAAATTCAAAAATATCAAAATATCAAAAATCGGTGGAAAAAATCTATTCTGTAAAGAAATTGAGGATCAACTTGAAAAAAAAAAAATTGATGTTGCAGTTCATTCTCTTAAAGATATGGAAACCGTGGAGAGAAAAGGGTTAACAGTTGGAGCATATATTAAAAGGAATGATCCAAGAGATGTTTTAATTTTAAGAAAAAAAAGCGATCTTAAAAATCTGGATAAAAAAATAATAGGTTCTAGTTCAAGAAGAAGGTCGTTACAAATAAAGTTAATAAATAAAAGAATTAAAGTTAAAGATATTAGGGGAAATGTAGAAACGAGAGTGTCTAAAGTAAAAAAAGGGGATTACGATGGTACAATACTAGCTTTAGCAGGAATTAAAGTGTTAAAATTAGATAAGAAAATAACTTCAATTTTTTCTGAAAAAAAATTTCCTCCAGCGGCTGGCCAAGGAATAATAGCTGCGCAGTGTAGAATGAGAGATAATAAAATAAAAAATATTTTGAAAAAAATTAATCATAATCAAACTAAAATTTGTGCATTAACTGAAAAAAGTTTATTAAAATCAATTGGAGGTGATTGCCACACAGCTGTCGGAGCTTTTGCAAAAATAGAAAAAAATAGGATTAGGCTAAATGCCCAATTGTTTTCTGATAATGGCAAAATATTTTTCGAGATAGAAAAAATGGGAAATAAAAGTCGACCAAATTATCTGGGTTCATTGGCAGGAAAAAAGCTTCTCAAGTTGTCAAAAGGTAATTATAGGAAACTAAGATGAATATAATTTTAACACGTCCTTTAATAGATACAGAAGATTTAATGGCAAGAATTTTATCTTTGGGTCATCAAATAATCCATGTTCCAACACTAAAAATTTTATCGTCTAATAAAGAAACCTTCGATCTTGGAAAGTTTGACGTGATAATATTTACAAGTGCAAATGCAATAAGAAATTTAAAATTCAAAAATAAAAAAGCAAGCTTGATTTGTTTTTGTGTAGGATCAATAACGGAAAAAATTGCAAGGCTAAATGGTTTCCAAAAAACTTTTTCAGCAGGCGGGACAGTTTTGGCTCTTCAAAATCTCATTATGAATTCTGAAGAAGTTAAAAAAGATTCAAAAATTGCATATGTTTGTGGAGACAATATTTCTTATGATTTAGATCAACTTTTAATAACAGAGGGTTACAATTTAAAGAAAATAGTAAATTATACATCTCAAAAGATAGTAGATCTTAACGATAAGACATTAAAGCTTATAAAAGATAATCCACCCCATTTAATTTTCATATACTCTAAAAGAAGTGCCGAGAGTTTTGTTGAATTAATTAAAAAATATTCCTTATCACCAATGATGACAGAGTCGATTGTTATGTGTATAAGTAAAAAAATTGCAGATATTTTTTCTATTTCAGGATGGAAAAAAGTTGATATTTTCAGTCCTGGAGAAGAACTAATTAAATTAGAAAAAAATAAATGAATACACTTGAAAACTTTAAGATATTATTTTTAGATGTATGGCGTGGGGGAATTTCAGGAGTAAATATATCTGAAATCCTTATAGCTTTACTGATTTTTTTATTTTTTCTTTTCCTAAGAGGTATATTTGCAAAATTTGTAATAAAAAGATTAGAGAAATACGTATCCAAATCTTCAAATAAGTTTGATAATTCTTTAGTAAGCTCCATGGAGGGGCCAGCAAAGTTCTTTCCGATAGTTATTGGTTTTTTTATTGCTACCACATATTTGACAGTTGACGGCAAGGGAATGTTATTTTTGGAGAAAATTAATAGGTCTTTAATAACAATTTTAATTTTTTGGACCTTTCACCAAGCCATTGGGCCTCTGTCAGTACTCATAAGATCTGTTGGCGATTTATTGTCAAGAGATCTAATTGATTGGATTATTAAAGCTATAAAAATTTTGATTTTAATCTTAGGTTTGGCTGCTGTCTTAGAAATTTGGGGTATTAAAATTGGGCCTGTTATCGCTGGACTTGGGTTGTTTGGTGTTGCAGTTGCTCTGGGGGCTCAAGACTTATTCAAAAATTTAATTTCAGGAATATTAGTTTTAGTTGAAAGAAGATTTAAAGTCGGTGATTGGATCTATGTCGAGGGTGTTATCGAGGGAATAGTTGAAGGAATAGGGTTTAGGTCTACGGTAGTAAGAAGATTTGACAAATCTCTTGCAACAATTCCAAATTTTCAATTTGCAGAAAAAGCGGTAATAAATAATACCCAAATTACAAATAGACGTATATCTTGGACCATTGGTCTTGAATATAGAACCACATCAGAGCAACTTCAAAAAATTAAAGAACAAATTTTAAATTACATCGAAAAAAATGATGATTTTATAAAATCTAAAGATGTTCTACTTTCGATAAAGATTGATCAGTTTGCTGCCAGTTCAATAGATTTAAAATTAATTTGTTTTACAAAAACAGCTTTTTATAAAGAATGGCTAAATGTAAAAGATAAGTTAGCTATTGAAATTAAAAACATAGTTGAAAAAAATAATGCATCCTTTGCATTCCCTAGTACATCGTTATACGTGGAGAAAAATTTATGAAGTCAGCACTTATTTTGTTCGACAATATAGTTTCAATTTACATTTGGGTACTTATAATAAATGTGATTTTAAGTTGGTTAGTCGCATTTAATATTTTAAATACTGGAAATAGATTGGTGTACTCACTAATGGACATAACTTACAAACTCACAGCACCACCTTTAAATTTCATAAGAAGATATCTACCAAATTTGGGATCAATAGATATTTCTCCAGTAATTTTAATTTTATTACTTATTTTTTTTAGAAATATTATTTTTGAATACTTTGCGCCCTCTCTTTTTTAAATGATTATAGACGGAAAAAAAATATCAGAAAATTTAATAGCTGAAATAAAAAGTGAAATTAATGAAATAAAGAAATCAGGAAAGTCCCTTTGTTTGTCAGTTATTTTGGTTGGAGATTATGCTCCAAGTAAGATTTACGTGAAAAATAAAGAAAAAAAAGCTAAAGAGGTTGGTATAAACTCTAAAATTATTAGATTCCCAGAAAATATAAATCAAAAAGAAGTTATTTCTAAGATTAAAGAGCTTAACAATGACAAAAATGTTTCAGGAATCTTAGTGCAATTACCTCTTCCAAATCAAATTGATAAAGAAAAAATTATTAATTCTATCGCCCCCAACAAAGACGTTGACGGATTTCACCCGATTAATGTTGGAAACTTAGCTTCAGGTTACGATGCAGTAGTCCCGTGTACCCCTCTAGGATGTCTATTATTGCTTAAAAGTTTAAAAATAAACTTGATCGGTAAACATGCTGTAATTTTGGGTAGATCAAATTTAAATGGTAAACCAATGGCTCAATTACTTTTAAAAGAAAACTGCACAGTAACCATCTTACACTCTAAAACAAAAGACATTAAAACTGAGTGTAGAAAAGCGGATATCTTAGTTGTAGCTGCGGGTGTAGCGAAAATAGTAAAGGACGACTGGATTAAGAAGAATGCTGTTGTAATAGATGTAGGAATTAATAAAGTGGGGGGTAAAATTGTCGGTGACGTAGACTTTGAGTCTATTAGGAAAAAAGTTACTGCAATTACACCAGTACCAGGAGGAGTTGGCCCAATGACTATTGCGTGTCTGTTAAAAAACACGATTAAGTGCTTCAAAAAATCAAATATCTAAATTTTTTTTAGATTATAAATTACATATATGAAATTATTTTTAATTCTTGGAAATCAGCTTTTTAACACAAAGTATCTAAGCGATTATAAGGATCACCTTTTTTATTTGGCTGAAGATTATGGCTTGTGCACCTTCGAAAAACATCACAAATTAAAGATTCTATTATTTTTATCATCAATGAGATCTTTTAAAGATGAACTTAAATCAAAAAATTTTAATGTGCTCTATAAAGATGCAAATAAAGATTTTAAACTATCTTACGAAAAAAAATTAGAAAAATTTATTCAAGAGAAGAAGATAAAAGAAATTTCATTTTTTGAGATCGAAGATAAATTTTTTGAAAAAAAGATATTTAATTTAGCAAAAAAAAATTCACTCAAAGTTAATGAAGTAAAATCTCCAATGTTTCTAATTGATAGGAGTGAGTTTAAAGATTATTTGTCAAAAAACAAAAGACCTTTTATGGCAAATTTTTACAAAATTGTAAGAGTAAAGATGAGTTTGTTAATGAATAAAAACGGAACTCCTAAAGGAAATAAGTGGAGTTTTGATGAAGAAAACAGAAAAAAATTACCTAACAAAATTAATATTCCTAAAATCTCGAAATTAAATGATACAAAAGATACCATCTTTCTAAAAAAATTTGTAAAAACTAATTTTAAGGACCATCCAGGGGACGTAGATAAATTTTGGTTCCCTACAACCCGTAAAGATGCAAACAAGTGGTTGGATGAATTTTTAAAAAATAGAATAAAACTTTTTGGAGACTATGAAGATGCAGTTACTGACAAGTCAAATACTGTTTTTCATAGTGCGTTAAGCCCACTTATAAATTTAGGATTAATCACGCCTCAGGAGATTATAGAAAAGTTAAGAAAGATTGAAAATAAGATCCCTTTGAACTCTTTGGAGGGATATATTAGGCAAATTATTGGTTGGAGAGAGTTCATGAGAGGAATTTATCAAAATTATGATCAAAGACTAGATGAAACAAACTTTTTTAATCACAAAAGAAAAATGAAAAAATCCTGGTACGATGGAAATACAGGTTTAGATCCTTTAGATCATGCAATAAATAATGCTAAAAACTACGGATGGTCTCATCATATCGAAAGGTTAATGATTTTAGCTAACATTATGAATCTATGTGAGATAAATCCAAAACAGGTTTACAAATGGTTTATGGAAATGTTTGTAGATTCCTCTGACTGGGTGATGGCTCCCAATGTATATGGTATGGGATTGTTTAGCGACGGAGGAATTTTTGCAACAAAACCTTACATATGTGGATCAAGTTATTTTCTTAAAATGATGCATTTTAAAAAAGGACCTTGGTGCGATATAATGGATGGATTGTATTGGAGATTTATTGACAGACATAAAAAATTTTTTTTTAAAAAATCCTCGTCTAGCGATGATGGTTAGAGTTTCAGAAAAAATGAATAAAGAGCGAAAGTTAAGGATTTTCAAAGCTGCAAATAATTTTATAAAAGCTAACACAAATGGTTAAAGTTTTTTTTAATAATTCTTGTAACATCTGTAAAGCAGAAATTAATCACTATAAAAAACATTGTAAGACTGATATCGAATGGGTTGATGTAACTAATAACATTGAAGCCCAAAAAATTACATCGAAATCTTATGCAGAACTTTTGCGAAGAATGCATGTTTTTCAAGACGGAAAAATCATTGAGGGAGCAGAAACATTTTTGATAATTTGGAAGAACGTTCCAAAATATAACTTTCTTTATAAAATATTTAAAAATAAACCTTTATTTTTCTTACTAAACATTTGCTATGAAATAGCTGCTTTTTTTCTTTTTCAAAAGAATAAGCATCTTTTGAATAAATGAAAAAAATAAATCTTCCAAAAAAGGTTTGCCCAGTTTGTAGTAAGCCTTTTACTTGGAGAAAAAAATGGAGATTAAATTGGGAAAAAGTGAGATATTGTTCTCATAAGTGCTCAAAGAATAAATGAAAAAAATTATATTTATTTTATTTATAAACTTTTTTTTAATTAGCAATTCCTACTCTCAAAATAATATAATTGAACAATCAAGGCAGGGTAAAAATGTTATTTTTATTAGGCATGCACTCGCACCAGGAAATGGGGATCCTGAAAATTTTAATCTAAATCAATGCGAAACACAGAGAAATCTTAGTAATGATGGGATCGTGCAATCTAAAAATATAGGTTTGTTTTTTCAAAAAAATTCTATTCCTATTGATAAGGTTTACTCAAGTGAGTGGTGTAGATGTAAAGATACTGCAAAATATGCTTTTAAAAGATTTAATACCTTAAGCGCATTAAATTCTTTCTACTCAGGAAAATTTGTTAAAAATAAAGATAAACAAATTGAGAATCTAAAAAATTTTATTAGAAATTGGAGTGGTAAAAAAAATTTAATTTTAGTCACTCACTATGTTGTAATAAGCGAGATGATCAACTACGCGCCTTCATCAGGTGAAATAGTAATTGTTGACAAAAATCTAAATTTCATTGGAAGTTTTTTGATTGAGTAGTTTAATCCTCATCATCATCTCTCCAACCATCAATATATAGTTTCCAACAAGCAAAGCTTACAGATATTATTCCAACACAAAATCCTAATAAAACCCCATTTTCTTTACCAAGATAAATTGTACCATAGTGGGCGCTTAAGATTGGCGGTAGCACTAATACAGCTCCAACAATTAAGTATCTGTAAATAAATGGCGGTTTTTTCAAATTGATTCACCTTTTTCAATTGGCATAGCAACTGAAGATGTAAACCAACAATTTTTGCATCCCTTTTCATCGCCTTTTCTAATCTCCCACGAATAAACAAAAATTTTTTTATTTTTATCTATTACTTTAACTTCAAAAAGAAATGCGTCTGTTTTCTTTTTGACTAAATTTATTTCATGAGAAAAATGATTTAATAAATTTTTATAATTTCTTCCATGCAACATTTTTTTAAAATTTGAAAGAGGACCTGTAAAAATTTTATTGCTAGGGTGAGCAAATTCCCAAGTTTGCTCAATTCCAAAGTCTGCGAAAGGGCTATCGTTTTTTTTTAATGCATCAAGCTGTATCTTGATAATCTCCTTTGGCTTAAATTTTACGTTCGGTTTGATTAATTCATTACCAATCGATGGTTTAGTTATAAAAACTAAGAAAAAAAATAAAAAAATAAATTTTGGTATCTTCATATTATTATCTTATACCCTCTACAATTTTAGGTATATAATTTTTAAAATTGAAAAAACCTTTATTACAGTACTTCCAAGCTATTTGATCAATTTCTCTGTAAAGAAAATTTATATCTTTAAATTTATGAGTGAGTAAAAAATCTAAGTTTTCTCCAACGCAAGGATATAAGATATTTACTTCTCCAGAAATTTTTTTTAGATCTTCGATTTTAATAATTTCACAATTATAGGACTCTTTTTTTAATCTATCAAATTGATCTTTTATTAGATTTTCTTTAAATCTTGAAAGTTTCTCATCCATTTTTAACTTCCTACTAGAATTTTCATTTTTTATAATAATAATTTTATCGAATTCTTCGTTTTTAAATTTACTTTCTTCAAAACATAAATTATTTTCAAAAATTAAAAGTGGTTTTTTTTTAAAAATATTATTATTTAGATTTAAATTTTTTACAACAAAAACTTTATCATTTATTTTTGGGGGTGCATTTTCATTTAGTTTAATGTTTTTATACCTATTATTTGTAAATTTATTAATATTCCATTCTTGAGCCAAATAATGCTTTCCCTTTGTTTGAATTCCAGCAACCCATCTCCAACCTAAAGTATTTGAAGCTGGATCTCCATCGAAAAGGTACTTCATAAAAAACTCAGCTCCAAGCTCCCAGGGTAAATCTAGTGTAAATATCCAAATGCTTGCAAACCACATTCTAGTATGATTATGCAAGTAATTGTTCTCTTTTAGTTCTTTTACCCAATCATTAAAACATTCTATTTCTGTGTCGCCTTTTATTGCATCGAGATATTTTTTTTCTGTCTGAAATTCTTTTTTTTTATCCTCAAGATCATCCAGATAAGACCGCCAAACATTTGGTCTTAATTCTAGCCATCCTTTCCAGTAAACTCTCCACAATACTTCTTGAATAAATTTCTCATATTTATTCATTGAACCAGTTTTTAGGACCTCTTTAATTATTTCCATCTCATTTAATAAACCATGGGTTACAAACGGTGAAAGACAAGAAACATTAGTTTTATCTTTCGGACCGAGATCGAAATTTCTCATTTTTGTATAGCCTGGGAGGCCCCCTGATACGAAAGTCTTAAGTTTTTTTAAAGCAGCCTCTCTTGAAGTTTCAAAATACATTTATTTTTTTTGGGACTAAATATCTCTAGCTTTTTTTGGATCAATCCTTAAAAACTTACTATTTCTAAAACGTATGACCACAGTTGCTATTGATACAATTAATATTGCTAACGAAATGTAAACTAAAGTTATCGGATCATCATTTTTATCTTGAAGAATTATATACCTTGCTAGCGCTGTGATAGCTATGACTAAAGGATAAATAATTCTTACCGACTGAGTTTCCCAGTATGATCTTACTAAACCAATCACCTCAATATAAATGAACATTAGCAAAAGATCCGCTAAATCAATCGATTTGTTGCTGTACATTTCTCTCACTTCTAAAAAAAATGCTATAACAGTTGCAAAAAGCACAAATATCACAGCAGTCAACTGTATATTTCTTATTGTAGTGTTCATATATTAATTCTTATTAAGCTTATTTGCATGATATTTTATAAATCGTTCAACTTTCCTTTTATCAAAAAATTTGTTTTCTTCAAAAGATACTTTCTTTATCGAGTAAGCTCTGTTAGTAGTTTTTCTGGATAAAATAATGATATTTCCCTTAAAAATCTTCAATATAACCTTGCCTGCGACTAAGAACCTTTTCTTATCAATAATTTTTTGTAATTTTATTCTTTTTTTTGAAAACCAATAACCATTGTAAACTAATTCTGCATACTCAGACATGATCCTTTCTTTTGCGTGCATAGTTTCTTTATCTAAAGTAACTGATTCGATAGCTCTGTGGGCTGCATAAAGTATTGTCCCACCGGGTGTTTCATAAACGCCTCTAGATTTAATTCCAATAAATCTATTTTCAACGAGATCAACTCTTCCAACACCATTAATACCACCAACTAAATTTAGTTTTTCTAGAATTTTATCTGGTTTATATCTTTTGCCATCAATTGCAATTGCATCTCCATTTTTAAAATCAATACTTATAATTTTTCCTTTATTTGGAGTTTTTTCAATCGACCTTGTTCTCTGAAAAATAAATTCCGGGGGTGTATTTTTTGGGTCCTCTAAAATTTTTCCCTCGGTCGAAGTATGAAAAATATTATCATCAACAGAAAAAGGCGGTGCCCCTTTTTTGTCTTTTGGAATTGGTATTTTATTTTTTTTGGCGTACTTTATTAGGTCCGTCCTTGATTTTAAACTCCATTCTCTCCATGGAGAGATCACTTTGATATTTTTTCCAAAATAAGCATATGCCAACTCAAATCTAATCTGATCATTTCCTTTTCCTGTTGATCCATGTGAGACCGCAAAAGCTTTATATTTCTTTGCAAGCGCAATTTGCCTTTTTGCTATGAGTGGTCTAGCTATCGAAGTTCCAAGGAGATAAACGCCTTCATATAATGCATGAGCTCTTACCATTGGAAAAATATAATCTTTTACAAAAACATCTTTTAAATCCTCAATAATTATTTTCTTAACTCCAAGTTTTTTTGCATTCTGAATTATTTTTTTCTTATCGACTATCTGACCGATATCTGCTGTGTAAGAAATTACCTCTGCATTGTGGTTTTCTTGAAGCCATCTTAATATAATAGAGGTATCCAAACCTCCTGAGTAAGCTAGGACGATTTTTTTCATTAGCTACAAGTTTTTTTTGCAGTGTTATAAGCTTTTGTGAAGCCCATCATAGAATAATGATCTGTTGTTTGAGCACCTTTTGTAGTTCTCGCTATGATCATTAAATTTGTTGCTCTTTTCATAAGTTTTATAAATCCCTGTTCTTCTCTTTCATCCAAGAGCCAAGCAAAATCATTTTGTGAGAAAAAAGAAAAATTATTTTTACCTGATTTTCCTGTTACTGAGGATGTTTTATAATTGTGCCCACTTGTTACACTAATTTCATCTTTAATTTTTTCACCAGGTCTGAAAGTAACAAAAATTCTAGAATCATTTCTTTTAATGGAGGATGGCACTCTTTTGACGGGTATAGTTTGGGCAAAACAAATTTTTCCTTTATCGGAACTAATAACGAAACTCTCCCAGTTTTTATATTTTCCAGTTGATCTAGGGTTATCAGCAAATAGATTTGAATGGATAAAAAACAATAATGTTAACACTAAAATTTTTTTAAGGTACATAAATAATACCTTTATACTAAAAATAATGTATTTCAATGGTATCAGAAAATTTATGGCACTGGGTTAGGATTAATTGTATTGATAAAATTGATCTTTTTTATTATTTCCTCACTTAAATTAATGTCAACGCTAGATATATTCTCCTTTAATTGTTCGATTGTAGTTGCACCAATTATATTGCTTGTGACGAAGTCTCTTGAATTGACAAAAGCTAAAGCTAATTGAGTAGGACTAATATTATTTTCTTTTGCAAGATTGCAGTAGTCATCGTAAGCCTTCAATGCTCTTTCATTGCCAAATCTTTCCCATCCCTTAAACAATACCTGTCTAGAATTTTTAGGTCTATTATTATTTCTATACTTTCCTGATAAGTAGCCTGTCGCCAAAGGGTAATATGCTAACAATCCACATTTCTCTCTTAATGATATCTCAGATAATCCAATTTCATAAGTTCTATTTACCAAGCTGTATGGATTTTGAATTGACATAACTCTTGGCAAATTTTTGTTTTTGGAAATTTCTATGTATTTCGAAAGCCCGTATGGTGTTTCATTTGAAACTCCTATAAATCTTATCTTACCTTTTTTAAGGAATTTTTCTAAAGATATTAGAATTCTTTCAAAATCATTCCATTCACCTTCATCATCTTTGTGGACGTAACCTATTTGCCCAAAATTATTTACTGATCTTTCAGGCCAATGTAATTGATATAAATCAATATAGTCAGTTTTCAACCGCTTTAAACTTCCATCTATTGCTTGCTCTAAACCTTCATCGTTATAACTATTTTTTCCATTTCTTATCCAATTACATCTAGGGCCAGCAACTTTGGTAGCTAAAATTATTTTGCCTCTATTTTTTTTTTGTTCAAACCAATTTCCGATCATTTCTTCTGTCAGTCCGTAAGTTTTAGCGTTGGGTGGGACAGAATATAGCTCAGCGGTATCAAAAAAATTGACACCTTTCTCAACAGAGTAATTCATTTGTTCGAATGCGTCATTTTGGTTATTTTGTTCCCCCCAGGTCATTGTACCCAGGCATATGAGGCTCACATTAATATCAGTATTTCCTAATTTCTTATATTTCATAATTGACAAAAAATTCTTTATAATTTAAACGATAATTGTTCATTGAAAAGATAAAAAAAATTACTATATTATGAATTATGGAATTAAATAAACAAAATACAACTGTAAAATCATCAGTTTCACAAACCATAATAGATCAAGGTTTGAGATCTTACATGTTAAAAGTTTACAATTACATGGCATCGGGTGTTTTACTAACGGGTTTCGTTGCGCTTTTTCTTTTTAAGTTTTCAGTTGTAAGTGGTGCTAACGGTGAAATAATTGGTTTAACACAACTTGGTAATGCTATTTATAATTCCGCTTTAATGTGGGTGCTAATGTTAGCTCCATTAGGTATAGTTTTTTACATGAGTTTTGGAATAGCAAAAATGAGTGTTTCAAAAGCTCAAACAGTCTTCTGGATTTTTGCAGCATTAATGGGAGCCTCATTATCCTCGATCTTTCTTGTTTACACTGGTGCAAGTATAACTAGAGTATTTTTCATAACCGCTGGAACTTTCGGCGCAATGAGTATTTATGGTTATACAACCAAAAGAGATCTTAC
>MDTG01342406.1_pt1 | contig 13206 bp, 9 predicted proteins | sample 811421 | NCBI WGS metagenome assembly MDTG01 (sample SAMN05326645, study PRJNA326480) | marine metagenome | isolation source: seawater | place: Pacific Ocean: South East | collected 2011
AAAACACAAGAACAAAGTTTACAAAAGGTAAAATTTACAGACGAAGAAGTTAAACAATTAAAAACTATTAGAGATAATTTTAGTGATATATCTTTTAAGTTAGGTCAATTGGAAATTTCTAAGTTATCACTGGCAGAACAAAAATTAGGTTTAGAAAACGAATATAAAAGTGCTCAAGAAAAGGAAAGAGCATTGGCAGATGAATTACTTAAAAAATATGGTAGAGGTACTATAGATATCGATTCTGGGGAATTTATTCCTGTAAGATAATCTTTTTCGAATTTTATAATGATATTTATATACGAGACTAAAGTAATCAATTTGCTTTAATTAGTAAAATAACAATAAGGAGACAATAAATGGCAGAGAAAATAGTAAGTCCCGGTGTATTCACCCAGGAAAATGACTTATCGTTTGTCCCACAAGGTGTTGCAAATATTGGTGCTGCTTTAATCGGACCAACAGTAAAAGGTATGGCAAACGTACCTACAGTTGTTAGTTCATTCGCAGATTATTCAGCAAAATTTGGAACAACTTTCGAAAGTGCAAGTGATTCATATGAATACCTTACATCTTTAGCAGCTGAACAGTATCTTGCTCACAATGGAACGCTAACAGTAGTTAGAGCGTTGTCTGGTTCTTTTTCACCAGCATCATCGTCCTACTCAGGTTCTGTTTCTGGAATTCAAGATGGTATACCAAACTCATCTTCAGTTTTAGGGCATGCTACTAACTTTACAGCATCTTTTAAGCTTAAAACATTAGGTGATGGAGCAGTAGAAAATTCGGAAGGAAGTGAAGGAACAAACGGAATCCTCAACTCGGGTACACAAAATAACCTACGTTGGGAAATCGCAAATGTAAATCATAATACGGGTACATTTACTTTACTAGTACGTAGAGGAGATGATACTCATAATCAAAAAATCATTCTTGAAACATGGAACGATTTATCTTTAGACCCGAAATCAAATAATTACATTTCGAAAGTAATTGGTGACCAAGACTATGTTGTACAAGACGTAGCAACGGCTGACCCTTTCTTACAATTATCAGGTTCATATAGAAATAAGTCTTCTTTTGTAAGAGTAGCTTCTGTTACTACTAATTTAGTTGATTATTTAGATAAAAACGGTAATACGGCATCTTCAGATTACACAGCATCTTTACCTCATACTACATCAGGTATATCAGGTTCATTCGCTGGGGGTTCTGATGGAGCATCAAAAGCTGCACCTAAGTTTTTCGAAGATATTTCTGATGGTAATTCACAAGGATATGACCCAGATGGACAAGGAAGTCCTTATACTACAGCTTTATATCTATTAAAGAATCAAGACTTATACGATATCAATATGATTATGATGCCTGGAATTACACAAGCAAATGATTCAGGAACAACTAATCTTGCAAAAACGGTTTGTGAAGATAGAGGAGATTGTTTCTTCTTAGTTGACCCAGTTAATCATGGTACAACATCATTAGCAACGGTAGCAGGAAAATCTGATGAACTTATTACTTCTTATGGAGCTATGTACTGGCCTTGGGTTAAGATATTCGCTTCAAGATTAGGTAAAAACGTTTGGGTACCAGCTTCAGTTGTAATGGGAGGTGTAATTGCTTTCAATGATAAAGTAGCTGCAGAATGGTATGCTCCTGCTGGTTTAACAAGAGGAGGAATAGGAGCTGCAATTCAAGCAGAAAGAGGGTTATCACATGCAAATAGAGATACTCTTTATTCTTCTAGAATCAATCCACTTGCAACATTCCCTGGTCAAGGGGTTGTAGTTTGGGGACAGAAAACTCTTCAAAAAAGACCAACAGCATTAGACAGAGTAAACGTAAGAAGATTGTTAATTAACCTTAAGAAATTTATTGCTTCTACTACTAAGTATTTAGTATTTGAGAACAATACAACTCAAACAAGAAATAGATTCTTAAGCACAGTAAATCCTTATATGGAATCAGTTCAGCAACAACAAGGTTTATATGCATTCAGAGTAATAATGGATGAATCAAATAATACACCAGATTTAATTGATAGAAATATCATGAAAGGTGAAATATTTATTCAACCAGCAAAAGCTGCTGAATTCATAGTAGTTGACTTTAATATAATGCCAACTGGTGCTACTTTTGGAGACTAATAGATATTTATAATAAAGAGGAGAATAAAACATGGCGAACTTAATAGACCCAAATGAAATGATGTTTACGGCCTTTCAACCAAAGGTAGCAAATAGATATGTATTATACTTAGACGGAGTTCCTTCTTTCTTAATCAAGAAAGCTTCAAGACCTTCAGTTAAGTTTAACACTATAACTATGGACCATGTAAATACACAGCGAAAAATTCAAGGAAAAGCTACTTGGGATGATATCTCACTTACATTATATGACCCTATTGTACCTTCAGGTGCACAGGCAGTTATGGAATGGGTAAGATTGGGATATGAATCTGTAACAGGTAGAGCTGGATATGCTGATTTTTACAAGAAAGAAATTACAATTAACGTTTTAGGTCCTGTAGGAGATAAAGTTGAAGAATGGACACTTAAGGGTGCCTTCGTTACCTCTGCAGGATTCGGAGACTTAGATTGGTCATCAGATTCAGCAATGGAAATAGCAGTTGGTGTAGCTTATGACTATGCTATACTACAATACTAGGAGAATTAAACTATGGGTATTACAGCAACAAATATTTTAGAAGTGACTAATTCTGAACATACTGATTTGGGACCAACTACAGGTTTTATAGTATCAGGTTCTAGCATTAGTGGTGATATAACAACAAGAGATGGAAATGTTATTACTTTAGGTAATGGCTTCCCAACAGAATTTATACCTTGTTCTATATCAGAAGCTGATTCTAATAATGCTACTACTCATATTTTAGTATTTCAATATTAAAAAAAGTAAGAAATAGAAAGAGGTTCATATATTTGAGCCTTTTTCTGCTTTCTTCATATTTATTATATATGAAGATTGACTAACGTTATAAATTAAAGGTAAAGGTTATTATGAGTGATAAACCAACACGAATGTCTGACTCAGACTTAAAAGAGCAATTGGCTGATGAGGCTAATTTCACTACTAAACAAGCATTAGTAAAAGAAACTAAATTTCCAACAGAGATTATTGACTTACCTTCAAAGGGTATACCATATCCAGAAGATAATCCTTTATCGTCGGGGAAATTAGAAATTAAATATATGACTGCTAAAGAAGAAGATATTCTTACAACACAGTCTTATATACAACAAGGTATCGTTTTAGATAAATTATTCAAAGAAATGATTATATCTAATGGCGAGGGAAAAGCTGTAAAATATAACGACTTATTAGTTGGCGATAAAAACGCAGTTATGGTAGCAGCAAGAGTATTAGGTTACGGTAAAGATTATGAAGTAACGGTAACAGACCCTTTCTCTCCAGAAGATACTCAAACTATGAATATAGATTTAACTGAAATTCCAGATAAACCTCTAAATAAACTTATATTAGATAATCCTAATGTAAACACGTTCGAATGGAAATCTCCAATATCTAAGAAAACTATTAAATTCAAGTTAATGACTCACGGAACAGAAAAGAAAATTGAATATGCTTTGAAAGATGTAAAAAAGAAGCAAAAGAAATTGAAAGACCCTGTTGATAGAAGCTTAACTACAAGATATAAGAATATTATAGTTGCAGTAGACGGAAACGAAGATATCAATGATATAAATAAATTCGTAGATAACGATTTATTAGCAATGGAATCAAGACAATTCAGAGCCTACATCAAAGAATTACAACCTGACATCGATATGTCATTAACTTTTGTCTCTGACGTGACAGGAGATGAAAGGGAGATGGAAATACCCATTGAAGTTAGCTTTTTTTGGCCTGACTCCGGAATATAAGCAGAACTTACATAAGACTATTTTCGTATTGATATATAAGAGTGGCTTCGATTTTGATACTCTATATAACTTGCCAGTTCACATGAGAAACTTTTACCTGAAAGAATATACTGAATGGAAAAAAGCAGAAAATGAACAAGCAGATAATGAGTCAGAAGCTCAAAATGCAGCCTATGAACGTTATAAACAAGCTGGTCAAATTCAGTCCTCCTAGATATTTATATTAAAAGAATATAACATCTACAGGAGAATTGTAAAATGCCAAAAAATACACTACACGAAGAAATTATCCAAGAAGGCTTATTTAGTAAATTACTAGGTAAAGCTATAGTATTCGCTTCTGGTGCAGGGAAAGAATGGAAGAAAGTAAAGCAAATGAGGAAAGACCCAGAAGTTAGAAAAGCAATGGATGATTTATCAAGGTCACAAAAAGAAGTTGCAGCAGATTATGCAAAGATTATGCAAAAAATCTACGGTGATGGTTGGAAAATGGAATTATAGAGGTTAACTAATGGCTAAAAAACCAAAAGGTCTTGAAGGAGCTGAAAAGAATTTAGCAAAGCTGGAATCTAGGTATCAAAAGGAAGTACAAATACTTGATACTATAGAGCAGCAAGGGCCTGAGTATGAAAAGCAATTAGCATTAGTAAGACAAATAGATTCAGCCATAGAAGGTCAATCTGCAAAAGTAGAAAAACTAGCAGATACTTGGGACCAAGCCCAATCACATATAAATAAAGCCAATGACAGAATAGATTCTATGTCTGAGAAGCTGCAAAAGTATGCAAAGCATATACCTATAATAGGAACAGCATTATCGGATGGTATTTCTAAAGCTGCTGAAGGTATGAAGAAAACCATATCAGACTTCACAAGCAAAAGTGGAAGCATATTGAAAAGAGGTTTTAGTGCTGCCTTCGGAATTATAAAAGCTTTGCTAACTGGTATTCTAGTTGCTGGTATTGCATTATTTATGTCTTTATATAATAAAGCAAAAAATGCTTCTAAAGAATTTTCAACTTCAATGACAGAAACAGCTAGAACGTTGAATATGTCTAAGAAAACCGTTCAAGAGATTGGTAAAGGAGTTGGAGACTGGGTACACTACGGTTCAGCTTGGGCAACTACCATAAATCAAATAAAAGATGATATGGGTTACCTTCCAGCACTAACTGCTCAAGAGAATAAACTTGTTGCAAAGTTAGCTGCTAATGCAGGGTTAAGCTCTGAGCATATTTCTACAATGTATGAATTGTCTGTTAAGAACGGAATGGAACTTGACAAATGGACATCAATGCAAGAGAAGAAAATCAATATGCTAAATGCAGAATTGGGTGTAAACTTTTCTCAAAGAGATGTAATAGTTGAAATATCAAGTGCTTCTGATGAAACACTTGCAATGTTTGGTAAACAAAATGCTGAATTGGAAAAGCAAGTTTTAATTGGTAAGAAGATAGGATTAAATCTTAATCAACAAGCTCAAATAGCAAAGTCTTTATTAGACATAGAATCATCTATTGAAAAAGAAATGGAAGCAAGAGTTCTAACAGGAAAAGAACTTAACTTCGATAAAGCAAGAGAATTAGCATTAAATGGTGATATCTCTGGAGCATCCGCTGAAATCTTAGAACAAGTAGGTGGTATAGATGAATTCAATAAAATGAATATCATACAGAAACAAGCTATTGCAGATGCAGCAGGTTTAGAAGTTGGAGCATTACAATCTTCTCTTGAAACTAAGAAACAAATGGAAGAAGGTGGTCAATCTGGTGTAAAAGACCAAGGTTTAGATGCTGCTGCTCAAACGAAATCTAAAGATGAAGTAGATAATGCAAGGGAAAGAAGATGGGGAACTCTATTACAACCAGTATTCTTAGCTGTAGATAAAATTTCAAAAGCATTTGGAGACTTTTTATTTGATTGGTTCAAAGACCCATCTGGTGGTGGTGGAGTATTAGAATGGATAAATACAAAAGCAACTGACCTTGCAGAATATATAACCTCAGAAACTGGATTGAAAGCAGACTTATTATCAATAAAAGATAAAGTAACTGAATGGTGGTCTAATTTCAAAGAAAGTAAAATGTTTAAGTTATTTACTTCGGGGAAAACATGGAAACTATTAGCAGGTGGTATATTTTTAGCTTGGTTAACTAAAAAAGCTTGGAACTTCTTATTAGGTACTGCGGCAAGACCAATGTCTGTAAGAATTTCTGGGGGGCTTAAAGGGATGATAAATTCATTTAAGAAAGGTTGGAAAAGTTTGAAAGGTACATTTGGTAAAGTAAAAGGTTGGTTAAGCAAAGGATTCTCTAAAGTTGGGAGCATGTTCAAAGGTGGAGGTAAAGGAGGAGGATTATTTGGTAAAATAGGAAAAGGTTTGAAATGGTTAGGTGGAAAAGCTAAGCAAGGTGCAAAATGGGTAGGAAGTAAAGCTAAGTCTGTAGCAAAAGCCTTGAATCCTATGAACGTATTAAAGAAAGCAGCAAAATCTAAAGCTGGGAAATTTATTGCAAAAGCCGGAAAATCAGTTGTAAAAACTGGAGGGAAAGCTTTCAAGGGAGGTTTGATTGGTGCATTATTTGGAGCAGCTGAATTAGCTTCTATATTAGCATCAGATGCATCACCACTAGATAAAGCAAAAGGTGTAATTAGAGCAGGAGCTGGTATATTAGGGGGTGCACTTGGTTCAATTGCAGGTTCAGTAGTACCAGTAGTTGGTACATTCGGGGGTGGACTACTAGGAGGATTCTTAGGAGACTGGATTGGAAGTATCCCGGCAATACAAGATGCACTAGCACCACCACTAGCAAATCTATTCAAAGGCTCTGACCAAGTAGATGACTTTATATTAAGTCCACGAGGAATGACTAAATTTAGAAAAGACGATTTAGTAATTGGTGGAACAAAATTAAATCAAGCTCTAGGTATAGGAGGCGATAGTGGTCAAGAACAATTAGGTGAAATAGCAGCATTACTCCACCGTTTAATTGAAGTTGTAGAAGATGGTAAGATAATTCAAATGAATGGTAACGCAGTTGGCGAAGCAATTGGGTTAGATAGAATCGGAACAGGAGTAGCTTAATGGCAATAAAACCAAAAACAAATCTAGCAGACTATTTTTCTCAAAATACTCCTGCAAATAGTCAAATAACACCTATAGGTCAAATGACTTATCCACCAATAGGTTCTGCAGGTGCAACAGCACCATTCTCTCCAACGACACAAGGAGATTCGACAGTAACAGACCAAGGTTTTCCATTGAGTGCATATCTTCCAACTGCACAAGGAGACTCTACTGTAAGTGGACAATATGGAACACCTTCAGTAGTAGATTATTTTAACAATTCTTACGCTATGGGTTTTACAACTAATGCTCCAGCTGGTGCATCTAATTTCGTTGGTATTGATGCTGGAGGTACTTCAATGTCACAACCATTATTACCTTCAAATGGCGTAGTAAACTATTTTACAAATACATTTGCACTAGGTTTCACTAGTAATATGGGATTTCAAGATTCTAAATACGTAGGAATAGCAGGAACACCTGGAGCAATGACTTATACACAACCCCCAAATCAACAAATATCAGCTGTTAATTATATGGGTAATACAAATAAAACTGGTTTTACAACTGGTAGACAAGCAATGGATGCTTCAGAGTTTACAGGTATTGCAGGACAACCTGGAGGGATGACATATTCTGGTGCACCTCAAGCTTTATCTCAAACAGATTACTTTGATAACTTATATCAAAATGGTTTTATACCAAACAAAGTTCACTTAGATGCAACTGATATTGCTGGTGTATCTGGTACACCTGGTGCAATGGATTATACTCCACCTACACCGCTACCTTCAAATATATCTGCACATGGAAATCCTGTAAATATGTTTACAGATACAGCAAGAACTGGTTTTCATGCAAACGAAGTACACTTAGGCCCTTCAAGATACGTTGGAGTAATGGGAAGCGTAGGTGCAATGACTTATACAAACCCAATTCCAAGTGCATTAGGTTTAGCACCTGGTCCGGTAAACTATTTTACAGATGTAGCACAAACTGGTTTTACATTAAATCAAGTGCACGGTGGACCATCTAATTTTGTAGGGGTAGATGGAGCAGTTGGTGGTATGACATACACAAACCCTGTACCTCATCCACAATATGGTTCTGGTCCTGGCGAGGGCGTTGACTATATGGGTAATGAGGCAAGACCTGGTTTTGATAAAAACTTTACTAAAGGTACACCTTCTAAATATGTTGGTATTGACGGTGCTCCAGGAGCAATGACTTATGCAAACCCTATGCCAATGACAACACCAACTCATGGTTTGAATTTAGCAACAAATGCTTTCTTAAATAAAAGAGACACTTGGAATGAAAATAATAGGTATGGTTCTAATGAAGCAGCAACAAAACCTAGATTTTTAGATTTAGATGAAGACTTCTCACAAGTTCAAAGTATTTATAACGGTTTAATTTCTAAACATGCAGCTGTAACTACTCAAATGCTCAAAAAGGGTATTCAAGTAAAGGATGGTAAACCAGTTGGTAATTTTAACGGTACAGAATATCAACCAGGAATGGGAGGATTACAATTAAAACTACCAGCAGCTTTAGAATATGGATATAAAAGAATTTGGCCATTACAATTTGACTTTGGAAGAAGTAATTTCTTATTAAATAGAGGTTTAATGAAATTGTACTCTATGCAATCTCAATTTAGAGTAGGTGATGCACCTTTCCACTGGTTAAGAGGAACAGTTTTATTACCTTGGATAGACCCATTTGCAGCAGTAAGTGCTCTGATTCCAGGAATAGCTGGTACAGTAGCAGGTTTACCTATGAAATTGAAAACTCTAGGTCCAGGTACTTATGCAAGAAAGAATTCTATATTCAAAAAATTCGGTTTGGGTGTATCTGATATAAACTTTTCACAGAAAACAGCAGTAAATGCTTCTCATGACCCAAGACAAGTTAAACCTGAAGAAGGTGAAGCTTCTCTTCCTCAACAAGAGGAAATGGACTTAATACCATTTATGTTTCATAATATCAATATGAATAGTATTATACAATTTAGAGGTACTATGAAAACTATAAATACTTCATATTCGCCTCAATGGTCTCAAAAAAGATATTTCGGTAGACCAGACCCAGTTTGGAAATACGGAGGATACAGTCAAACTATATCTTTCTCCTTTACAGTATATGCATTATCTCCTGAAGAATTATGGCCTATGTATAGAAAGGTAGAGATGTTAATTGGTATGACTAGACCAGAATTCGGTGCAACAGGTATAGATTTTGCAGCACCAATAGGAATGTTAACTATAGGAGACTATCATAAAAAACAACCAGGAGTTTTACAATCTTTAAGCGTTGCTCCTGATGAACAAGTACCTTGGGATATAGGTTATCAACCTGGAGAAGGTATACTTGGTAGACCACCGCAATTCTTGCAATTCTGGGGAGAAACTGATAGAGATGCAGTTAAGAAAGATGGTACATTCAAATTTACAACACCTTCAAGAAACAAAGTTTTACCTAGAGTATTAAATATAACTTGTCAATGGGGATGCATTGAAAAGCAAACTGGTACAATGGGTGATGCAATATTTGGTACAACCTCAGCAGGGTATAATCCTTTAACCAAAGAAGAAAAGATAAATGATGTAATTGGAAACTTAGAAGATGGCTGGAATGATAGTAATAAACTTTCATGGTTAAAGAAAAGTATACTTGGTGGTAAAGATAGAAGTTAAGGAGATATAAATGGGAAGATATACAAAATGCAAAAATATAGCTAAAAGAATTGAAAATGGAACTGGAAAGGTAATACCAAGGCAAAAAACTATACCAATATTACCGGAAAGTATAGATATTAAAAGAGCAGATGACTTTTATGTTATAGCTCAAGATGGAGATAGGTTAGATTTACTATCTCATAGATTTTATGGCGACGTTAGTTATTGGTATATAATAGCTGCAGCAAATGGTATGGGAAAAGGTTCTTATTATGTAACTCCCGGAGTTCAAATAAGAATTCCAGCAAGACCTGGAGATATAGAAGAAGATATAAAAGGATAATAGGTTATGGCATTCAGAGGTATAAATTTAGAACCAATGCACAGACATATACAGTTGTATTTACAACAACTTAGTTATGTCTTGAGTAATAACAGAGGTAATTATGATGGTTACTTTGGTGGAAAAGAAAGTTCTATGTACCACAAGGCAGAAAGAGTTAAATTTGCCAATGGAAGAATACCTTGGGTTAATTTAAGAAGTAACGCTGTTATCAATGCAATAGAATATGAAGATTGGCAAAACTCAGTAGGTGATTGGACTGAAAGAATATCAAGTGATTCTACAGACCATCAATTACCTTATTCTACTATGGGATGGATGGCTGAAAATGCTCAAGCAGAATGGCACACAAGAAGCGCAAGGCAATTGCAAGGTAAAGGTAGAAGAAATACTCCTCCTCCAGGTATCACAAATATTAGTATAGATACTAAAGGTAACTTGGGTTCTGTTAAAACAGCTAAAATACAAATGATAGCTCATTCTGTTGTAGATTTAGAAATATTAGAAGCAAATTATATGACTCCTGGTATAACTTGTTTCCTTGAATGGGGCTGGGGGAAGTCAAGACCTCTGTCAGTAGAAGAATATGGTAAATGTAATAACAATCCATCAGCATTAGATGCCTTAATAATTGCAAAACAATTAGGTTTAGAAATGACTGAAAATGGAGTATTAGATGAATCTTCTATCTTAGAAAATAATCAATATAATTATGATGCCATTGGAGCTGGAGTTGGTCAATATGATGCAATGTTAGGAGTTATTACTAAATTCAATTGGTCTTTGAACAAGGACATGTCATTTAATATATCTATAGACCTTCTGTCACCTAATTCACTAATGATGAATGCAAGTATGACTACTAATATTCTAAATGCTAGTAAAGTAACATTCGTTAAAGAAAAAGTAGATGGGGCACTAACAGACAAAACTTCTATGACAGATGCATCTGCAATCTTTGAATATTTTAAGAATTGCATGCAACCTAACTCTTCAGCAATTGACAATCAAAATTTACCAAAAGATATGGCAGATTTTAACAATGCAAATACCGAAAGGAGAGTAAACTATACATTCTCCACGAAAACCGAGCATCAAGATAAGATTGGGAAATTATCGAAATTTGAAATATTAAACATAGAAGATTTTAATAAATGGTTCCCTGTAAAGGGTCCAGAAGCAATTGCTTTCTGTCAGGCTTCCGAAGCTATGCCTTATGGAGATAGGAAAAGAAATTACGACGTATTTTATATGTACACAGAAAATGCAATAATGCAAAGAGGGGGTATGAAATGCAATAAAGCTCCTGAATCAATGAGAAGCCCGCAAAAATGGAACGAAGAGAAAGGTAAAGAACAAGCTCAATACCTTGATGCTGGAGATAATAGAAGAGATTTACTTGGTTTGATGGCTTATCCTTCTGGTAAATCAACTGAAACAGAATTGTATGTAACATGGGGATTCGTTGAAGACTATATAATAAATAAAATAATGGTTCCAAAAGACAAAGATGGCAATCCAATATTTACATTTTCTAGTACTCACACTTTAAGCCCTGACGAATTTCTGGAAGTAGCTGGTGGTCCTATGACCCCAGAGAATAAGGCAACTTATTTAGAAGCTATGCCCAATGCAGATACCAATTTAGATATAGCTAGAAGTAATTTATTAGTTAATTCTCCTTATATAGTTTCCTTTGACCCCGGTATATGTTGGATTCCAGAAAAAGTAGACCACCCTGCAACTTTAGCACACTGGCTTCCTGGAGACCATGAAGACGGCGGAGAAACTTTAGCTGGAAAATATTATGAAGCCATGGGAGGTGAAAACTCTATGAGCAATACAGTTTTCTATCCTTTAGCAGATTTTGGACCAAACCAATTTGGTTACCCAAATAGAAGCGCTGGAGCTTTATCTGGTCAAATTAGAGGTATATTACTTAATGCAAATTGGTTAGAAGGAAAGATAAATTCAGCTAGAAGTATAGAAGCTTTTGTTAATTCAGTATTTGCTGGTATAAATGATGCATGCGGAATGCCTTGGGACTTTACTATAAAATCTTCTCCTTCTGATACTGCAATCTTACAAGTTGTTGATAATAATTGGGTTCAAGCAAGAGGAAGAGAAAATGTCCTAACTAGATGTAAGTCAGTAGAAGAATTACAAGAATGGGCTGAAGAACAATCTGGTAAAATGGATGAGAATCTGGCCACTCAAAACCGAATTGATGAATGGACAGTTGATAATTTTGGTGAATCTAGATTTGCACCTCATTCCAATTTCCTTAGGGGTCATAACATAGCAACCAACCTCCCAAGTATAAATGTAACACCCTTTTCAGACACAAAAGGTCATTTAGAAATTATTGGGGTAGGAGATGGAAATGTAGTTAGAAATATACAATTAAATTCTAAGTTACCAAAAGGTATGCAAGCAATGGCATATATGGCAAATGCTTCAAAAGCAAGTAGCCAAGGTGTTAATACAAAGGAAGAGCAAAGTTTTAGATTATATGACCATCAAATGCGAGATGGATTCTACTCTCCTGGTATATCTCTAAAAGAAGTAGAAGCAGCAGATAGATTAAAGGAAGAAAAAGATTATCAAAAAATTGAGACTTGGCTAAATAATATAGTATCTTTATTAAATACTGAAGTAGATGCAAAAAATGCCTCTGGTGTTGCCAAACAAATGGTTGCATCTCACGTTTATAGAAAAGCCGATTTTAATACAGACTCTTTACCAAGGTTAATGCCTATAGAAATAACCTTAGATTTAGATGGTATATCTGGTATACACCAAGGAAATGCTGTAAAGTTAGCAACTACTAAATGGGGAGGAGTTTTACCAGCAAGATTCCAGAATAGAGTAATATTTCAAGTAACAAAAGTTAGACATACTATTACTAACAACGATTGGAAAACCAAAATAAGTTGTATGATGAGAATGTATTCTACAACTTCTGATACCTGGAGTAAAGGTCTATTAGATATGTATACTGGTATTTGGAAAAAGATAGCAACAATAAAAGTTGGACCGGTAATGGCACACCCAACAAGGTTCAGCCCTCAGTTCGATAAAGATTCTGGAACATTCAATAAAGCAGATATAGAAAGATTAGAATCTGAAGGAAGATACGGGGGTGAATGGTACGATAGCTCTGGAAACTTCTTATGGACATGGGAAGGTGGTACAATGGAAGGACAGGGA
>MDTG01417625.1_pt1 | contig 13206 bp, 12 predicted proteins | sample 811421 | NCBI WGS metagenome assembly MDTG01 (sample SAMN05326645, study PRJNA326480) | marine metagenome | isolation source: seawater | place: Pacific Ocean: South East | collected 2011
AATCATCAAGGTGAGATTAAAGAGAGAGCTAAGAGGTACATGCAAGGTGGGTACGGCTCTTTAGTTGGAATGGACGTTGGTTCAAGAGAAGCAGGTTCTAAATTTATAGATAATTTAAAAATGCTTTATCATGTGGCTAATATTGGAGATGCAAGAAGTTTAGCTATTCACCCAGCAACTACAACTCATAGTCAGTTAAACGACTCTGAGTTATTAGCTGCAGGTGTAACTCCTGGTTATGTGAGGCTCTCAATAGGTATTGAACATCCAGATGATATTATTGCCGATATTAAACAAGCATTAGCAGCTTAAAAGTTTATTAATGGTCCCAATTAATTACATTGGGGCCATTATTTTAATTAAAAAATTTAGACTACCTACTTAAAGAATATTGATTAAGATTTTTACGTTTTGATTTTTCTTTCATTTTAGCTTGTAAAGCTACCGCTAGCTCTCTAGGAGATTTTTCAATTTGAAAAAAACTATACATAAATTTTTTATCAAATTTATCAATGTCTTTAGGATATTTTTTTACTATTTCTAATGTTTTTTCTTTTAATGTGGTATTGGTTAAAGATATTTGTTTTTTTACAACAGTACAAAATTCAGACCTTGTTTTCTCAATAAAAGAAATGCAGGTCTCTTGTTTTTTTTCAGGATTTTTCTTATCAGCATACGCAAGAGCGTGCCCTAAAGGGGTTTTACCAGTCTGTTGTTTGACTCCATAGCTTATGACTGAATTTAAAGAAGATTGAAGCATTTTTCCACTAGAAGCTCCGCCAACTGAGCTGCTAAGTAAAGCAACGGACTCTGCGCATCCATTTAGCAAAAACATAGTTGTTAGTAAGAAAAATATTTTTTTCATAATTTATTGGTTTGATCTTATTGATTTCATATATCTGCTTATTATTTAAATAAAAGCTTAATGTTTGCGTCATAATTTTTATTAACACAACTTACGGTAGTTAAAATTTAAGTTTAATTATTGAGATAAATTCTTAGGAATATTTAATCAAGGAATTTTATTTTAGACTTTGTTAAAATAAGTCGTTTTTTTACAATTGCACAAACTTCTGAATTAGTTTTTTCAAGAAAAGATAAACATGGTTCCTTTTTTCTCTCAGGATTTACTTTTTCAGCATAAGCTACTACATGCTCTAGAGGGCCCTTGCCTGTTTGTCTTTTTATTCCATAACTAGCTACAGTATTTAAAGAAGATTGAATAATTTTTCCGTTTGATGCGCTTCCAACCGAAGTGCCTAGTAAAGCAATCGTTTCAGCGCAGCCGTTTAATAATAATAATGTGGTCAAAAGACCAATTATATTTTTCATACTCCCTTTTGTTTTCCCCTCTATCTTTAAGCATAGATTTGTTTATTTTAAAACAAATCGAATCATTCATATTGAGTTTATCTAATACAACCTACAATGGAAGAGTCTAAATGAGAAAATCTATGAAATTACTCTTAAAGGCCTATTTTCTAAGCATCTTTCGAGATTTTCAATCATTTGTATGTAAAATTTTGAATAATTTTCAGCTGTAACATAGCCTATATGAGGCAATAACAAAGCGTTTGGAAGAAATCTTAGTTTATGATCTTGAGGTAAAGGTTCTTTTTTGTAAACATCTAAACCAACTCCAGCTATAAGCTCTTCTTCCAGGGCTTTAACTAAATCATCTTCATTAATAATGGAGCCTCGAGATGTATTAATCAAAAAAGATGATTTTTTCATCATCTCTAATTCTTTTTTTGTTATTAGGTTTTCATACCTTTTCCCTAATACAACGTGAATTGAAACAATATCAGCACTTTTTAATAGATCTTCTTTACTCATTGGTAAAACTCCCAGCTTGTTTGCATGTGTAAGATCTAAGTTTTCAGACCAGGCACAAACTTCCATTCCAAATGCTTTAGCAACTTTAGCGACTTGAGTTCCAATTTTTCCAAGTCCAATTAAGCCAAGCAACTTTCCTTTAAGCTCAAAGCCAACAGTAGTTTGCCAATAACCTTGAAACATATTATCAACCTCTTGTTTTAAGTTCCTTAATAAACCTAGAATTAAAGCCCAAGTAATTTCTGCTGCTGGATTTGGATTAATTTCTGTTCCACAAACTATAATTTTTCTTTTTTTTGTAGTTTCAAAATCTATTGAATTGTTTCGCATCCCAGAAGTCATAATATATCTTAAATTTGGGAGTGAAGAAATCAGTGAATTTGTGATAGGAGTTCTCTCTCTCATTATAAATAAAGCTTCAAATTCTTCTAAAGCTAATATCGCTTCATTCTCGTTAAGAAATGGCTCACTAAAAATTTTAAACTCGAATTTTGCCTTTAATTTATCTATATCAATAATTTGAGTGAAAACTTCTTGATAATCATCTAACACTGCTACCTTAATCATGCAACTTCCTATTAGATAAATAAATGCCAGTTAATATAAAAATTGCACCAGCAAAATGATACAATTCAAATTTTTCTTTAAAGATTATGATTGCTAAGACTGCACTAAATAAAGGCATCAGTTGAATAAACATTGTAGATCTATTTGGACCAATTATCTCAATGCCTTTTTGCCAGCAATAATAAGCAGCTATTGCTGGAAACATTACCACATAAAAAAGAATTAAAAAAAATGCTTTGTTTAAATTAAGTTCAAGACCAATAGATTTTTCATAAAGAAATTGTGGTATCAAAAAAAGTATTCCAACAGAAACCATAAGCTGTATTAATGTAAATTGTGACAGTTGAAGTTTATATTTTTTAAGCAAAGTAGAATAAAGAGACCATGTGATCACACAAACTAACATCCACAAATCACCTTTATTAAAATTTAAGGAAACAATTTTTTGAAAATCCCCATTAGAAATTATTGATCCAATTCCTATTATTGATAAAAGTAGTCCGAGTATTTGAAAAATATTTGTTTTTTCAATTTTCATTAAAGATGAAAGAACTATTGTGGCTGCAGGAATAGCGGCTAGCATAAGAACTGCATTTATTACTTGTGTGTAGTTTAATGCAAAATAAACAACCGAATTAAATGTGCTTATTGTTATTACTCCCATAAAACTAATTACTAGCCAATTTTTTTTAATATAAGGTAAATTGTTGTAAATTTCTTTATAAGTAAAAGGTATTAAAATAAACCAAACTGAGACCCATCTTAAAACATTTAATGTAAGTGGCGGAATTTGAAATAGAGTTGCAAATTTCCCAACAATAAAATTTCCGGACCAAAACAATGCTGCTAGCACCAGAAATAAATATGCTAAAAAATTTTTTGACAGTTGATCTCCTAATTGAATCTTGAGGAACTATAAGGAGCTAAATCTAAATTTGTTTTTTCTCCCGCAGCTATTCCTGAAACAATTTTGCCTGTTATGGCGCCTAAAGTCCAGCCTAAATGATGGTGTCCAAACGCATAAATAATGTTTTTATTTTTTAACGAAGGACCTAGAATAGGAAGAAAATCAGGAAGTGTTGGTCTAAATCCAAGCCATTCATCTTCGTGTTCTTTAAGTTGCGGCAAAAGTTCTTTAGCACATTTGATTACATAATCTATTCTTTTTTTTGACGGAGGATTTTTAAGACCTCCTAACTCAACTGTTCCTACAGCTCTTAAGCCTTGGTTCATCGGAGTCATGCCAAACCCCCTATCTAAAAAAATTACTGGTCTAGATATTAAATGATCCATTTTTTTAAAATGAACATGATAACCTCTCTCAGTATCTAAAGGAATATTTTCTCCTAATTGATCAGTAAAATTTTTTGAGAAAGCTCCTGAAGCTATTATAGATTTTTCAAAAGTATAGTGATGACTTTCTGATGAAATTGTTGTTTCATCTTCGCTATTTGATTTTAAACTGGTTATGTTTTCTTGAATGAATTTACCACCTTTGCTTAAAAATAATTTAAATATTTCTTTTAAAATACCATGAGGGTCTCTAGCGTGCATTGCTTTTTCATATATCACCCCTGCATCAAACACGGGGTTTAAGTTAGGTTCTAATTCAAGTATTTCTTTTTGAGTTAAAAGTTTTTGTTCAATTCCTAAATCATTTCTAATTTTTATTTCAAGTTCTCTACTTTTTAAATTTTTATTTGTCCAAACATAAATAATTCCTTTTTTGTCAATTAAATTTGTTGTATTTATTTCTTTAAATATCTCTTCATAAGCATCGTTGGAAAGGCTTAAAATTTGATGCATATACTTTGCGGTATGAAGCATGGACTTCTCGTTAAAATTTTTTAAATAATTTATAAACCAAGGAATTAATTTAGGAACATAATTCCATTTTAAAGCCAAAGGTCCGTATGAGCTAATAAGCATTTTTGGAACATCGTATAAAACATCAGGACGATTAAACTGCAAAACGGCATAAGGGGAAAAGTGTCCTGCGTTACCATAGGAAGCTGCCTTAAATTCTGAGGATAAAGGATCATGCCTATCAAAAACTGTAACGGGAATTCCTTTTTTGATTAATTGCAATCCAATACAAATTCCTTGTATACCAGATCCTATAACACCAACAGATTTGCATTTATATTTTTCCATAGGAAATTTATAATGTAAACTTGGAGTATTTTATAGTGCGGTAGATTAGGCTAAAACTTCAGAGTCTTTATTTACAACTGTATCTGAACCACCATTTTCCTTTGGTTTTTTATCTTCTTTAGATTTTTTGAAAAGAAAATCAGTTGTTAATTTAGATTTAGATCCATGGGTCTTTTTAATATATCCATCTATATCTGCCCCATTTTCTGTTTTGAGATTATTTCCAAACTCGATATCACCTTTTACAGTTCCAGTGCTTCCAACTATTACATCCTCACCTGAAATTTTACCATCCAAATGACCATGAATTTCTATTCTATCTCCCTCAATAGTTCCTGTAACTGAGCCTGTTTCTCTAACTATAATCTCTTTGGAAATTACAGGTCCTTTTACAAGTCCGGCAACGTCAATGGCTCCAGAGCTGTTTATAGTTCCTTCTATACTCACTGTTTCACTTATAAGTGATCTTTCGCTATCTTTAATTTTATTTTTTTTATCACCGAACATATAATTATTTAAGATCTAATCATCTATCAGCCATATTAACAAGTCTTTTTTTAAGAAAGATATACGATGATCATTCTGGGATTTTTTAATTAACTGGAATATCCTTATATATTTTACAAGACATAACGATGCTTAAACCTAACATAATAGCCATCATTGATGACCCTCCATAGGACATAATAGGCAAAGGTGATCCTACGATGGGTAATAATCCTAATACCATTCCCATATTTACTACTACATATATAAAGAATGCTGTAGCAAAACTAAAACAATAGAGTTTCCCAAAATTGCTTCTAGTAATATGTCCAATTCTGACTATTCTGGAAACAATTATTCCATATAAAAGTAAAATAAAAATCGATCCAAAAAAACCAAACTCCTCAGAAAATAGAGTAAAAATAAAATCAGTGTGTTTTTCAGGTAAATAATCAAGATAGCTTTGAGATCCGTTTAAAAAACCTTTGCCAAAAAGGCCTCCGGAACCAATGGCGATTTTTGACTGTATGATTTGATAGCCTGCACCAAGAGGATCTTTTTCAGGATTTAAAAAGGTTAAAATTCTAGCTTTTTGATATGGTTTTAAAAATGAAATAGCTATAGGTAGTAAGGAGATGAAAATTAATGATGCGTAAGCAAAAAATTTTACTCTTACCCCAGCCAACCAGGCTACTACTACTCCGCCTGCAGCAATCAAAAGTGAGGTTCCAAGATCAGGCTGCATTATAACTAAAAGAACTGGAATGATTAAAACAAAGATTGGAAGAAATAAAAATTTAAGTTTATTAACATTTTCTATTGAAACTCGATGGTAGTACTTTGCTAAAAAAAGGATAAGTCCAATTTTCATTAATTCTGAAGGTTGGAGGTTTATAAGTGGTAAATCTAACCATCTTTGCGAACCAGAGGATGATATCCCAAAATATTTAACTCCTAACAACAAAATTAAAAATAAAGAGTAAATTAAGTAACTAGTGCTATGCCAAAATCTTATCTGAACTAATGATAAGACTAAGAACAAGAAAAAGAAAATAAAAAATCTTAGAATGTGGCTTTTAGTATGGTATTTAACCTCTCCCCCGTCCGTAGAATACATCGCAAAAATGCTTACAATTCCTAAAATCAAAATAGCTATAACTAAAATGTAATCAATAGAAATAAGCTTGTCTCTCAAGCTTAATGAAGATTGTATAGATCTAGGTTGAAACATTAAATAGACTCTCCAGGCGTGTGAATTGTAGATTGTCTTAAACTATGACGCTCTAAAACTTTTTTAATAACTTTCTTTGCGATAGGAGCTGCAGCTTTACTTCCAGTCCCTCCATGTTCTACAACAACACTAATCGCATATCGAGGATCACTTACAGGTGCGAAAGCAATAAATAAAGCATGATCTCTATTTTTATACTCTAGTTGCTCCTGTTTTACTTCTGCTTCTCGTTGAGCTTCTGTGAATCTTTTAATCTGAGATGATCCAGTTTTACCTGCAAAGGTAAATCTTTTATCTTCTAATCTTGATCTATAAGAAGTTCCTCCTGGTTCGTTAGAGGAGGAGTACATTGCATCTTTTATGATATTTATATTTTCTTGATTTTTAAATAATGGCTTTAAATCAAAATTAGAAACCAATAAATCTGTAGGCAAAGGCTGACCAGGATTTTCATTTTTAAAATTCAAATAAGCTTTTAAGTTATCTTTTGTTTTATCAAATAATATTCTAGGTTTAATCTCAAAACCTCCATTAGCTATTTGGGCAGTCATCAAGCATAATTGAAGTGGTGTGCTTTGAAAATAACCCTGGCCAATACCTGAGTGTAATGTTTCCCCTAAATACCAATTTTGGCCAATATATTTTTTTTTCCAGGTAGTGTTGGGTACAACTCCTGATTTTTCTTCAGAAAAGTTATTCAATACCTTTTTACCGAGGCCAAATTTCTTTGCTGTTTCAGATAATCGATCTACTCCTAATCTTCTCGCTACTTCATAAAAATAAACATCACATGATCTTTTAATGCCAGTTCTTAGATTCATTACTCCATGTCCTTCTTTTTTCCAACAATGAAATTTTTCTCCAAACAATTCAATCTTTCCTTTGCATCTAACAGTATCTAATGGTCGTATTATCTTATTTTCCAATGCACTTAATGCTACAATTGTTTTAATAGTTGATCCTGGAGGATATAAACCTGAGATAGCTTTATTGATTAATGGTTTTTTTTCATTTTTTATAAGACTATTCCAATAACCTCTTTCAACCCCGTGAACGAAAGCATTAGGATCAAATAACGGTGAGGATACTAACGATATAATGTCACCATTATATATATCCATAACACAAACTGATGCGGCTTTATCTTTTAGAATTTCGGCTGTATATTTTTGTACTTCTAAATCTAATGTGGTTTTAAAACTTTTTCCTGCTTTACCTGGGTCAACTTTGATTTGTTTAATTCTTTTACCATACGCATTAACTTCATATCTTTGAAAGCCAACTTGACCAATTATATCTTTATCTAATCTACGTTCTAAACCAACTTTTCCTACTGCCATACCTGGAATTGATAGATCTTTTAAATATTCTTTATTCTTTAAGTCTTTAGCGCTTATTTGAGAAACATATCCCAAAACGTGAGCTGAAGAACTATCATTATAAACTCTTGCCACTGATACAATTGGCTCTACACCCTGTAACTCATGAAGAAATAAATTTATTCTTGAAAATTCTGACCAATTTAAATTATCTGAAACTATAATTGGTTCCCATGGTTTTTGTTTAGCAATTTTTTTCTTTAAAGAAAATATTTTTTTGTCACTAATATTTAGTATTGTTTTCAATCTAAAAAATACTCCTTCGATACTTTGAGTGTTTTCAGGAATTAAATGTATTTGATAAACTTGTTTATTAGAGGCAATTTCTATATTAAAATAATCTTTTATTATTCCTCTCTCTGGAGCCAATTTCCACTCTCTGAACCTATTTTTATCAGACAGGGTTTTATATTTGCTGCTTTCATTGATTTGAAGTGAAATAAGGCGACCCAAAACTCCAACTACAACAATTGCTTTGCTAACAGTTAACAGAAACATTCTTCTATTTATTAATTTAGATTTAATAACTGTGTTTCCAGAACCAGAACTAAGCATATTTTCCAGTAGTTATAAATGAATTGTATAAAGTAAATATAGCCCAAAAAAACGGAAAGAAAAGTAAGGTAAAAAAAGTATTGTAAGATATATCTATAAAACTTAAAGAAATATCTGAAAATTTAGATAATAAAATAAAAAATATTAAATTTGAAAAAAAAATTCCAATAAAAAAAGTAAACATATCAGTTGTAATTTTGGTATTTACTGTCATATTTTTTATATACGTGCCAACTAAATATATTATTAAATAAGATAAAGAGCTTAAGCCCAAAGGGAAACCCATTACCACATCATTTATTAATCCAGCAATAAAAACATGTCCGCTTCCAAGAGCCTCGGGTCTTTTTAAAACCCAAAAATAAATAATTATTAATTGAATGTTAAAAGATAAAATTTCAAAATAATTTTCAAAATAACTATCAATTTCACTTATTGATAAATAGTATAATAATATAATTGGGCCTAGATTAATTAATCTATTTATCATTCGAAAACCTATCATTTAAAAAACCTCTTTGTGTTGTTTTGATGCATCTATTTTAACAAAAGATAATTGACTTGAATCGGAAAATAGTTTTACTTTTCCTTCCATAGTTGTCGTACCTATTGGAGATCCTGGGAAAAAAATTCCATCTTTTCCAGATGTGAATACATCCACTTCCTCTTTTATTTCGAAACCATCTGGCAAATACTCTAACACCGGACTAGATCCACCGCTTCCAGTTAAAATTGCTTGAACACCTTCGTCACCAAAAGTGACAGGTATCCTGCTATTTAAATCATTTAAAAGTAAAACTCTTGAAGATAAATAATTAGTTTCTACTACTCTTCCAATTAAATAGTCCTTATCTAAAACTGGCATACCTTTTAAAACACCGGCTTTAGATCCTTTATTAACAATAATTGATTTTAAATAAGGGCTAGATTTATCAATTAAAACTTTAGCGAGGATAACATTTTCTTTAAAATTGTCATCTGTTTCTAAAATTTTTTTCAAATTTTTATTTTGATTAGTTAAATATTCTACATTAAGTTCTTTTTGCCTAAATACTTCTAATTCTTTTTTTAATCTTTCATTTTCTCTTCTCGTGTTTAATAAATTTGTAATACCATTTGTCATATATGGTAAGAACCTAGACGGTGATGAAGCAACTAAAGACACTCTATAAACACCATCATTAATTATAGATCTAACTGGTTTCATAAAACTAAAACCATATATATCTAAAAAGAAAATTACAGTTGCTATGAGAATTAAAAAAACTAGAGAAAACTTATGAGCAGCCCCTCTTTGTAAAAGAGCTGAACGAAAAGCTATTCCAAAATCATCTCTACTTGAAGACATTAATCTTTTTAAATAAATTAATATTCAGAAAGCATTGTAGAGAACAACTCTTCATTTTCTAAGGCTCTACCTGTGCCGACTGCTACACAAGATAATGGATCATCAGCTATTGTTACTGGCAAACCTGTATCTTGTGAGATTAATTTATCAATATTTTTTAATAAAGCTCCACCTCCTGTTAATACCAAACCCATATCAATTAAGTCTGCTGATAATTCTGGGGGAGTGTTTTCAAGAGCTTCTTTAATACCGCCTAATATTTGATTTAAGATTGGCATCAAAGCCTCGCAGGCATCTTTTTCTGTTAATTCAATTTCTTTTGGAGTACCAGATCTTATATCTCTTCCTTTCATTAAAAAAGTGTTTGGTGTAGAGGGAATTGCTGTACCTATCTCTTTCTTAATTTTTTCAGCAGTAGAATCTCCGATCATTAAATTCATTTTTTTTCTCATATAATCAATCACAGATCGATCTAATGCATCGCCTGCTACTCTCAATGATTTAGAATAAACTACTCCTCCTAATGACATTACAGCTATTTCAGTCGTGCCACCTCCAATATCAACAACCATTGAACCTGTTGCTTCCGAAATTGGAAGTCCCGCACCAATGGCCGCTGCGATCGGCTCTTCAATTAATTGTACTTTTCTAGCCCCTGCAGCTAAAGCTGAGTCTTGAATTGCTTTTCTTTCAACTGGTGTTGAGCCAGTTGGTACACAAATTAGAATTCTAGGATTAGCAAAAGCTTTTTTCTTATGGACTTTCTTAATAAAATGCTTGATCATTTCCTCCGTTACGACAAAGTCTGCGATTACACCATCTTTTAGCGGTCTGATAGCTGAAATATTTCCAGGTGTTCTTCCTAACATAGTTTTAGCTTCATCTCCCACTGCTAAAACTGATTTTTTTCCTCCATCCTCAATTACAGCAACAACTGAGGGCTCATTTAATACAACGCCTTGATCTTTTAAAACAACTAAAGTGTTTGCTGTTCCTAAATCAATGGCCATATCTTGCGACCATAAAGATGATAAACCAGTTAGTCCTTTAAACATTTATTTTCTCCTTTTTTATATTTGTACGCTCAAACTCTCATCTGGCGCAGTTTTTTTTCTTTTTATAATTAATTTATTTAATGCACTTAAATACGCATTAGCAGATGCTACCAAAGTATCTGTATCAGCAGCTTGACCTACTGTGGTTTTTCCTTTCTCTTCTATTCTAACGCTTACAGTTGCTTGAGCATCTGTTCCTTCAGTTACTGCATGAACATTATATAATAAAAGCTTAACTTCGTGAGGATAAAGTTTTTTAATACATTTAAATATTGCATCAACTGGTCCATCACCTGTTTCAGATGCTTTTTTTACTTCTCCGAATACTTCTAAAGTCATTTCTGCTTTCTGAGGTTCTCCTGTGCCCGCAAAAACTTTTAGAGATTTTAATTTTATTACATTATCTTCTGATACTAAGCTATCATCTACAATTGCAGAAATATCTTCATCATAGATATGTTTCTTTTTATCAGCTAAAACTTTAAACTTACCGAAAGCAGTTTGAATAACATCGTCAGTAACTCCTACATATCCTAAATCATTAAGTTTATCCTTAAATGCATGACGGCCTGAGTGTTTTCCCATAACTAATGAAGTTTTGTGAACTCCTACACTCTCAGGAGTCATAATCTCATAAGTGTTTCTATTCTTAAGCATTCCATCTTGATGGATGCCAGACTCATGAGCAAAAGCATTTTTTCCTACAACAGCTTTATTAAATTGGACAGGAAAGCCAGTTGCGTTAGAAACAACTTTAGACGCTTTGCTTAAAAGTTTAGTATTAATATTTGTAGTGTATGGCATTAAGTCATGTCTTGTTCTCATTGCCATAACAACTTCTTCTAAAGCCGCGTTTCCAGCCCTCTCTCCAATACCATTTATAGTACATTCAATCTGCCTAGCGCCGGCCATAACCCCAGCTAATGAATTTGCTACTGCTAAACCTAAATCATTATGACAATGAGTTGAAAGAATAGCTTTATCAATATTTGGAACTTTATTTATTAGAGTTTCTATTATCTTTTTAAATTCTGAAGGAACAGTGTAGCCTACTGTATCTGGTATATTAATTGTCTTTGCTCCTGATTTAATTGCCAGTTCTACTGTCTTACACATATAGTCCATGTCTGTTCTTGTGCCATCTTCACATGACCATTCTACGTCGTCAGTGAACTTTCTTGCATAAGAAACGCTTTCTTTAATTGCATCTAAAACCTCCTCTGGAGATTTATTTAATTTATGCTTCATATGAAGTGGGCTTGTAGAAATAAATGTATGAATTCTAAAATTTTTTGCATGTCTTAAAGCCTCGTGACATGCGTCAATGTCCTTTTTAGTTGCTCGTGCTAATCCAGCAGGAATTGATCTTTTTAAAGTTTTGCTAATTTCTGTTACCGCCTCAAAATCTCCTGGGGATGCGATTGGAAATCCTGCTTCAATTATATCTACACCAAGTTCATCGAAAACTCGTGAAATTTGTAATTTTTCTTCTAAACTCATTGATGCGCCTGGAGACTGTTCTCCATCCCGCATAGTTGTGTCGAAAATTATTATTCTGTTTTTATCAGTCATATACTCAATTCATATTACAAGTAAAACGAGAATTTGCAAATACTTATGCTTAAATCGGGTAAATTTTTTGATCAGATTGGGCTAATTTTTGTCTTTGTCGACTAATTTATTTTTACCAATCCATGGCATCATAGCTCTAAGCTCCTTACCCACCTTTTCAATCGGATGATTGGCTAAATCTTTTCTCATTTTAAGAAAATTTTTTTGTCCTGACTTATGTTCATTCATCCATTCTTTTGTGAATTTACCAGATTGAATATCTTTAAGGACTTCTTTCATCTTTTCTTTTGTTTTATTGTCTACAATTCTTTTACCTGAAACATATTCTCCATACTCAGCAGTATTAGATATAGAATAATTCATATTTGCTATTCCACCTTCGTAAATAAGATCTACGATTAATTTAACTTCATGCAAAGTTTCAAAATAAGCCATCTCAGGGGGATAGCCGGCCTCTGTTAAAGTTTCAAATCCATTTTTAATCAATTCAACTAAACCTCCACATAAAACAGTTTGCTCTCCAAATAAATCTGTTTCGCACTCATCTTTAAAAGTTGTTTCAATAATTCCAGCTTTACCTCCCCCCACTGCTGAAGCATAAGATAAAGCTAAGTCTTTTGCTTTTCCGGAACTATCTTTATGAACGGCCATTAAACAAGGAACTCCACCACCTTTTTGATATTCACTTCTTACAGTGTGTCCAGGACCTTTTGGTGCAACCATAAAAACATCTAAATCTTTTCTTGCATTTATCAAATCAAAATGAATATTTAAACCATGAGCAAATGCTAGACTTGTTCCCTCTTTCATTCGTTGTTCGATATGATTTTTGTAAATCTCCGCTTGTAACTCATCAGGAGTTAGCATCATTACAACGTCTGCCCAAGCCGCTGCATCAGAAAGTGACATTACTTTTAAACCCGCACTTTCTGCTTTTTTTATACTTGATGAACCTTCTCTTAAAGCAACAACAACTTCTTTTACTCCACTATCTTTTAAATTTAGTGCATGTGCATGGCCTTG
>MDTG01010989.1_pt1 | contig 13205 bp, 18 predicted proteins | sample 811421 | NCBI WGS metagenome assembly MDTG01 (sample SAMN05326645, study PRJNA326480) | marine metagenome | isolation source: seawater | place: Pacific Ocean: South East | collected 2011
AATTTCTTTTTGCTGCAAATTATCAGCAAAAACAACTTGATTAGATAAAGAAAATAAAATAATTATTAAATAAAGTTTTTTCATTAATTTTTTATTATTTTGATTATATCATTATAATCTGAACTATTAATTGGTCCTATAAATTTTTTTATAATTGTAAAATTTTTATCTACCAAAATACTTTCTGGTATACCGTATATTCCAAGTTTCACCGATACTTTGCCACTTTTATCTTCTGCTAAAAAATAATATGGATTTCCAAGCTCTTCTAGAAAATTTATAGAATTTATTTTTTTATCTTTAAAATTTATTCCTAAAATTTTCAAATTTTTATCTTTTTTTAGTGATAATAAAAATTTATGTTCAATTTTACATGGCATACACCATGAAGCCCAAAAATTTATAAGCGTATATTTATCACTTAGTAGATTTTCAATATAAATCTTATTATTATTTTCTAATCCTGTTAGCTCTATGTTGTCTATTTTATTTCCTGCCAAATTAAGTGTATTGTAATCATTGCTATTCTTTAAACCAAAAAAAAATAATAATAAAACAATTGCTGGAATAATAAATGATGTAATAATTTTAATTTTCATTTTTAAATATTCTTACTAATCCCCCTATTGAAATTAAAACTGCTGACATCCAAATCCACAGCATAAAAGGTTTTTTTTGAAATTTTATATTGTAAAATTCAGATTGATTTATATTGCTCATGGTTAGATACAAATCATGACTAAGTTTTGATTTTATAGAGGATTCATAAGTAAGCGTCTCTGGTTGTTTATAAATCCTTATTTCAGGATAAAGCATCTGTTTAGAAAAATCTTTTTTATTAGTAATATTAAACTCACCGACAACAGCTTTGTAATTTTTTTTTTCTTCAATTTTCAAAGACTTGAAATCAATATCAAAATATTCAAAATTTTTTACTTCACCTTTTTTTAAATTAAAATCTTTTTCTATAGTAAATGTATGATTAATTCCTATAAAAAAAACCAACAAACCGAATCCTAGATGAGAAATAATTCTTGATAAATCATAATTATTTTTTTTAAAACAGTTATAAAAATCTAACATTGAGTTTATTATTAAAAAAATCGATGAAATAATAATCAAATTAGTTAACACGCTATAACTTTTAAAAAAATAGGTAATTAAAATATTTAAACATATAGCTACTATAAAAATTAAAATTAATTTACTTGAATTTTTAAATTTATTTTTAATCCATTTTACTTTTGGGGCTAGTGCCATTAAAAATAAGAAAGGAACAATTGCAGGAATGATTACCATATTATAGAAAGGTGGACCTACAGAAATTTTTGTACCTCCTAATGTTTCAGTAAAAATTGGATAAGTTGTTCCAATTAATACTGTTGCCAAATAAAAAGCCATAAACCAGTTGTTCAATAAAAGAAATGTTTCTCTACTATTAGAGCTAAAATTATAGGACTCCTTTTTTTTATATTTATTAAAAAAAATTGTTAAAGAAGAGAAAATCATCAAACTCAAAAATATTAAGATGTAAAGTCCTCTCGTGGGGTCATTAGCAAATGTATGCACAGAATTCAAAATACCTGATCTTACTAAAAAAGTTCCTGTAACACTTAGTATAAATGTCAATAAACATAAAATTACTACCCAAGAGTAAAGTGTGTTTCTTTTTTCTAGAACTATTACAGAGTGCATTAATGCAGTCATTACAAACCAGGGCATTAAAGATGCATTTTCTACAGGATCCCAAAACCAAAATCCTCCCCATCCTAATTCATAATATGCCCAGATTGATCCGACGGTTATTCCTAATGTCTGAAAAACCCAAGTTATCACAATCCATGGCTTAATAGATTTAGCAAATGATTGGCCATCGTAATTACTTAATAAAGATCCAATAGCCGCTGAAAAAAAAATCGATGAACCTACAAACCCAACATAAAGTAACGGCGGGTGAATAGCTAATGCGGGGTCTTGTAAAATGGGATTTAATCCAAGACCTTCTTTTGGTGTTGGAACAACTAAAGCAAATGGATTAGAACTTAATAATAGAAATAAAAGAAAACCAATTATCAAAATATTTTGAGATACCAAAGTATAGATTCTATATTTCAAATTTGAACTTTTGTTTAAAGTTAAAAATAAATAAGAAAAGATTACTAAAATATTAATCCACAATAAAAGACTTCCTTCATGATTTCCCCATGTTCCAGAAATTTTATAAAATAATGGTTTCGCTGAGTGTGAATTTTGAAAAACATTTATTAATGAAAAATCAGATATTATAAATCCTGCAATTAAAATGAAAAAGCAAGCTATTGAAAATGTTGACTGGAATAATGATAAATAAAAAATTTTATTTGGAATCTGCTTTGTTTCTTTTTTCAAGCACTCAAGTGATGAATACAGTATAAAGAAGCTTAGGAAAATACATAGGATTATTAAACTATTGCCAATATTACTTAACATTTTTTTTTAAAATACCTTCTAGTTCTGGTGGCATATAATTTTCATCATGCTTAGCTAATATCTTCTCAGCTATAAAATATTTCTTGTCTTTAAGCTTGCCTTCGGCAATCACACCCTTGCCTTCAAGAAATAAGTTTGGAACTGCTCCGCTGTAAATTACGAGAATTTCATTTTTAAAATCTGTAATTATAAACCTTATATTTTCATTATTTGCAGTTATAGAATTTTTTTTTACCATGCCTCCCACTCTGATAGATTTATTTATTTTTAAATCTTCACTTAAATTGATGTCTGTGGGTGTCTTAAAATAAAGTATGTTTTGATTTAATGATTTTAGGATAAAAAAAATAGATAAAACTAATATTGTAAAGAATATACTTATTAAAGAAATTCTCTTTTTTACTTTTTTTGTTAGCATTAAAAATGCTTTAGATTGACTTGCTGTATGAAGCTAAAACTTGATTTGCTATTTTTGAATCTTTTAAAACTTTTTCTTGTTTAACTACTGAAAGTTTTTTTAATTCATTCGCAAAATCTTCTTCATATTTTTTTAAAGTTTTGTAAGTTTTGTAATATAAAAACGAACAAGCAAAAATAGTGAATCCAAAAGATGCCCAAACAAAAAAAGCGTAGCCATTCATAGTAATTATATTAGTAATCATAATCTTTTAATATTTTTTTTCTTTATTCTAATGATTTCTGTTTTATATTTCATTAGAAAAATTAGCGCACAATAGAGCAATAAAACCAATAACATTAGTAATAATGGCACTAACATGCTTGAGTGAATAGTAGTTTTGCCGATAATATTAATACTTGCAGGCTGGTGCAGTGTTGCCCACCAATCTACAGAATATTTGATTATAGGTATATTAATAGAACCTGCTATTGCAACGATTGATGAAAATTTTACTGCATCTGATTCTTTTTTGATTAATTTAAAACTTAAAATAAAAACTATATAAAATATCATCAAAACTAACATTGAGGTTAATCTTGCGTCCCATGCCCACCAAGTTCCCCAAGTTGGTTGTCCCCATAAAGAACCAGTAACAATTGCTATACATGTGAACATCAAACCTATTGGTGCCAAACTTTTAGTTATTAAATTTAAATTTTTTATTTTAAATAAAAAATTTAAAAATGATAATATTGATATCAATGTAAATGATGCTAGGCCTATCCATGCAGACGGCACATGAACGTACATTATTCTTACACTGTCACCTTGTAAATAATCTGGTGGAGAAAAAATTAAAGCAAAAGATAAGCCTACAATTAAGATAATAAAAAAAATTGAATTAATAAATTTTATCGTCTTGTCGACAAAACTAAAAATATTGCTAAATGAAAAAAATTCAAACATGTTTATTGAGTACTATAGTATTATTTTTAAGTGAAGAGAGTATTTTGCCTAATTGAGAACTCTGGAGGGAGAAAGAAGTATGAAATAATTCTCAACTAGGCTTTAACATTAAAAATATAGCAATTTTTCATGTCATAGATTTGAACTAATGGTGTTAAATTTGTGGCAATTAAAATTAGGTTAATTCGATGGTTTAAAGTAGCTTGCGCCTTTTTTTCCGTCAAAAATTTCCTCTATTAAAGGATGTCTTACTGGTTCTTTCGAATCATCTAAAAGTAGATTTTGTTCAGATACATAAGCTTCGTAAGTTACATCATTACTTTCTGCCAACAAATGGTAGAACGGCTGATCTTTTCTTGGACGAACATCTTTTGGAATTGACTGGTACCATTCTTCTGAGTTATTAAATTCAAAATCAACATCATAAATAACTCCTCTAAAGTCAAAATGTCTATGTTTAACAACTTCGCCTATTGAAAATTTAGCTTTAGTATCTAACATACACTTAAGATAATAATTTTTTGATTAAAATCAATATATAAATTCATAAAAAATTGTATTTGTGGTATCAATAATATGTGAATAAGTCTTTGTTAAAATTTTTAACTGATTTTGGCCCGTTATTAATTTTCTTTACTATTTATTATAAAAATGGACATGATTTAAGCAAAGCAATTCCCCCTCTAATCATAGCAACTATAGTGGCGGTTGTTGTTGTTTATTTTGTTGAAAAAAAAATTCCATATCTTCCTTTGGCTGGAGGAATAATTATCTCTATTTTTGGTGGACTAACTTTATATTTTGACAATCCAATATTTTTATATGTAAAACCAACTGTAATTAATTTAATTTTTGGAATAACAATTTTGGTTACTAAAATATTCTTCAATAAAAATTTAATTAAAATTTTTTTTAAAAAAGCTTTTGATTTAAATGAATTAGGATGGGATAAATTAAATTTTAGATGGTCTTACTTCTTTATTTTTTTAGCTATTTTAAATGAAGTAATTTGGAGAACACAAAGTGAAATAGTGTGGGTAAACTTCAAAGTTTGGGGAATTTTGCCTTTAACTTTAATTTTTACAGGTTTACAATTACCTTTGATTAATAAACATAAAGTATGAAAAATTTAAGACTTGTAATTAATAATGATCTTAAAAAAAAAGAAAAACAAAATTTTTTTGTTAAAAAAGAACTTCAGACAATACTAAACTTATATGCAAAAATGGTTTCAAATGGTGAATGGAAAGACTACGGGCTTTCAACTGGTAGTAAGGAAATATCTTTTGATGTTTACCAAAGAGCTTCTGAAAAACCAGTTCTAAGAATATTAAAAAATTTAAAACCTAATTACCTAAATGAAAAGTTTTTAATTAAAGATAAAAATGGAAAAATAATTGATAAATCAGAAAATCTAAAAAGGTTAATTACGAAAACAAGCTGGGATAAGTTAAAAGTGATTAAATAAAATAATTATCTTCTTTGACCAAAAAGTCTTAAAAGCATTATAAATAAATTAATGAAATCTAAGTAAAGTGTTAGAGCTCCCATAACGGCTTTCTTACCCATAAGTTCTCCACTGTCACTTGACATATACATGTTCTTTATTTTTTGAGTATCATAAGCAGTTAATCCAACAAAAATTAAAACACCTAAAATAGAAATTACAAAATACATCATAGAAGATTTCATAAAAATATTTACTATTGATGCAATAATTATTCCAAAAAGTCCCATCATTAAAAAAGATCCAAGCTTAGTTAGATCTTTCTTGGTAGTATAACCATATATGCTCATTGCTCCAAAAGTTCCCGAAGTGATAAAGAAAACTCTAGTTATGCTTGCTTCGGTATAAAGTAAAAATATTGAAGATAATGATGCGCCCATTAGTGCTGCGAAAACCCAAAATGTAGTTTGAGCTTTTGAAGCGCTCATTTTGGCAATACCAAAACTCATATAAAAAACAACTCCGAGTGGAGCCAACATTAGAACCCATTTAAGTCCTGAAGCATAAATAGTGTTACCAAAATTTGTTAAACCAATAATTTGACCTTCATCTCCTGTAACTACCGCCATTTTAAAAAATAAAAGGGCAATAAACCCAGTGAGCAAAACTCCTGACGCCATATAATTATAAACTTTTAACATGTAAGTTCTTAAACCTTGGTCAATGATTGCTTCCGAGGCAGAAGATCGTACTGATGATGTTTGTTTGTTAAATTCCATTTCTATGATGTAATATAAGCTGTTTTTAATTCTTTTCAAGTACGAAGAATTCAATTAAAAAAACTGTGAAATACATATGAAATTTAAAAAACTTGGAAATACTACAATTGATGTAAGTTTAATTTGTCTAGGCACAATGACTTGGGGTGAGCAAAATTCACAAGAGGAAGCTTTTGAGCAAATGGACTATGCGCTGGAAAAGGGAGTAAATTTTTTTGACACCGCTGAACTTTATGCGGTTCCGCCTAAATCTGAAACTTTTGGTAAAACTGAAGAAATTATAGGAAATTGGTTTATAAATAAAAAAAATAGAAAAAAAATAATCTTGGCTTCAAAGATTGCTGGGCCGAGATGTGAGTGGATACGTGGTGGTAAAAATAATTATTCTGAAAGAAAAATTCAAGAAGCAATTGATGGAAGTCTCAAAAGATTAAAAACAGACTATATAGATCTCTATCAACTGCATTGGCCAGAAAGAACGGCAAATTTTTTTGGTAAACTTGGGTATGAGCATGATGAAACTGAGGGGGAGTGGAATGATTTTGAATCAATACTTAGAGCATTAGAAAAATTTATTAAACAAGGAAAAATTCGTTACATAGGAATCTCTAACGAAACTCCTTATGGTCTTTCAAAATATTTAGAAATTTCTCTAAACAAAAATTTACCAAGAGTAATGTCAGTTCAAAATGCATATAGTTTGGTTAACAGAACCTATGAGGTTGGTTTAGCTGAAATCTCGGTAAGAGAGAAAAGCGGTCTTCTCGCATATTCACCTTTAGCGGCAGGATATCTTTCAGGAAAATACATGAATAACAATATGCCAAAAGACTCTAGGATGCATTTATTTGGAGATATGTGGAAAAGATATCAAGATCCCAGAGCTATAAAAGCATATGAAAAATATCATCTATTGGCAAAAGAAATCGGGGTAAGCCTTACAGAACTTTCGTTGGCATTTGTAAACTCAAGGCCTTTTGTTACAAGCAATATTATCGGGGCCACAAGTATGGACCAATTAAAAGAAAATATTGGTAGTATTGAAGTTGAACTAAATAAAGAAATCATAGATAAAATTAATTTAATTCATAAAAATAATCCAAACCCTTCGCCTTGATTCAAACTATTGAAATAGTTTTTTTTTAGTATAAAAATAAAATATGTATTTTAAAAAAATAGTAATATTGTTCTTTCTGATTACATTTTCCGTTCAGGCAAGTGCGAACACGCCTAGATCAACAGGTAAATATAAAAATTGGGAGAGCTTTAGTATGGAAACTGACAAAGGTAAAATTTGCTTTGCCCAAACCGTTCCTACTAAAAGAGCACCTTCATCTATAAAAAGAGAGCAATCTAGATTATTTGTAACATTCAGGCCTTTGGAGAGTATAAAAAATGAAATAAGTATAACTAGTGGACATCCATATAAATCATCTAGCGTAACGGCAAAATCTGGAAAAAATAAATTTAGCTTTTTCTCACAAAATAATTTTGCATGGTTGTTGGATAGAAAAGAAGAAGAAACTTTTGTTAAATTAATGAAAAGAGCAACCAACTTAATTGTAAAAGCAAGAACTACTAAGGGTGCTGAAACTACTGATCATTATTCGATGATGGGATTTACAAAGGCTTATAATACAGCAAAGAAAACTTGCGGCTAGATGAAAAAAATTGTTTTAGCTTATTCAGGAGGTCTTGATACCTCTATAATTCTCAGGTGGCTTCAAGAAAATTATAAAGCAGAAATAATTGCCTATACGTCTGACATTGGGCAAGAAATGAATAAAAAAAAAATTATTAAAAATGCTAAAAGATTAGGGGTTAAAAAAATCATAATTGAAAACTTAAAAAATACATTTGTTAAAGATTATGTATTTCCAATGGTAAGAGCACATGCGCTTTATGAAGGTGTTTATTTTCTTGGAACTTCAATAGCAAGACCTTTAATAGCAAAAAGACAAATTGATATTGCAAAAAAGTTTGGTGCCTACGCTGTTTCTCACGGTGCAACTGGGAAAGGAAATGATCAAATAAGATTTGAGTTAGGTTATGCCTATTTTGGTAAAAAAATAAAAGTTATCGCTCCGTGGAGAGAATGGAAGCTACAATCAAGAACAGATTTAATAATATATGCAAAAAAAAATAACATTCCGATACCTAAAGATAAAAAAGGAGCACCTCCTTTTTCAATAGATGACAATATTTTTCATACTTCAACAGAAGGCAAAGTTTTAGAAAATCCAAAAAATTCAGCTCCAGAATTTATCTTTCAAAGAACTGTTTCTCCTGAAAAAGCACCAAATAAAAAAACTAAAATTACTATTACTTTTAGAAATGGGGATCCAATTGCTATTAATGGAAAAAAGTTAAGTCCCGAAAAGTTATTAGATAAACTAAATAATCTAGCCGGTAAAAATGGAATTGGTAGAGTTGATTTAGTGGAAAATAGATTTATTGGAATAAAATCTAGAGGGGTATACGAAACTCCAGGTGGTACTGTATTATATGCTGCACATAGAGCTATGGAGTCAGTTACACTTGATAAAGAAACAGCCCATGCAAAAGAAAGAGTAATGCCGGCATATGCTGAACTAGTTTATAACGGTTATTGGTTTTCAAAGAAAAGAGTTAAACTTCAAAAAATTATAGACAAGAAAAGAAAGCAGGTAGCAGGAGATGTTGTTTTAGGTTTGTATAAAGGCAACATTACAATTTTATCAAGAAGAACCAGGAATAAGGCTTATTCGCTTAAAAAAGTTTCCTTTGAAGAAAACAAAACATTTAATAAATCAAAAATTGAAAATTTTATCAAACATCACTCAAAACAGTTAAACAAATCATAAATCTCTGTTATTATATATTTTATGAATTCAGCGATTCGAAATATTCAGTTAGTAGCAGTAGTGGTAGTTCTAATATCCACAATAGTTGCTTTTCTTTTAGAAATTGTAAAAATGTATGACGCAAAAGTAGTCACTCTGGCTGATTTACTTTTAATGTTTATCTATATTGAGGTTATAGGATTAGTTAGGTCATACTGGGAGTCTAGAGCTGTTCGGGTTATATATCCTTTGGTAATCGCAATCACTGCGCTATCACGATATATAATATTGCAAGATAAAGAGTCCGACCCAACAAATTTAATTTATTTAGCAAGTGCTATTTTAATTGTCTCTATAGCCACTGTAGTAATAAGATTTAGAAGAAGTAAATATTTAAAAATAGATAACGATAAATCTAACGACCTTTAAAACATTCAAGGGTATTTTTTAATAAACAAGCTATAGTCATTGGGCCTACTCCACCAGGTACAGGGGTTATCGCTTTGACTTTATTTTTTACATCCTCAAAGTTTACATCCCCTACAATTTTATTTCCGACTTTATTAATTCCAACATCTATTATTATAGAATCTTTTTTAACCCAATCTCTAGAAACTAAATGCGGAACACCAACTGCCGCAACTAAAATATCTGCTTTTTGACATTCAGATTTTAAATCTTTTGTTTTTGAATGAAGGATAGTAACGGTACAATTTTCTTTTAGCAAAAGTTGAGCCATAGGTTTTCCATTTAAGTTTGATCTACCAATAATTACTGCGTGTTTACCTGAAAGATTTTTTTCTACTTTTTTTATTAAAAATAAGCACCCTAGCGGTGTGCATGGTACAATCGCTTTATATCCTGAGGCAAGATTTCCAACATTGATTGGATGAAATCCGTCAACATCTTTTAGAGGATTTATGGCATTAATAACTTTTTCTTTATTTATTTGTTTCGGTAAAGGAAGTTGAACCAAAATACCTGATACATGCTGAGCGTTATTAAGCTGCTCAATTTTTTCCAATACCTCTTGTTCTGTAACTTCTTTGTGATATCTAATAATCTCTGAATTTATTCCTACTTCTACAGAATTTTTTTCTTTGTTTTTTACGTATATTTGACTTGGTTCAAAATCGCCGATTAAAATTACAGATAGACCAGGAACCTTATTTGTTTTTAATTTTATCGAGTCAATTTCTTTTTTAATTTCTTCTCTTAATAAAGCAGACTCTTTTTTTCCATCAATTATCATTTTAAAATATTAAAGGTCTTAAATATATTTGCATACAAAGTTTAATAAACCATAGACCCAAAAGGAGTATTATTGGAGAAATATCTATTTGGCCTAAATTTGGAATATAATTTTTTATTTTGTCCAAAATTGGACTAGTGGCTCTATATGTAAAGTCTAAAACTGCATAAACAAATCTACTTTGCGTATTTAAGATATTGAAAGCAACCAACCAACTCAAAATTACATGAATAATAACTACCCATTCGTAGATATTAATAATCTGGAATAGTAATAGATAGATTGCTTTCATTTTTTTTCTACATAAATTGAAGTACTTGGAAAAGCAAAAGACGCATTATTTTTTTCAACAATATTTTTGATCTCTAAAGCAAGAGTATCTTTGACGTTTAACCATTCCTGGAAATGTTTTGTTTTTGTAAAACAAATTAATCTCACATCTATAGAGCTTGCGGCAAACTGATCTATCTTAACTGAAAGCATAGTGTTCTCAGACTTGGAAAAATTATCATTTTTTTTAATATATTCTTCAATTTGATTTTTTATATTTTTTAGTTGTTCACTTGTAGTTCGATATTCTAATCCTATCATCCAATTAATTCTTCTATTCGTAGTTTGAGAATTGTTAATTACTGCATTTTCTGCAAATTGGAAATTTGGAATTGTTGCTAAAGATTTATCAAATCTTCTTACAACGGTAGACCTAAAGCCGATGCTCTCAACTGTTCCCTCTATAACTCCTTCTACAAATATCCAGTCACCAACTTGGAATCTTCTCTCTACTAATACTAGTATTCCCGAAATTAAGTTTTTAAATAAATCTTGTGCACCCAAAGCAACGGCAACACCAAACAAACCTAAACCTGCAATAATTGGACCAATTTTTATTCCCCAAAGTTCTAGAACTGCAGCTGCGCCTAATATTAAAATTAAAACTTTTATAGCTTTGATAATCCAATTTATTAAATCTCTTGAGAGTAAACCTCCAACTGATTTTATAACAACAGAAAAAGGTCCGATAATTTGATGAAAAGTCCAAAAAATTAATATTGTAATTAAAGATCTATTAATTAATTCTATGGCACCATGTTCTCCCGATAGGTAACTTGTAGAAACAAAAAAACCCAAAACAATTGGAAAAAACTTGGCGGGTCCTTCCATTGAAAAAACCAAAGAATTATCAAATTTGTTTGTAGTTTTTGAAACATATTTTTCTAATCTTTTGACTACAAACTTAGAAAATACCCCTCTTAAAAAAAGAAAAAAAATAAATATAGTTAATGCTATTATGATTTCAGAGATATTAACTCCAGATACACCTTCTTTCCAAACGTCTAAGAATAAATCTTTAAAATTTTCTAATACATTCATTATAGTTCCAACAGTTCTTCTCCTGGATTAAAAATTCCAATTTTTTTCCAATCTTTTTTATTAAAAATTTCTGCAACTTTTTTACTTATACACATAACTTTAGACCCTGTCATTAATGGATATAGTGAATAATTTTTAACAATTTCAATAAAACTTTGGGCACTTCTAAGAGAATAAATAAATATTACATCAGGTGGATGTTTGTCTATTATTTTTTTATTCTCATCATTTAGGTCTGTAATTTTCTCTGAAGAATAATTAATTATTTTTTTTACATTTAAACCTTCTTTTTCAAGATCTTTATCTAGTTCATAGGAAATATTGTCACCGCATATATAACCAATTTTAGATTTATTATTAATTTTATCAGAACCTAAAATTAAATTTTTTAAAGCATTAATTGTTCCTCCTGCTGAAAATGTTTCTACAAAACCAGATTGTCTTGCAATTTTTTCAGTTATAGACCCAACGCAGAAACAAAGATTATTTTTGTTATTATTTTTAAGATTTAGGTTTCTAATGGCATTAGCACTTGTAAATATAAAGACATCGTATTCATCTCCATCTATTGGATTTATTTTAATTGGGGATATTTTAAGAGTAGGTAAATGAATAATTTTGTGACCCATAGAAAAAAATTTTCTCATTAGATCTTCTGAGTCCATTAAAGGTCTGGTTATAATAATATTCATTTTTTTTTAAATTTATCTCCTGCTAATTTTAAAAGTTCTTCACCTGTTTTTTTTCCTATTTCATTTGCTTCATTATAAGCCCCTATTAACTCATAATTAAAAAAAAAATTTCCATCATCAGAGAATAATTGTGCTTTTAACTTTATCTTTTCATTTTCTAATTGAGCTAAGCCACCTACTGCAGTATCACAATCACCTCCAATTTTTTTCAGCATACTTCTTTCAGCTGTTGCACAAAAACTTGCCTGACCGTCGTTTATATTGTTTAAAATATCTTTTATATAACTATCATTACTTCTACATTGAACTGCAATTATACCTTGGCCTACTGCGGGTAACATTTCGTCAATTGAAAAAAATTTTTTTATTTTATTTTCAAGACCTAAACTTTTAATTCCAGCTGCTGCAAGTATTACTGCGTCTAATTCACCGTTTTCCATTTTCTTTATTCTGGTATCTATATTCCCTCTTATATTTTTTACTAAAATATTTTTGTTAATTTTTTTTAATTGAAGTTCTCTACGTCTTGAACTGGACCCGATGATCATACCTTCTTTCAACTCTTCTAAACTTTTATATTTTGAACTTATAAATACATCTCTTGGGTCATTTCTTTTTATATATGCACCTATAACTAAATTAATATTTTCTTGTGACTCCATGTCTTTTAAAGAATGAATGGCAATATCGATATTTTTTTGTATGAGGCTTTCTTCAATCTCTTTACAAAATAAATTTTTTCCTCCTATTCCTGATAACTTTTTATCATGAAAAATATCACCTGAAGTTTTGATGGTTTGTACAATTATGTCTTTTTCGCTAAGATTTTGATTTTTTTGCAATATGGTATATTTAACTTTATCTACATAGGCTAAAGATAATTTGCTTCCTCTTGCTCCGATTATTATTTTTTTCATTATTAGTATATATATTTACTAGTTTTATTTTATACTATTCTAATATTTAGTTCATAATTTAATGAAAAAAAAAGTTACATTTTTGGGAAT
>MDTG01252631.1_pt1 | contig 13205 bp, 15 predicted proteins | sample 811421 | NCBI WGS metagenome assembly MDTG01 (sample SAMN05326645, study PRJNA326480) | marine metagenome | isolation source: seawater | place: Pacific Ocean: South East | collected 2011
GCTTTTTTTAATTTTTTTACCCTAGATACATGAAGTTCTTGATTTCCTAATTCAACTTCTTTTTGTGAGATTTTTAATGCTTCTATTTTTTTATAAATTTTTTTTAATTTCTTAATTTGTTTTTTATATATTGGTATCAAAAAATTTACATCATCAGAAGCATATTCTAATTGTCTATTAGTTAAGGGTCTTTTTAACCAATTTGAATTTGTTTCTGACTTAGGTAATTTAAAGCCAAAATAATCAAGCACAATCGAACCATAATTCTTAATGTCTCCACCACTTATTAATTTTTCTGCAATTTGAATATCGAAAGTATTTTTTAATTTAATTTTTAAGTTTGTGTTTAAAACTGTTGCATCACTTCTAGATGAATGCATTATTATTAATTTATCCTTATTTTCTAAAATTCCTTTTAAAAAATTTAGTTTTTTTAAGACCAAAAAGTCTATCAAAAATATTCTAGATTCTGTAGATATCTGTAATAAAGATAATTCAGGAAAATAAGTTTTTCTCCAATTAAACTCAGTATCTATCCCTATCAGGTTTTCGTTAGCTAGAGTGTCTATTATAAAATCTTTTTTATTTTCAGATTCTATTAAAAAAACTTCTTTCTTTTTTTTTAAATAAAAATCTATTTTTTTTAATACTCTAAGCATTTTTTAAATATTTTTTTAAAGAGCTTCCAACTTCGGGGTCAGATTTAGAATATTCAATATTTGCTATCAAGTATCCAAGTTTATTTCCACAATCATGACACTTTCCTTCTAATTTGTATCCAGCCACCTTTCCGTCATTTTTAATGAAAGAATCAATTGCATCTGTTAATTGGATTTCATTATTTTTATCTGGTTTTACTTTTTCTAATTCATTGAATAACTCAGGCGCTAAAATATATCTTCCGACAGCGAATAAATTAGAAGGCGCTTTACTTATAGAAGGCTTTTCTATAATTGATTCCAATAAACCTAAACCATTAAAATTTTTAATTTTTTTTATTTTTGCTATTCCGTAATTTGATATCTCTTTTTTTCTCGCAATTCCGAATAACGCTGACGATATTTGTTCTCTATCAAAGTTTTTTTTCATAAGCCCTAAATTGTTTAATGAATTAGAATTTTGCAATAACATATCAGGTAAAACTACAGCAAATGGTTCGTCCCTTACGATTTCTTTTGCAGCAAGTATGGCATGACCTAATCCTCTAGCTTCACCTTGTCTTACGCTGTGAATAGAAATCCCTATTCTAGATATCTGATTAATTTCCTCAAGAAGCTGTCTTTTTATTCTTTTTTCAAGAACAGCTTCTAACTCAAAGCTTGTATCAAAATGATTTTCTATTGAATATTTACTGGAATGAGTAACTAATACAATTTCGTCAAAGCCTGCTTCTTTAATTTCTTCGACCACATGCTGAATTATTGGTTTAAAGGCCAATGGCAACATCTCTTTTGGGATAGCTTTCGTAGCTGGCAACATTCTTGTTCCAAGACCCGCTACAGGGATTATTGCCCTTCTTAACTTAGTCATTCTTATATTATTTTCATTATTTCTTTTAATTCTTTTGGCATCTCAGGCCTTTCTAAAAAGACTTGTTCCAAAATCTTTGATTTAAAAAAAAGAACAATCCAAATAGTTAAAAAAATTATTTTAAAATAATTAATTAAAGAAATCCTTTTATTAAACCAAATCTCGATTTCACCTTTGTAAGGAGTTAAAATATTTGAATGAAAGTCTAATGGACTTAATGATTTAGAAAGAATTTCTTCTTCATTCCTTAATATAAGCGACGCCAATCCAGACAGCCCTGGTTTGATTTTTTGTAAATCTTTTTTTTGGCTTTCGGAGTAATTTTCGTAACCTGATAATGCCAAGGGTCTGGGTCCAACCAAACTCATATCTCCAACGAGAATATTAAAAAGTTGTGGAAGTTCATTTATTTTAGTTTTTCTAAGTACTTTTCCGAAAGGGAGGATTCGTGGGTCATCTTTAATTGTTATCTCTCCTGTTCCTGATAATGGACTGTCTTTCGTCATGGTAACAAATTTATACAAATTAAATTTTTTTTCATGAAGACCTACTCTCTTTTGCAAGTAAAAGATTTCTCCTTCTCCCGAAATCCTTAAGATTAAAATAAGCACTAAAAATAAAGGTAAAAGAATAAATAAGGCTATAAGCGAAAAAAAAATATCGAAAAACCTGATCATTACATTTTCTCATCTAAACTTTTACCTGTTTCTATATGATTAAAATTAGGTAAAAATTCTTCAAATAACTTTAACAAATCATTTTTTTTCCAAACTTTTTTCTCGATTAATTTATTAACTTCTAATTCAAATTTATTTAATAAATTTTCATCATAATCAATTTTATTTTTTATCACTCCTAAAGATTTATATTTATCTAAATCTAAAGTTTCATCACTTGTATAAAACTCTTCAAATTCTTTTTCGCCACTTGTATCAGATTTAAAGAAATAACAAGGCCACTTATTTTTAGAAATTAAAACCTCTGCATTATTCCTTGCCTCTTCTTCTGAAGCACATTCTTCAACATCATAGTTACGAGACTTTAAATATTCTTTAGCAATCTCTGAAAACTTAATTAAGTCTAATTTTTCGTCTAATTTCGGAAAAAAAATGTCTCTATTTTCTCCTTTTAGTCCTGATATTAAACAAAGCTCTCCTGACTCCTGAGGCGTTATAAAATATCTTTTAATATCATATGGGGCGGAAATCGGTTGTCTCTTCAAAATTCTTTGGTTAAATCCATGTAAAAGAGAGCCATCTGAAAAAGCTACATTAGCAAACCTCGCCATTGAAACTTTTTGCAATTTACTTTCCCTATGGAGATAATTTTCCATAATTTTTTTACTAGCTCCCATCATGCTCACTGGATTAGAGGCTTTATCTGTAGATACAGAAAAGTAATTCTTTAAATTATTTTTTGAACTTAATAATCTTAAAGTTTTTATAGTATTAAATATATTTACTTGTATTAATCTCATCAAAGTAAAAGGATCTTTTTCACTTCGAACATGTTTTAAAGCTGACAAATTAAAAACGAAATCATAAGATTGATGAATAGATAGAGCTTCAAATTCTTTTGAGCCACAATCTAGAGCAAATGTCTTAAATTCACCAGGAAAGTAACCTATTGAACTTCTGATACTTCTTACCAGTTCCACCAAATTATTTTCGCTTATATCTACTACATGAAGAAGGTGAGGCTTTCTTTTGCAAATTTCTATTGAAACAGCTTGACCGATTGATCCCGCTCCACCTATTACTAAAATACTTGAATTACAAATTATTTCGCATAACTCTTTTTCTATATTATTTAAATCATCTTTAAATAAATGTTCTTTTCTCTTTATCAAACTCAGCAAATTCATCGAAATAATTTAAAATTAAAAAAATTTAATTCGTTATATTAATTAGCTTATCAAAGTTAATTGCTTTAGATTTTACAATTTTAAGTGGGAAATAACTCAATAAAAGAAAAAGTATATATAAAAGAAATTTAGGGATTGGAAAATAAAAACTACTTTCATTTGATAAAAGATCATGTTGAGATATTTTTTTGAAGATAATAAAGTTTTTAAGTGGTTCCTCTTCAAATTCTAATTCTTTTAGAAAAAAAAGATTTAATTCATCTGTGCTAACTATTTCGTACGATGGAGCGGGCAAGATTTTAAAATAGATTTTTATTTTATTAAAAGAAATACAATATCTTTTTCTTAAATCAATCTTATTTTTGCTTGAAAACACTATTGGAAGTCTTAAAATTTTACTTTCTAAACCTATTTGATTTTTTAGTATTTCTTCACAAATTTTTTTTGATTTTGCATAAGAAATCTGGAATGTGTTTGCTTCCTGTGCATAATTTCTTTTAAGATATTTAATATCTTTTGATGAAACAAATAATAAAGAATGTGTTTTTTTAAACTTTTCAATATTCAAGATAAAGTTGTTGAAGATCTTTGTATTAACTTTTATTACATCTATATTTTTCTTTCGAGAAACAGCGGAAAGAAAAATTATTTTGTTGTAATTTTTAATTTTTTCTAACAATAACGGTGGCCAAGGATCGTCACTTTCAAGATCTAATGAAAAATAATTTTTGTATTTATATTTATTTTCTTTTGACTTGGATATTGCAAAAAAGTCGTGATTATTTGACTCTAAAAACTTACAAAAAGAACTACCTATAAGGCCATTTGCTCCAAAAACGACTACTTTACCAATTTCCTTATCCATCTAGTTTTTATTAAGAATCTCTTTGTGCAATTCTTTGAAATCAGAGAACTCATATCCATTTCGGTCTATTAAATCAAGTAATTTTTTAAATTTTGTTTCTACTTTTTTTAAATTATATTTAAATCTAAAATCTGAAATCCTTGAAGCTGAGTGAGGTTTTTTTGGAGGATTTTTATTAGATAATTCAAACGGATGTATGTAAAAGAAAAAAACCTCTTCCTTGATTAAATAATCATTAACTAGCTTTTTCATTATATGCCAAGGTAAAATCCTTAAATATCCTCCACCACATATTGGTAGAGTCTTTTTATAAATCTCTGTAGTTGAAAGTTCAAATTCTAAAAAATCTCCTTTTTTATAGATAAATTTTTTAACTTTTTCGTATTGATCCATCTCAAGGAAACCATAAAGAGGATGGTTTTTAAAATTTATTCTGCTTGAGGAATAGTTAAAACCAAGTCTTGCTAACAAGTCTGCTCTTTCTTTATCTAAGCTAAAACAAGGGGCTCTGTAACCAAATTTTTTATTTTTATTAATTTTGCTCAAAACCTTGTAAGATTTTTTTATATCATTTTCAAATTCTTTCATGGTCAATGTCATTGGTCTTTTGTGATCCCAACCGTGAGAGCTGATATCATATCCAGAATTTGAAAGACTAGAAAAATATTCAATCTTTTTTTCTGCAATTTCTCCCAGAACAAAAAAGCTTGATGGCAAATCATAACGATTTATTAAATTTAAATAATTCTCTAACCCATCCATCATTGAATAATTTTGATCGCATTCTTTTCTATCAAAATAATCTAAATGAAACCAATCTTCAACATCCATAGAAAGAACGGCTTTTTTCATATCAACTTTCCACCATTTTTTCTAAAATCATTTATTTGTTCTACTGATGGCCAAGTTCTATATTTTTTTTCATCATATTTATTTTCTATTTTTTTAACTTTATTAGCTTTTATATTTTCAATCACTCTAACCATGAGATCTCCGCCCATTTCTTTTGTTATTTCAATACTCTGGTATACACTTATGTTTTTTGGGGTTTTCATTTTAACCTGACCTAATATATCTCCATTATCAATTTTACTGTCCATCATATGGATTGTTGCTCCGATAAAGTCTGACTCTTCATATAAAGTCCAGAAACTTGGCAAAAGACCGGAAAATTCAGGGAGAACTGAACAATGAAGGTTGATACAACCTCTTTTAGGGAGATTTAATAATTCTTTTTTAAAAATACATGGTGCTGAAAATGAAACGACTAAGTCTATATTTTTCGCTTTTAAGTACTTGATGATATTTCTTGAATTTATGTCTTTTACTTTAAAAAAAGAGGCTTTCAAAAATAAAGCAACTGATTTATTACTCATCAATAAATTAAACTTTCTTAAAAAAAAAGAATCTAATAAATCTAAAAATTTACCTTTAATCAATTTTAATCCTAATTTAAAGAATTGAAAAAAACCAAATCCTCTTAAAAATAATCCTTTCTTACTTATTAATGCACCTTTTGATGAAACTTCAATAACTGATATTAATTTAGTATCTTTAATATTTTTTAACTTAAGAATATTTTTTGGAATTACAAAATTATCTTCCTGACAAATCACTACAATATTCATATAATTTTAAAGAAATTGAGAGATAAATTTAATTGGGATTCTAGAAAGTAATAGTAAATAATTTGTATAAACTCCATTTACTTTACAACCTTTATACATTTCCTTAGTAATTATAAAGTTGCTTATAATATTTTTTGTACTTTTACCGCCTTTTCTCATTAAAACGCTTGTAAAATCAATTGCCTTGTAACTAATTCTTTCTTTGATCATAATTCTCACTACAAGCTCAAAGTCTGCAGAAATTTTAAAATCTCTTAAATAAAATCCATAATCCTCAAAAACTTTTTTTTTAATAAACATTCCTAAATGTGGAGGCATCCATCCAAATCTGATCATCCAGGGTTTAAAATTTAATGCATTAAGTTTTCTCAAACTTTTTTTTCCATTTTTATTCATATATCTTACATTGCTTAAAATACAATCAATATCATCACCTTTTATGGAATTTACTATCTCTGCTATCACATTTTTTGAAGAATAAGTATCGTCAGAGTGGAGCAATCCAATATAATCTCCTGTTGCAATTGATATGCCTTTATTGAGAGCATCATAAAGACCGCCATCTTTCTCTTTAATCAGAATATCTATTTTGTCTTCATATTCTTTTATTATTTCATGAGATCCATCATCAGAATCTCCATCAATTAATATATATTGAATATTAGAATAGGTTTGATTTAAAACTGATTCAATAGTTTCTCTGATAGTTTTCTCGCCATTAAAATTAATTGTAATAATTGAAATCTTTGGAAAATTACTTTTCATCATAAAACTTAATAAAAAATATCTTTCAATTAATTATCCTCTAGAGATGATGCATTTCTTGAAAAGAAAATTTTATGTTTTTTAAAACATTCTTCTTCTTTAAAATTATTTATAATAGTTTTTCTGGACTCATTACCAAATTCTTTTACTTTTTCTCTATTTTTTAAAAAAAATCTTATTTTTTTTTCAGCCTCAGTATGATTATCAACGATAAATCCATTAACATCGTCCTTTACATATTTCGGAACATCTCCGACTTTAAATGAAATAACTGGTTTTTTCATTGCCATGGCTTCCCAAACAGATATTGGCGAAGATTCTTTTCTTGATGTACAAAAATATAAGTCTGAATCTTGTAAAATCTTTTTAACATTATCTGAAAAACCCAAAAATTCTAAGTTTTTTATTTTTAATTTATTAATTAAATCATTAAGGGATTTAAAATATTTTTCTTGAGAAGAAAAAACTTGTCCAACATTGAGGAATTTAACCATAGGTTTATCATTATTAAATTTTTCTGCTGTGAGAATAAATTCTTCTAAACCTTTAACAGGATTAATGTTTGAAACATTTACAACATAAAAATTTTTTTTAACTTCACTATCATTGGAATTTGGAACAAAATAATTTATGTCTATTGGAGAAGAGATAATTTCAAAATCTTGTAAATTTTTTATAACTGGTTTGTAGTAAATAAAAGTTTTTTCAGAGGCAAATATATAAAACCTAACAAGCCTAGAAAGCTGAGAAAAAACCAATCTTATTAACCAAGGAACATAAGTATCATTTAAATGCCAAACAACTTCAGTTTTAGAGATTAACCCCGCAAGCACTCCTTTAATTTGCCAAGAGCCTCCACAAATATAGATGTAGTCGTATGGATTCTTTTTTAGGTGCATAGAAATTTTAAAGACATCAGGAATAAAAAAAATCGTATATTTAAACAAATTTAGGAATCCTTTTTGCAGTCTGTTTATATTGATATGAGTATAATTTAAATTTGATGAGTTAAGCTTAAAGGAAAAATTCTCTAAATCTTTTGAAGAAATTAAAAAATCAAATTCTAAAAAATCATCATTATTTTTAGCTATGGAGTACATGTATTGATGCGGACCTCCAAATCTCGAATCCTCAAAAAAATTAATAACCTTAGTTTTCACGACCCGTTGATCTAATTATTAAGTCCTTTTGAAAACAAATTGCTAATAAAAATGCAAGAATAAACTTTCCAGTCCCCAAAGCAAAAGATTCATTGAAAAAGCTAAATATTAAAATTGCAAAGAATCCCCAAAAAAGCTCAGTATGCTTACTTTTAAAAAGTTCTTTGCATATCAGAGTAATTATAAAAAAATAATATAAAGAACCTATGATACCTGTTCTAAATATAACATCTTGATATTGTCCATGAGCTGATCCACTAAGTTCATCAAAAAGTATCCATACCCCCAAAAATCCTGATCCAAGGAATAAATTATTGGACACAAAATCCATTATTTCTGAATAAATAAAAATTCTATAACCCTCACTGGACCATTGGGAAACGTATGTTATCTTGCTTGAAGGAGCAAAGTTTAAAATAGATCCATCAATAATGGGTTTTAAAAGAAATATTTCAAAAAATGTAAAGAGGTAAGGAGCGAAACTCAGTACAAAGACGATGAATAATGAAGAAATTAATAATGCAAAAAGAAGGCTGTAGACTTTGCGCTTTATTGATTCATTTCCAAAGAATACATAATATAAGAAATAAAAAAATATGCTCAAAATTAAAGCTAAAAATGATGATCTATTGAAAGTCAGAAGTATTCCTAAAATCATAAGCAACAAAATCAAATATTTTAAAATTTTAAAATAGTTGTTATCTGCCTTAAAAAGAAAAGATACCCAAAAAGCCATTAAATAAACAAATCCATATCTTGTTCCCCCATCAGCAATTGTAAACTTTGAAAGTCCACTAAGGTTCCCCAATCCAATTTGAAACGCTTCAATTAAAGAGGGTATCAAATCAATCAAAGCTGCAACAATAAGAGAAAATTTGAAGGCAATTATATGATCCTGATTAAACCTTACAAAAGTTAAAAAAAACATTGAAATAAAAATTACAAAACTAATAAATCTTCTGTCAATAAAATGTACGTAATGATCATTTATAAAAATACTTATAATCAAAATGCTTGAATACATAAAAATTCCCAGAATTATAAGTGGGGAAGGAATTTGTATTTCTTTGCGAAAAAAAACAATAAATAATGGGTAAAAAAAGAACTGGTATGCTGTATTTGCTCCCAAAGACTCAAGCCATATTGGAATCAAAAAAATTGTGAAAAAAAATGTGCTGACAAGGAAAAGCTTAAAATCAGCTATCATAAGTGTTACCTTACTTTTGAAGCTTTGCACAAACTAAATCAGCATAATCATTCTTTTCAAGATAGATTTTCCAAAATAGTTTGGTAATTTTTGTCTCTGGAAAAAGAGCGCATTTAATTTTCTTTATCATAATATTTTATATCTTATTAAATAAGGAGTACCTCTGATACTTTCTTTCAATTTAAACTCCTTATTTTCATCTAGAAAATCTTCTAATGCTCTTCTAGCGCCAGGAAAATCCTCTTTTGAATGTTTATTTTTTTTTAGATAAAAATCATCTATAACTATTATTCCTCCTTTGACGACTTTATTTGATAAATTTTCTAAGGGGTCCTTAATAGACTTATAAAGATCGCCATCAAGGTGGAGTATGGAAATCTTTTTTATTTTTAAATCTTTGGTAGTTTTTTCAAAAAAACCTTTAATTATATTTAATTGATTTTTTCTGAGGTTTCCTAAATCAGCCTTTTTTAAAATTTTTTTTAAGTTTTCGACCGAATAATTAAATTCATTGTTAGGCGACCTACTCCATTCTCCTTTTTTAGGATTTCTAGACGAATTGTCTTCTTTAGTTGGCTCTGGAAATCCTGAAAAGCTATCAAGTGCATAAATTTTCCTTCTAATTTTATTATTACTAATAGATTCATAGTATCTGTTTAAGGACAAAAGAGTAATTAAAGACCTTCCTCTTCCTACTCCGCATTCAACAATATCCCCTTTGATATTTTTTATTAAATTAAAATAAATAGACCAATAATAAACGTTGAGAATATTTGAAGAGTTTAAAATATGATAATAATCGTTTACCTCCTTCGAATGAGTTACCTGATCAAATAAATTAGTCATCTAGTTTTGATCCAACAATGGAATTGATAGCCCCTTATCATTTTTATATATCATTGAAACTAAGTTGTCGCTATGAGTTAAATCATTTTCTGGATCCCAAACTTTAGTAACTTCAAGAGCTGATGTTTTTTTGGAGTTACTTTTTGTTAGGGTATGCACTAAAATTATATCAAAAAATTATTTAATCTCTTCTTGAGACCTCACTACATAGCTCTTCGAAATCAAATAAAAATTGTCGGGTATTTCATTTAAATAAATAACTTTTTCAAAAAAGTGATCCTCTCTAGTCATAACATGCCATGTCCAGAAAATTTAACTATATTTGTATCAAAGTTTGTCAATTTTCCAAAAATTCTATTTTTTTTTCCCAGAACAAAGAACTATGAAATTCTCTTCATTACATAATGCACAAGGATTATTTCTCCCTACCATGAGGTTCTCCCTCCATCAACAGACACAATTGATCCATTCAAGTAACTTGATGCATCGCTAAGCATCCATATGATAGTGCCTTGGTATTCATCTTTTCTTGCCATTCTAGCAAGTGGAATCTTTGAGCTAACTTTTTTTATAAAATTTTTAGATTGGCCATCCTCTATTCCGCCTGGACAGATTGCATTAACTCTTACATTTTTGTCAGGCCAGTAAGTAGACATATATCTTGTCATTCCAATAAGCCCAGATTTTACAACGGAGTAAACTAATGGTTTCACAGGCTGATTTTCTTTTTTTAGACCTTTTATTTCATATAGAGACTGATCCGGACCTATAAGGCCTAAATCTGATGAAATATTGATTATTGTTCCTCCATTTGGATTGTTTGAAATAGCTTTGCCATAATACTTTGAACATAGAAAGGATCCAGTCAGACCAACCGATATGCTTTTATTCCAATCCTCAAGCGAAAAATTTTCTATCCTAAGATTCTTATTTTTTGAAAAATCTTTAATATTTGGATTTATAGAAGCATTATTTATCAATCCATCTACATGTTTAAATTTAGATAATAAAGTTTTTACATTTTTCTTGACCTGATTTTCTTTAGTAATATCCACTTTGTAAAATTCAGAAACTTTTCCATATTTCTTATTTAAATCCCTACTTAGATCTTTTACTTTTTTTTGATTAATATCAATAAGAATTGGTCTGCCCCCAAACTCAGCAACAGCCTCAGCATGCTTTGCCCCTAATAGGCCAGCTGCGCCTGTTATGACAATTATTTTTTCATGGAGATCAAAAAGATGTTTCATTTAAAGCCTACAGTCTGTCCTCCATCTACATTAATAGAAGAACCATTTATAAACTTTGCTTTGTCGGAGCATAAAAATAAAACTAATGAAGCAACATCATTTGGCTCTCCAAATTTTTTTAATGGTACTTTTTTGTCAATCATTTCTTTTACATCTTTGGCATTTTTCTTTAGTTTGGACTCCCATATACTTCCTTTAAAAAAAATATTTCCTGGATTAACCACATTTACGCGAACCTGGGAGTCTATTTTTCTTGAAAGACCTTTGGCCAGAGTAACTAAGCTGCTCTTAGCTGTTGAATATGCTAACGGAGCACCTAATTCTTCTATACCCGCAATAGAAGAAATAAAAACGATAGAACCTTTAGATTTTTTTATAAGAGGTAAGAAAATCTTAAGCGAGTTTAAAGCAGACGTAAAGTTTATATTCCAAGAGGACTCCCATTTAATTGGGTCAAGTATATCTCTTGAACCAATAGATCCATCTCCAACATTTAATACTAAATGATCAAGAATTTTCCATTCCTTTTCTAATTTCTTCCGAAGAGATACAAGAGAGTTTTTTCTCAAGCAATCGCATTTTTTTACAAAATAATCTTTTCTATTAAAACTTTTCAAATTTAATTTACATTTAGAGATATTTTTATCATCTCTAGAAATAAATGCTACTTTAGCCCCTTCTTTTAAAAAATTTTCTCCTATTGTGAATCCAATGCCTTTTGTTGAACCAGTTACAAGAACTTTTTTATTTTTGAGATTAAGATTCATAATAAATTTTACTTAAAGTTTTAAGCTATGACCATTCTTTTTAATTTCGAATTCTATAAATTCTAAATCTTTAAACTCGTCTATCTCTTGGACAAACGGTGTTTCAAACAAAATCATATTGTCACCATAAAGATTTTTTTTATTTAAAAAATGATTGGTTTTTATAATATCTACGTAACCATTAGGAACATAAATGTCTTCAAATTTTTGTCTTGGGCTGTTTATTTTTTCTAGAGAAATATTTTTTGAAAGAGGAATTGCAAACCCTTTTTTATCTTTAGTAAGCCATTTAAGCGGAGACTCAGAAAATTTATGTCCTGATCTAAGGGAAGTTGACGACTTATCTTTTTTAATTTTACTGAGTGCCTGTTTTATTATCTTTGGGTTTCTCAAGGGAGTAGTAGGCCTTAAATGAACCATGAAATCAGGTATGCTCAATTTTTCTTTCAACATCCAATTAAAAAAATGATCAAAAAAGTCATAATCTGTAGAATTATCTTGAGAAAATTTTTTTGGCCTTAAAAAAGGCACCTCAGCCCCATATTTTTTTGCTATTTTTGCATATTCCTTTGAATCTGTTGAGACAATCACTCGTTTAATACCTGCTAATTTTGCAGCATTTATAGAAAAAGCAATTAATGGCAGATTGCCTAAACGGACGATATTTTTATTTTTTATGGATTTTGATCCCGCTCTAGCTGGAATTATTGCTAAACACTCTTTCAATTTAATTCGAAGTTTTCTCTTAGCCACATAAGCTGTTTTTTAAAAATTTCTAAGCCTAAATTATCTCTATAGGCTTGAAGAATAAATAAGCCTTGATAATTTACTTTTTTAAAATAATTTAAACATTCAAAAATTTTTGCATCGCCTTTTCCAAGAAATATTGATTTTCCTTGAAATTTTCTATCTTTTATATGAACGTCAGTAATTAGATCTCCGTAAGAGTTAAATTCTTCAAAAGGATCAAAACCCATACTGGCACTATTACCAATATCATAATTTACTTTAAAAATTTTAGAGTTTAAATCTTCTAAAAGAGTTTTAAATTTTTTTGGCTCAAGGTCTGTTTCTAGGCATATATTAATTTTTTGATCTTCTAAAAATTGTGTTATTGGCTCCATGCATTTTAAAAAATTATACAAATCTTTTTTCTTACTTATACTAGATTTGTCTACACATGGTATAACAATGTTAGTTACGTTAAGGTCTTTGGCGTTTGAAACTAATTTTTTTAATAAATTTATACTTCCTTTAGATATTTTATCATTTTCGGAGTGAAAAGGAGCATCCATAAAGTAATCTGCACATATCGATTTAACC
>MDTG01299431.1_pt1 | contig 13204 bp, 13 predicted proteins | sample 811421 | NCBI WGS metagenome assembly MDTG01 (sample SAMN05326645, study PRJNA326480) | marine metagenome | isolation source: seawater | place: Pacific Ocean: South East | collected 2011
CAGAAAAGCAGGCTAAAGAACTTTTTGGAGTTATAATAAATGAAGAAAATCATCTAAAGAAAATTGATATGGAGCAAACCAAAAAATTAAGGAACGGGAATATTTGAAAATGAGGTACCCTGTAAAAGCTTTAAAAGATCATAGAGTTACTGAGAGCAAAGTTGAAATTAATAATTTGGAAATTCTTTATAAAACTTGTAATGTTTTTGACAAAAATACCATAGATCACTTGATAATTTTTTCTAAATTTTTATGTCCTCATGATTGGTTAGATGATAAAGTTTATTTTAAAGTTATCAATAATATAGATATTGAATGTTCAGAGAGTTTTGAATTAAGGTTACAAGTTCTTGAAATAAAAGAGTGTTTAAGAGTAAAGGGGTTCTTAGAGGTTAATGAAAAAGAAGCAATACAAATTTTAACGGAATTAGATCAAAAGCCTAGTTTTCTAACTTTTTTGAAAAAAGTAATTTTTTATTTGTATGATGATTTAACAGTTTGGGAAGGTTGTGGATATGAAGGCGTTAATGGTTGTAAAACAAATTCAGAAAGGGAAGGAATAAATGATATTGATTGGTTGCCTGAACCTCCGTTAAATTTGAATTAAAAGGATAGAATTTTGAAAAAAATTTCGCTTAATGATGATAGAGTTGTAGTTGTAATTGGGTCTGGTGCATCAGGTGGAACTGTTGTTGAAAATTTATGTAAAAGTGGTTTGGATGTTGTTCTAATAGAAGCAGGAAAATTTATTCAGGCAAAAGAATTTTATCAGGATGAAAATGCTGCCTTTAATCAATTAGCTTGGAAAGAAAAAAGAATTTCTTCAGGTGATTGGAATATAACTAAAGATAACCCAGATTATCCTGCTTGGTTGTGTCAAGCAGTTGGTGGTACAAGTATTCATTGGACTGGAACTGCTTTAAGAATGAAAGATTACGAATTCAACCCACTTTCAACATATGGTTCCGTAGAAGGTGCTAATTTAATAGATTGGCCGATAAATTTAAAAGATTTAGAGACATACTATGATTTAGCAGAAAAAAAAATGGGTGTTTCTGGAACAAATGGATTACCTCAACATCCTACCAACAATAATTTTAAAATTATGTATCATGGAGCGGTAAAAGCTGGTTATGAGAAGATTAGTAAAGGTAGATTAGCTATAAATTCTATAGAGTATGATAATCGTCCACCTTCCAACCAAGATGGGTTCACTATTTCTGGTGATAAGAGAATGTCAAAATGGTCCACTGCTTATATTGAAATTCCAAGAGCTCTAGAAACAGGCCATCTTGACTTGAGAACTTCATGCAGAGCAATCAAAATTGAAATTGATAAACATGGACATGCTGAAGGTGTTGTTTATGTAGATGGGGGTGGAGTTGTGAAAAAACAATTATGTAAAATCGTAGTCTTGGCAGCAAATGCGATAGAAACTCCACGTATTTTATTAAACTCACATTCAAAAAAGTTTCCTAATGGCTTAGCAAATGGATCGAATTTGGTTGGTAAAAATTTTATGAGGCATATGACATCTTCTGTCTGGTCAGTTTTTGAAAAACCTGTTCGTATGTATCGCGGAGAAATGATGCCTGGATTAATAAGTGATGAAAGTTTTCATGATAGCACGAGAAACTTTGTTTCTGGTTATTATATTCAACTATTATCATTGTCATTGCCAGCTATTGCTTCTTCATTGCAGCCGGGTCTTTGGGGAAAAGATTTTTCTTGGGCTATGGATCATTATGGAAATATGGCAGGATTGTATGGCTGTGGTGAAGATATGCCTCAAATTGACAATAAAATTACTCTTTCAGATGAAAATGATTCATATGGTGTTCCAATTGCCAAAGTTCATTATAGTGATCATTTCAACGATATTAAAATGAGAGAAAGTTCATATTTAACAATGTCAAATATTCACAAATTATCAGGAGCTGTAAAAATTTATAAGACTCCTCCGTATCCTGCATCACATAATATGGGAACTACAAGAATGAGTACTGATCCTTCTGAAGGAGTTACAGACAAATGGGGAAAAACTCATGAAATTCCAAATATTTTTGTAGCAGATGGAAGTTGTTTTCCCTCATCTTCTGCAGCTAATCCTACACTTACCATAGTTGCATTGGCTTTAAGACAAAGTGAAAAAATTAAATCTATTTTAAGTAAATAAAAAATTACCAGTTTAGCTCATTTCCATCATAGTTGAAAAATTTTCCCGTATCTTCAAATTTTAACTTTTCAATAACATTTAGTAAACCAGACACACTTGTTTTTGTTTCCAAATCAGCAATTTTTCCACCCATATCAGTTTTAACCCAACCAGGATGAAGAGATACCACAGTAAATCCAGATGATTTTAAATCAATTGAAAGACCTTTTACTAACTGGTTTAAAGCAGATTTTGATGTTCTGTAAATATAATGTCCACCATCTACATTATCGCTTATTGACCCCATAAAAGAGCTTATGTAGATTAACTTTTTTTCATTTCCATTATTGATGTTTTCCGATAATGCTTTAGTAATATGTAATGGTGCAATCAAATTTACTTTGAAAACTTCTAACCATGAATCAATATCAAATAATCCATCTTTTAAATTTTTAAGACCAAATTTTGTTCTTGCATCTTCTGGCTTATAAAAACCAGGGCCATATATTCCTGCATTACATATAAAAATGTCAATTGGAGTTTCCCCCAATAGATTATGGAAATTTTCTATTTCATTATTTTTACTCAAATCTAATGAGATAACTTTTAATTTATCTTTAAACTTTAGAAATTTCTTTTTTAAATTAGTTGATTTCTCGTCATTTCTGCATGTTGCAATTACATAATGACCCTTTTCTAAGAGTTGATTAACGAATTCAAAACCAATTCCTCGATTAGCACCAGTGATTAATATTTTTTTCAAATACGGCCTCCTTATTATTCTAAATAATAAAAATTATTCAAAAATTTATCGTGGTAGTTCTCTTATGGCATATCTTTTGCAAATATCAAAACTAATTTTAACTTTATTATTTTTGGTGAAAAAATGAATATGAACATAAATACAGATCCTTTAAACATTTCAAAAAATGATGATATTTTCGAAACTTATTTTGATAGTGGACAGCTTCGAGATAGAGTTACTGTTAAAAATGGAAAAATAGATGGTGTTTTAGAATATTATTATGAATCCGGACAATTAGCGACAAAAGTTAATTATGTGAATGGAAAGTTAGATGGTTTACTTGAAACATACTATGAGAACGGAATGTTAGAAGCTACGGGTGTAAACAAAAATGATAAACAGGAAGGTATTTGGGAGAAGTTTTATAAGTCTGGCAAGTTGTTAATGAGAATGAATTATAAAAATGATAAAAATCATGGCCCTACATACTCATATTATGAAAATGGTCAGTTAAGAAACGAGGCTCATTATAAAAGTGGAAAATTACATGGTATTGTAAAAAAATATTTTGAAACAGGTCAGCTAGAAGCACAAGTTAAATACAAAGACGGAAAACAACACGGTTTACAGGAAACTTTCTATAAAAATGGACAATTAGAAGAAAAAGTTAAATTCAAAGATGGTCAACCTAATGGACCATGGGAACATTTCGATGAAAATGGAAATCTATTAGAAAAACGGAATTATGATGAAGGAACTATCAAAAAAGATAAAGATACTTCTTAGGAAATTTTGTGAATTTAGAAATAAAAAATTTTCAAACTAACTCTAAAAATTCAGATTTTAAGATTTCGTTATGCATTCCAACTTATAATAGAGGTAAATTAGCCTACTACAATGCAAAACATGTAACAAAAAATCTTAAATCTAATTGGGAGTTAGTAGTCTTAAACAATGGTTCAAATAATGAAGAACAATATTATAACAAAATTAACAAAATTTCAAAAAAGGTTGAAAATGTAAATTACATTTTAAAACCACAAAATACAGAGTTTGTTGGAAATTTTATAGACTCATTTAAATTTTCAACAGGAAAATATATTTTCTTTATCAGTGATGAAGATAGATTTAATTTTAAGAATTTTGCTAAACTAATAGGTTTCTTGGATGAAAACCCTGATTTAATCGCCGTTAGACCTTCTATTAGCAATGCTAGAGGTGAAAAAAGACAAAATGCTTTCAAAAAAGAAAATAGAATATTCGAAAAAGGTTATGATGCTCTTGTAAATTTTAGTATCTGGAATAGCTACCTCACAGGAATGGTATATAATAGAGAAAAAGTTATTGATTTGGGACTATTAAAAAAGTTAGAAAAAAGATTCGTAAAAAATCGTTTTTACCCTCATATATATCTTGATATGCTAGCAAGTGCTAAATGTAGAGTAGCCACTTCATCAATTTCAATAGCAACAGAAGGAAAAGCTCAAAATATTAATCCAGGTAATTTAAAAGAGGTTTTTGATGATTGGGAAAATTATTATGGCCCTTACACATTAGGGAGTAGATTAGATCAATTTATTGTTGAAAGAGATGGTCTTCATGAAGCAACATGTTTGATAAATGATGAATTTAACACTGATATTTTTTTTAATGCATATCTTCAACTATGTGTAAAATTTTTGAGAAATGTTCTCATTGCTAATATGCCAATGTATGAAAAACACAACATCAATATCCTTTATCTTAATGAAACTGTTAATCAATTTTTGATATCATCAATTAGAAATTATAAAAACTTTGAATTTTACGCTAAGGTTTTGACCTCTGAGATAAGAAGGATTTCTAAAGCTTTTGTGAAAGTTTATTTAGATAGTAAAAAATAAAATTTATTTAATTTTTTTTATTATATATTCTCTATAGTACATAAAGATACCAGAAAATATTACTATTAAAATTCCCAATGTAGTTAAAATATCAATTTTTTCTTCAAAAAGAAAATATCCAAAAAATACAGCCCATAATATTAGTGTATATCTAAATGGTGAAACAAAACTTATATCTCCGTATTTCATAGCAGGAACAGAAATGAGGAAAGCAATCGCTATTAATAATCCAGCACCTGAAAGAGAAATATATGATTTTAGGGAAATAGGTGTCCAACTATTTTGCAACAAAAGCCCAATCCCTCCTGTAATTGTAAGAGCTAATATTGTTAAAAATGTAATAAAAAAAGGGGATATTTCATAGCTTATTTTTCTAGTTGTTATTTCTCTAAATGATATTAATAAAACAGCTATTATTGCATATATAGAAAAAATATTAAATTCTTCTGAATTTGGTTTAATTATTAATAGAACACCAAACAAACCAAAGAAAATCGCTAAAAGGCGAAAATTACCTATCTTTTCTTTTAAAAATAAATATGAAAAAAATGTTACCATTAATGGAATAACTTGTATAATAGCCATTAGGTTGGCTAGAGGAAGATTAAATAATGCAGTCAAAAAAAATAAAGTAGCTAATACGTCAGCTATTACTCTTAAGAAAATAAAAACAAAGCTCTTACTATCAATTTTATTAGAAAAAGAGTTAAGATATAAACAAATTAAACCTAAAAAAACTGTTGAAAATAAGCCTCTAATAAACATTGTTTGAAAAATATTTAAATCTGAGACTGCATATTTAATAAGAGTGTCATTGAAAATGAAGGCGGCTGTCGATATAGACATAAAAGTAGAACCAAGAATGTTATTTTTATATTTTGACATGATAAATTAATCTAATTCATAACTTAAGTTTATGAACAGTAATTTTTTCTTTTCTTCCCCTTACTTCCAAATCTTTAGTATCTGTAGAATTTATTTCTTCAGCTAATCTAATCTTAAGATCCTCAGAGATTAAAACATCAGCATTTTCATCTTTACATTTTTCACAAAGTCTACTTGCAACATTAACAGTGTCCCCTATAACTGTAAATTCTACTCTTTGGTCGTTTCCAATATTTCCAACAACGCATGGACCAAAATGTATTCCTATTCTGTGAGTTATAGGTTCTAAGTCGTTTTCGATTCTTTCTTTTGCCCATTGGCGCATACTAATTTGCATTTTTCTTGCACAATCAAGAGCGTTTTGGGCGTCATTTCCTCTAGATGAAGGAGTTCCAAAAGTTGCCATAACCGAGTCTCCTATAAATTTGTCGACAGTTCCGTTACTACTAAAAATAGCTGCAACCATTTTTGCTTGATACTCTGAAACAAGTTTCAAAACTTCTTCTGGTTTTAAATTTTCAGATATTGAAGTAAACTTATTAATGTCGGTAAATAAAACGGCTACTAGAGATTGTGATTTGTTTGAATTATTCAAATTTAAACCACTTTTTTCAATTTCTTCTTTTATTTCAGGTGAAAAATATCTTCCAAGTTGGGCGTTTGATCTTTCAATGTTTGAGGTCTCAGATGTTAATTTATCAAATTGCCAGCTTGTCATCAAAACAATGATTATGATAAATACAATTAATTGTAAATTTACCACAAAAAATTGAGTATTTATAGCATTAGGATTTGTAAGAACTTCAAGAAATGATAAGGAAAAAAAAGTATTTGGATTTATTATTGATGGTATAATTTGAATTATAGTCAAAATCAAAATAGCTATACAAATAAATAATGTAACCTTGAACCTCAAATACATCACTGAACCTATTAAAAAAAATAATTGAAGAATATATTGATAATCAAGCAACCTTCCAGAATATTTTTCTATGTCTACTCCAGATAAAGAAAGGTCTAATATTTGAAGAAAATTAATTGAAAAGTAAATCAAAAAAAATACTAACAAACTAGCAAATAATAATAGATTATAGTTCTTAAGATTTGTTCTTAAAGATATTGCTGCGGTAAAGACAAATCCTAATAAGAAAACTAAAGGAAATAGAGTTTTTGCAATTTCTGTTTCTGCAGTTGGAATTAAAAGAACAGTTAAGCAAAAAATAAAATTTATTACTGCAAATGTTCCCGCAGTCAATTTTAAACCTGTTACATACCTACTTTTTTTTAACTTATTTAATTCCATAGTAAACCCATCAATAGATTTATATTATAATGAATTATAAAAAAAATTAAAATAGAAATTGAGTTTTTTTTTAATATGTATGATTATAAAAAAAATGGAGTAAAAAATGAGTTTGTATTTAGGAATAGATATTGGAGGAACTTTTACCGATTTTGTATCTTTCGACTCTAAAACTAATAAAGTCAAAGCATGGAAAAATTTAAGTACCCCTGAAAATCCTTTTGATGGTGTATTAAAAGGAATAAAAGAGATTGAAGAACTGAACTCTATAAAAAAAATTAGGTTGGGAACCACTATTGCAACTAATGCAATTTTACAAAGAAAAGGTGCTAATGTAGCATATATTACAACTAAAGGATTCAGAGATATTCCATTTATTCAAAGAGGAAATAGAAAATCTCACTATGACATGACCTGGATAAAATCTAAACCTCTTGTTTCAAGAAGGAATTGTTTTGAAATAGATGAAAGAATAAATCATAAGGGTGAAATTTTAAAAAAAATTAATGATAAAGAAATCATAGATTTAATTAAAAAAATTAAATCTTCCAATGATATTCAAGCTTTAGCTGTAAATTTTTTATTTTCTTATATTAATCCAATTCATGAATTAAGAGTTAAAAAAATTATTTCCGGAGAATTAAAAAATATACCAATTTCTACCTCTTTTGAAGTACTCCCAAAATGGAAAGAATATGAAAGGGCATCTACTACTATTGCTGATGCATACTTAAAACCTTTAGTTAAAGAAAGTTTTCAATTAATTGAGGATTCATTCAAACAAATTGGTTACAAAGGTAAAATTGTTGTTATGCAATCTAATGGTGGAGAAAACTCTTTTGAAGGTGCAATTGAAAGGCCTGTTCAAATGACTGTATCTGGACCAACAGGAGGGGTTGTGGCAACTAGAGAATTATCTAAATCTATTAAAAAACCTAATATAGTAAGTTTAGATATGGGTGGAACGAGTACTGATTGTGCAGCAATAATTGATTTTAAAGAAAGGTTTACAACAAATTTTGAAATAGAGTGGGGATTACCTATTCAAGTTCCAATGATAGATGTCAGGACTATTGGAGCAGGAGGAGGATCAATTGCATGGATTGATAAGGGTGGTTTATTACAAGTTGGTCCACAAAGTGCTGGTGCTAACCCTGGACCTGCATGTTATTCAAAAGGTGGCACTTATCCAACAGTAACTGATGCAAATGTAGTTTTGGGTAGGTTGAATCCTAATGAGTTTCTTGGAGGATCCATGGAAATTGATTATCATAAAGCAGAAAAAGCGATTTCAGAAATAGCACAAAAATTAAATTTAAGCTTACATAATACAGCAAATGCAATTATCCAAATTGCCAATAATAGTATGGTAGGAACATTAAGAACGGTCTTATTAGAAAAAGGTTTTGATCCTAGAGATTTTTCTTTATTAGGTTTTGGCGGTGCTGGACCTTTACATGTAAATGAATTGATGGCTTTGGAGAATATACCTTATGGCATTGTTCCTTTGCATCCAGGTCAGTTTTCAGCATTTGGGTTTATAATGACTGATGCTAGAGTAGATAGAGAAAGGACTATTCAACAGTCTTCAAAAAGTTTTGACATTAAAGGAACTAATATCCTATTTTCTGAACTTGAGAGTTTAGCCGTTAGAGAATTGATTGGAGAAAATAAAAATATTAAATTTGAGATAAATAGAACTGTTGATTTAAGGTATCTTGGACAAAATTATGAATTAAAACTCAATTTTGATCACTCCGCTTTTAACCAAAATAACTTAAAAGAACTGTGGGATGATTTTCATTTGCTTCACAAAAAAAGATTTAATTTCTCAATTCCTGGTGAAACGATTGAAATGGTTAATTTATCTATTAGTGTTGTAATTCATGGTGAAAAACCAAAACTTAATAGTTTGAAAAAAAATAACTCTTCTCCAAAAATAAAAGAAAAACGAGATATATGGTTTAAAGATAAGTTTGTCAAAACAAGTGTTTATGAAAGATCTGACTTTTTTTCAGGACAACAAATTTCTGGACCTGCTGTAATCATCGAACCTGCTTCAACGACCTTAGTTTTACCTGATTATTTAGCAAAAGTGGATGATTTTGGCAATATTCATATTTATTCAAAAGATGGAGGGTAAAATGGACCCAGTGATGATGAAAATATTAGACTCAACTTTAGTTTCTGTTTGTAGAGAAATGGGTATAACTCTTATGCAAACTTCATATTCAACCATATTTAATGAAGCATTAGATTTTTCATGTGCAATAGCTGATGAAAATGGAGACATGATTGCTTGTGCTGAGTTTTGCCCTGCTCAGATAGGAGGAATGCCTCTTTTAGTTAAATCAGTGGTTAAAGAGATTCCTATAGAAACAATAAATCCAGGAGATGTAATTTTACATAATGATCCTTATAGGGGAGGATTACATACTCCAGAACATACTTTTTTTAAACCTTTTTTTGTAGATAATGAGTTAATGGGGTTTGCCGTGTCAATTGGTCATGTTGCGGAGGTTGGAGGCATGGTGCCTGGTGGTTTTTGTGGAGAAGCTACAGAAATATTTCATGAAGGATTAAGAATTCCTCCTGTTAAAATAGTAGAAGGAGGAAAACATAATAAAGATATTTGGAAACTCCTTCTAGCAAATGTTAGAACACCTAGATATAATTTTGGAGATTTAAGTGCTCTAATTAGCGCAGTTGATTTGGGTGTAGTTAAAATGCAGGATATTTTTTCAAAATATGGTAAAGAAACTGTAAAAAAAACCTGCAAAGACTTAATGGATTATTCTGAAAGAAGGATGAGAGCTGAAATATCAGAAATTCCTGATGGAAAGTATTCATTCAATGACATAATTGAAGACGATGGAATTGAAGATAAAATATATGATATATGTGTTGATATTTTTAAAAAAGAAAGCAATATAATAGCTGATTTTTCACGAAGTTCAAAACAAGCTAAAGGTCCTATTAATGCTACTTTAGGTGTTACAATTTCAGCAACATATAATGCAATGTTACATCTAACTGATCCTACAATTCCAAAAAACTCTGGTTGTTTCAGACCAATAAAGGTTCTTGCTTCTCCAACATCTGTTGTTAATGTTGATTTTCCTGCTCCAGAAGTAGGTGGAAATACCGAGGCTCATCCTAAAATTGCAGGTGTGGTTATTGGCGCTTTGTCTAAAGCTATTCCAAATTTAGCAATGGCTGCAGAAGGTTGTACTCATGGAAACTTTGTTTTTGGAGGAGTAGATGCAGAAACACAAGAATACTTTGCTTGCTATGATATAGAAGTTGTAGGCTGGGGGGGAAGAAGTTTTGCTGATGGAAATGATGCTTGTGACTCAATAAACGGAAACTGTAGAGTAACACCTGTTGAGGTTTTTGAAGTAAGATATCCTTGGATGATTGAAAATTGGACTTTTTGTCAAGATAGTTGTGGTGCTGGTGAATTCAGAGGAGGTCTTGGATATGAAAAGACAATGATATGTCTTAATGATGAAATAATGATTTCGCAAATGACAGATAGGCATAAAAATAAACCTTGGGGACTTAATGGAGGAGGTGATGGTGCGAAAGGTGCTACATTGTTTTTAAAAGCTCAAAAAAAAGATTGGAAGAACGCATCAGAGTTATATGGCAAACCTTCTCCTAGCAAATTTTCAAATATTAGTATTAAAAAAGGAGATAGGGTAAAATTAGTTATGCCTGGCGGAGGAGGTTATGGAGATCCAAAAAAAAGAACACAAACGAAACTAAAAAACGACATTATTGATGGCTTGGTCAGCATTGATGCTGCTAAAAAAATTTATAATTACAAGGAAGAATAAAATGAAGTTTTCTGGAAATGGGTTATACATCGAAGAGTATATAAAGTGCCAAAATTGCGGATACTTAATTTATGAAACTGAATTCAATAAAACAATAAAAAATAATGAAGAAAAAATTTTCTGTTCAAAATGGTGTTTAGATTGGTTTAATTCAGATGATAAAGATAGTTTGGTTTAATCATTATCTTGATTGTCAATAATTGTAGCTGTTCCAGCAACTGCTGCTCCAGCTTTGCAATCGTCAAAGAAAACCTCACCTAAAATGCATCCACCTGCAACATTACCAAATAATCTTTCGCCCTGTTCAGTTAAATATTGAGTTTGACATCCTGATAACGAAATTGTTAATAGAGTTAAAATTGTTAGTTTTTTCATATTTTCCATCCTTCTTAAGATTATGTTATCATATTTATTATAAAATTAAAATGATAATATAATTAATTTATTTAATAAAAGGTATCTTAAAATGTCAAAAATTTATCAAATAGTTATTTATAACTCCATATCCGATGTAAAAAAATTACAGAATTACGCTAAGCTTTCTGGACCTGCAGTAAAAAAAGCAGGAGGTAAAATTTTAGGGAAAGGTGAACCGATTCTTGTTAAGGAACAAGGAAAGAAAACAAGAACTGTTCTAATCGAATGGAATTCTTTAGAAGAAGCAATCAATTGTTATAATGGTGATGATTATCAAAAAGCGTTAGAAGAACTTGACAACTCTGCAGAAAGAGAATTTAGATATATTGAAGAAATAAGTGAATAATTATTTTTTAAAAGTATTGATATTATGAAAATTCTAATACTTGGAAGTAATGGCTTTATAGGAAGCTCTTTAAAAAAATACTTTTTATGTAAACCTGATTTGTATGAAGTTTTATTTCCAAAAAGAGATGAGTTAAATCTTTTAAACTATTTTTGTTGTGAAGATTATTTAAAAAAAAATAAACCAGATATAATTATAAATTGTGCTGTTGAAGAAAAAAATATAGAAAATACTTTAAGAATTTTTTTTAATACACTTTCCTTTAAAGATTATTTTGGGAAAATGATATATTTAGGTTCAGGAGCAGAATATAATCCAAAAAAATATCTACCCCTTATGAAAGAGGATTATTCAAAAACAGACTGGCCAACTTTTGGCTATCCTTTTTCAAAATGGTTAATAGGAGATTATATAGAAAAACAAAACTCTCAAAAAGTAATCAATTTAAGGCTTTTCGGGGTATATGGAAATTTTGAAAATTTTAGAAGAAGATTTATTTCAAATAATATTTGTCGTTCAATATGCGGATTAAATCTTTCTTTAAATAAAGATATGAAATTAGATTACTTGCATATTGATGATTTTATAAAAATACTTGAGATTATAATCTCAAGAAATATTTTTAATCATAACACTTATAATATTTGTTCTGGAAAACCAAAATTTTTAAGTGAAATTGGTATGTGTCTTCAGAAGACAATGAAAATTAAAGATGAAATTAGAATTTTAGAACCTGGCTTAAAATTGGAATATTCTGGAAATCCTTCGAGAGCTATTAATGAATTTGGAGAGTTTTTTTCAAGAGATTTTGACAAAACTATACCAGAAATGATAATTTTTTTTCAAAAAATGTTTAAAAATGATAAAAAATTGAAAGAAAATTTTTTAATTTTAGAAAAATAAATTTTTTTTATAAAAATGGCAAAGTATATGCTTATCAAAATGATTATTGATAAGGAGCATCTTATGAAAGTAGTTATTTTAGCGGGTGGGCTGGGTACAAGAATTAGCGAAGAAACTGATATGAAACCCAAACCAATGATTGAAATTGGCGGGAAGCCAATATTATGGCATATCATGAAGATGTATTCTTATTATGGTTTAAACGATTTTATAATATGTTGTGGTTACAAGGGGTCTATTATAAAGGAATATTTTTCCAATTATTATCTTCACCAGTCTGATATAACCTTTAATATTCCAGAAAATAAAATGGAAGTTCATAGTGAAAAATCGGAGCCTTGGAAAGTTACTTTAGTAAATACTGGTGAAAGTTCTATGACTGGTGGAAGGTTATCACTTGTTTCAAAATACATAAGAAATGAAAATGCATTTTGTTTAACTTATGGTGATGGAGTAAGCGATATAAATATTGAAAAATTACTTAACTTTCATAAATGTCACAATAAATTAGCAACTGTTACTGCTGTATATCCTCCTGGAAGGTTTGGTTCATTAAATATTGAAGGAACAGATGTAATTTGTTTCGAAGAAAAGCCAAAAGGTGATGGTGATTTAGTAAATGGCGGGTTCTTTGTATTATCTCCAAAGGTATTGGATTTAATTTCAGATCCATCATGTATTTGGGAGAAAGAACCTCTTGAACATCTTGCTTTAAATAATGAACTTAA
>MDTG01406981.1_pt1 | contig 13204 bp, 11 predicted proteins | sample 811421 | NCBI WGS metagenome assembly MDTG01 (sample SAMN05326645, study PRJNA326480) | marine metagenome | isolation source: seawater | place: Pacific Ocean: South East | collected 2011
AATTGATAATCAATACATGGTTTTATTATTTTATTCCAATTTTTTACATTTATTCCTACAGCTGCCCACATGGGAAATTCAATTATAAAAGGTTTTCTCCACAATTTATTTTTCAATAATTTTGGTTGTCTTTTTGGCGCTAACCATCTTTTTTCTCTTTTGGATTCAGATAAATGAAGCATCCCTATCATTCCTAGGGGCTTTAATCCCAACTTAAATTTTAAATAGGAAAAACCAGTGTATTTACCATAATCCAAAACGTTAAAGCCTATTATTCCAAAATCATTTAAATCATTTTTAATAATTAAATTAGATAAGTTTTTAAAAAAAAGTTTAGATATTGGATAATTATCATGTTGAAAACAAAAACACCATTTACAATTGGGCCTGTTGTCTTTTATAAAGTCCATTAAGGTTTGGGTTGCCCATTGAACTCCTCTTTTTTTATTTTTCAAAAAAACTATATTGTTTTTTTTGCAAATTTTCTTTCCATATTCTAATTGTTCAGGAATAGATCCATCATCAATGTTTATGATTTCAAAACCATCTGTTTTAATATTATTTAAAACTTCTTTTTCAAACATTTCATAATTATTCCTAGATGATAAATAAATGATTAAATTATCTTTCATCATTATTCATTTTTTCAATTATATCTATAGTTTTTTTAATATCATTAATACCAAAACCATTACCATCTATAATATTTCTGTAGGATTTATTATGAAGTTCTGTAAAACCTTCAGAAAATTCTAATTCCTTTTCATCTACAGTTATCAACCTGTGGGGTTTCCATTCTTTGTGCGGCAAGTCTTCCTTATTTACACTAAGAAAAAAATCAATTTCAGCATTTTTAAGAATTAATTTTCCTTTAGCGCTATTAGAGGATTTATTAATTTCAAAATTTATTGGATCTCCAAAAATCCAAATTAGCATATCAAAAAAATGAACTCCTATGTTAAACAATACACCTCCAGATTTATCAAAATTACCTTTCCATGAAAAATCATACCATCTTCCTCTTGGTGTAATATAGTCCAGTTTTACTTTGTAAAATTTATCAGATTTTTCAATTTCTTTCTTTAATTTTTTTATGGTTGGATGAAGTCTTAGTTGTAAAATAGTATATATTTTTTTATTGTACTTTTTTTCTAGTTCTTCAAGCATTTCTAAATGATCGTACTTTATTACTAATGGTTTTTCACAAATTATATCTGAACCATTTCTGAGACCAAGTCTGATATGTGAGTCATGCAAATAATTTGGACTACATATACTAACAAAATCTATAGTCTTTCCAGAGAAAATTATTCTTGATAATTCTCTATCAAATCTTTCTATTTCCTTAAAATATTTTGCATTAGGAAAATATTTATCCATGTAACCTACATTATCATGTGGATCTGTAAATAAAAGTAGATTACCATTACATTTTTTTATTGCTTCAGTGTGTCGAGGAGCAATATATCCAGATGCTCCAATCAATGCAAAATTTTTATTCATTATTGTAGTCTTTTAACCATATTATTTTTTAACTCATAAATTTGACCGCTTTCTATACATTTAGCTATCCCTGAATTATCAAAATTCAATCTGTGTCCATATTCACTAACCCAACCGATTTGTTTTCCAGGATTTCCAACAAAAAGGGAGTATGGAGGAGTACTTTTGGTTAAAACAGTACCTGCACCAATAAGACTGAACATTCCAATTTCATTACCACACAATATGGTTGCATTAGCACCAATAGAAGCTCCTTTTCTTACTAATGTTTTAGAATAATTACCTCTTCGTATAACAGATGATCTTGGGTTAATTATATTTGTAAATACCATTGAAGGGCCTAAAAAAACATCATCATCACAAATAACCCCAGTATATACCGAAACATTATTTTGAATTTTTACATTATTACCTAGTACTACATCGGGTGATATAACAACGTTTTGACCAATATTACAATTATTTCCAATTTTAGAATTTTTCATAATGTGAGAAAAATGCCAAATTTTAGTTCCATTACCAATTACGGAACTAGGATCAATAATAGATGTCTCGTGTGAAAAAAAATTATTCATTTTAAAATTACTATAACCTCGAATTAACAATATTCCTATCCAATATACCTTTAACATCAAAAACAACTGATTTAGAAGATGATTTTAAATCATTAATATCAATTTTTTTAAAATTGCTATGACCAACAGCTAATATTATTGCATCGTATTTTTTTATTTGATTTTTATTTATCAAATCAATAGAATACAAATTTTTTACTTCTTTTTTATTAACATAAGGATCATATATTTCTACAATTGCACCAAAATCTCTAAGTTCATTATGAACATCAATTATTTTTGTGTTTCTAAAATCTGGACAATCTTCTTTAAAACTAAATCCTAAAATTAAAATTTTAGACTTTTTAATAATAATTTGATTTGATATCATTAGTTTCATTACTTTATTAGCAATAAATAAACTCATATTATCATTAACTTTTCTGCCACTTAAAATAACATCTGGGTTATATCCTAAACTTTGTGCTTTGTGAGCTAAATAGTAAGGATCAACACCTATACAGTGCCCTCCTACAAGACCTGGCTTATATTTTAAAAAATTCCACTTTGTGCCAGCTGCATCCAATACATCTTGAGTGTCAATCCCAATTCGATCAAAAATTAATGCAAGTTCATTAACAAAGGAAATATTTACATCTCTTTGGGCATTTTCAATAGCTTTACTAGCCTCAGCAACCTTAATAGATTTTGCTTTGAATGTACCAGCAGTAATTATACTTTTATAGAGATTATCAACTTCATTAGCAGTTTTGTGATTTGAACCCGATGTTACTTTAACTATCTTAGTTAATGTATTAATTTTGTCACCGGGGTTTATTCTCTCGGGCGAATAACCGCAATAAAAGTCTTTATTAAATTCTAATCCGCTATTCTTTTCAAGAATTGGAACACAGTCTTCTTCAGTACATCCAGGATAAACTGTACTTTCATATATAACAATATCATTTTTTTTTAAAATCTTCCCAACCATCTCAGACGCATTCAATAAGGGTTTTAAGTCTGGATTTTTAAATTTATCAATTGGGGTCGGAACTGTTATAATATAAATGTTACACTTTTTTATTTCATCAATTATTGAATGAAAACTTAAAAATGTTGAGGATTTAATATCTTTTTCATTAGACTCTAATGTAAGATCGATTCCTCTTTTTAATTGATTAACTCTTTCAACGTTAATATCATATCCAAATGTATTATATTTTTTTCCAAATTCAACTGCTAATGGAAGTCCAACATAACCAAGTCCTATAATAGCTATATTATAATTCATAATATTCTTTATACCATTTTACAAATTTTTTTACACCAGATTTTATATTTATTTTGGGATTATAACCTGTGTATTTTTTTAGTTTTTTGATAGAAGCCCAAGTTTTATAAACATCACCTTTTTGCATTGGTCTCATTATTTTTTTTGCATTAATTTCTAGTTCTTCCTCAAGGCATCTTATAAAATCCAATAGTTTAACAGGCTGACTGCAACCAATGTTAAAAATATCATTTTGTTTATCAATTTTATTAATTAATAAATTAGTTGTTCCTTCAATAATATCATCTATATATGTAAAATCTCTTGATAAATTCCCTTCATTAAATACATTTATGTTTTTATTATTCAGTATAGAATCAGCAAATAACATTGGAGCCATATCAGGTCTTCCCCATGGACCATATACTGTAAAAAATCTAAGTCCTAAAGTTTGAATATTGTAAAGATGAGAATATGTAAACGCCATTAATTCATTTGATTTTTTTGTGGCCGCATATAAACTTATTGGATTATCTGTGTTATTTTCTTCAATAAATGGAATTTCATCAGTAATGCCATAAACACTAGAACTACTTGCATAAACCAATTTTTTTACATTGTACTTTCTACAACATTCTAAAATGTTCAAAAAACCTACAATATTAGTATCTACATATACATCAGGGTTTTCAATTGAATATCTAACCCCAGCTTGAGCAGCAAGATTACAAATAAGGTCAAAATTGAATTTTTTAAATAAGACTGGAAGTTCATTTCTATCCTCTAAATTCATGTTTATGAATTTAAATTTATCTCCATGATTATCACTCACAAACAATTTATTTTTTATTGAAGCTTTTTCCTCCAATATTCCTAGTTTAGATAATCTTGCATATTTAAGATTAATATCATAATATTCATTTATATTATCTAATCCAATGACTTGATAACCTAAGTTTATTAATTTTTTACATAAGTGAAAACCAATAAAACCAGCTGAACCAGTTACTAAAACAGATTTCATTTATAATTTAAATATTTCCTTAATCTTGTCAACATAATCTAACTTTTCCCAAGTAAATAAATCCACTAATAAAGTTTTAGATTCACCGTTAGGTAATGTAAAAGTTTTAGATACCATTTCATTTTTTCTTCCCATGTGTCCATACGAAGCTGTTTCACTGTAAATAGGTGATCTTAATTTTAATCTCTTTTCAATGAAATATGGTCTCATATCAAAAATTTTTTCAACTTTTAAAGCGATTTGACTATCTGAGATATTTAATTTGGAAGTACCGTATGTATTAATGTAAATACCCATTGGTTTAGCAACTCCAATAGCATAACTCACTTGTACCAAGCATTCATCACATAATCCAGAGGCAACTAAATTTTTTGCTATATGTCTTGTAGCATATGCTGCACTTCTATCAACTTTACTTGGGTCTTTCCCAGAAAAAGCACCTCCACCATGAGCTCCTTTACCACCATAAGTATCAACAATAATTTTTCTACCTGTTAAACCTGTATCTCCATGTGGTCCACCAATTACAAACTTTCCTGTTGGATTAATATGATATTCTATTTTATCATTAAAAAATCGGTTAAAACTAGGATACTTTTTTAAAACTCTAGGAATTAAAATTGATACCATATCAGATTTAATTTTATCTAACATATTTTTTTCTGTATCAAAATCATCATGTTGAGTTGAAATAACTATAGTTGTTATTTTTTCAGGAATATTATCTTCAGAATATTGGAGGGTAACTTGAGATTTTGAGTCAGGCCTCAAATAAGTGATTTCATCATTTTCTTTTCTCAATTGAGCTAATTCTTGAAGAATTTTATGAGACAAAGATAGAGTCAACGGAATATAATCTTCTGTTTCGTTACAGGCATATCCATACATCATTCCTTGGTCACCAGCACCTTGCTCTTCAATATTTACTTTTTCAACACCCTGATTGATATCGGAGGACTGCTCATGGATTAATGAGAGAATACTGCAAGAATTGGCATCAAACATATATTCACTTTTATTATATCCTATTTTAGTGATAACTTCTCTGGTAATAGACTGAAAATCAAGATTCGTATTAGATTTAACTTCTCCAGCTAAAACAACTTGTCCAGTGGTTACCAATGTTTCACAAGCAACTTTAGAATTTTCATCAAAAGCTAGAAAATTATCAATTACAGCATCGCTTATTTGGTCTGCAATTTTATCAGGATGACCCTCACTAACTGATTCAGAAGTATAATAATAACTCATAATTAATATCTATAATATTCTGGTTTATATGGCCCTTCTACATTAACTCCTATGTAATCAGCTTGTTCTTTATTTAATTCTTCTAATTCAACTCCCAATCTATTTAAGTGAAGTTTAGCAACTTTTTCATCAAGATGCTTTGGCAACATATAAACTTGGTTTTTATACTTCAGACTATTTTTCCATAATTCAATTTGAGCTAAGGTTTGATTTGTAAATGAATTACTCATAACAAAACTGGGGTGTCCTGTAGCACATCCTAGATTGACCAATCTTCCCTCAGCTAAAACTATAATATCAGTTCCTTCAATATTATATAGATCAACTTGTGGTTTAATTTCATTTTTTGTATGACCATAATTATTATTTAACCATTCCATATCAATTTCATTATCAAAATGTCCAATGTTACAAACTATAGTTTTATCTTTCATTAACCTAAAATGTTCCTCTTTCAATATATCTTTATTCCCCGTCGCTGTAACAACTATATCTGCATTTCCAATAACAGTCTTCATTCGTTTTACTTCAAATCCATCCATTGAAGCTTGTAATGCACAAATAGGATCAATTTCAACAACAGTGACTATAGCACCAGCTCCACTAAAAGAAGCAACAGTTCCTTTACCTACATCACCATAGCCTGCAACTACAACTCTTTTTCCAGCCATCATTATATCAGTAGCTCTTCGAACTGCATCAACTGCACTTTCTTGACATCCATATTTATTATCAAATTTAGATTTAGTAACAGAATCATTTACATTGATTGCAGGTAATGGAAGAGTCCCATTCTTAACTCTTTCATATAATCTATGAACTCCAGTAGTAGTTTCTTCAGATAAACCTTTAATTTCATCTACCAAATCAGGGTAATTATCTAATACTAGATTTGTTAAATCACCACCATCATCTAAAATCATATTTAGTGGTTTTCTTTTTTCTCCAAAGTATAATGTTTGTTCTATACACCAGTTAAACTCTTCTTCATTCATCCCTTTCCAAGCATAAACTTGAATCCCTTTTGCTGCAATTGCAGCAGCAGCATGATCTTGAGTTGAGAAAATATTACATGAGCTCCATGTTACTTCAGCTCCTAATTCAACTAATGTTTCAATTAAAACAGCTGTTTGAATAGTCATATGTAAACAACCTGCTATTCTTGCACCTTTGAGGGGCTTAATTTTTCCATATTCATCTCTCAATGCAATCAGACCAGGCATTTCAGCTTCGGCAAGATTAATTTCTTTTCTTCCCCAGTCAGCAAGATTTATATCTTTAACCTTAAATGGTAAGTATTTACTCATAATTATTTGTATTTATTTTTTTCCAATTTCATAACAATTAAACCCTATTTTTTCTAACATATTTTTATTAAGAATTTTTCTTCCATCAAAAATAAAAGATGGTTTTTCCATAACATCGAATAACTTTTTAAAATTTAAATTCTTAAAAATATCCCATTCAGTTAAAATAGCGATCGCATGGGTGTTTTTTACTGTATCCTCAGGATTATCAAAAAAATGAATATTTTTCAATTTTTTATTAATTTCTTCAATTGAATATTTTTTTGATTCCCAAAGGCTTATTAAATCTGAGTTTACTTTACTTTCTGAAACTTTAGGGTCAAAAATTGTGATAATTGCTCCTTCATTAATTAACTCATCACAAACGTAAATTGAAGCAGATTCTCTACTATCATTAGTATTTTTTTTGAATGCCCATCCAAATAATGCTATTCTCTTTTGATTAACTGTTTTGAACAGTGAGTTTATAATTTTTTTTGTAAATCTTGATTTTTGATAATTATTAATTTCTATTACTGAATTCCAGTATGATGCAACTTCTTTTAGGCCATAGTGCTCACATAGATATACTAAATTTAAAATATCTTTTTGAAAACAACTTCCGCCAAAACCAACAGATGCATTCAAAAACTTTGAGCCAATTCTCGAATCTGCACCAACAGCTCTAGAAACTTCCTGAACATCAGCACCAGTAACTTCACATAGTGCTGAAATACTATTAATTGAGCTAATTCTTTGTGCTAAAAAAGCATTGGAAACAAGCTTTGATAGTTCAGATGACCATAAATTTGTAGTAACGATTCTGTCTTCGGTTATCCAGTTTAAATAAATATCAACTAATGATTTTATAGCAATTTTACCATTTTTAGTATCGTCACCGCCTATCAAAACTCTATCTGATTTTGATAAATCTTCAATTGCAGTTCCTTCAGCTAAGAACTCTGGATTGGATAAAACCTCAAAATTAACTCCATTTTTATTTGATGAAAGAATAGTTTTAATAGTTTCAGCAGTTTTAACTGGAAGGGTACTTTTTTCAACTACAATTTTATCACTTTTAGATACTTCAGCTATTTGACGAGCACATCTTTCAACATACGTCAAATCAGCAGCCATACCTTTCCCTTCACCATATGTTTTAGTTGGTGTGTTAACTGCCATGAAAATCATTTCCGACTCAATAATAGCTTTATCAATATCAGTTGAAAAAAATAAATTTCTTCCTCTACATTCTTTTACTATTTCAGATAAACCAGGTTCGTAAATGGGTAATTTAGAAAAATCCTCATGATTCCAAGAAAGAATTTTTTCATGATTTAAGTCTACGACAGTAACTTTAAGATGAGGACATTGCTGAGCAATTACAGCCATTGTTGGACCACCAACGTAACCAGCACCTATACAGCAAATTTTAGATATTTTCATAGCTTCGCTCTAACGATTACATTCGTTAAAAATTTTTACATTTTTTAATTTAAAAGTTAAGATTCAAAAATTATTAATGAAGGTTGATTAATCATTTCTTTTGAAATAAAAAAATTAACCTTTCTATTAATTTTCTTTTGAATCTTTGGTGAAATTTCATCTAAATATTTTCGATTGATATTTTCACCTATAATTAAAACTTCAATTACTCCACTGTCAATTCCTTTTGCATAATCGCCAAGTAGAACAATTTTTTCAACATTTCCTATGTTAATAAATACTGTTTCTAAAATCTCTTCTATTCCAAGATGCTTATGAACAATTTTCTGCAAAACCATAAAAAGTGGGTGAGAAACATTTGCTTTATAAATAATCTTATTATTTAAATTTTCTCTTATTAAATATCCAGCTGAAGATAAATTATTAAGTTCTTTCCTAACAGAGTTAGTTGATTCTCCAAATTCATTTGCAAGACTATTTAAATAACCCTTGTTTGTGATATTAACAAAAAACTTAACAATAAGTCTTAGTCTAGTTTTAGATTTAATTAAAGATTCTAACATACTTTAAGTAACAAAAGTACTTGAAATTATTTAAATAAAAAAACTTACTTTTACTTTTTATAGATTTGAAAAAAACTGTTTTAATAACTGGTGCTGCTGGATTTATAGGATCACATTTATGCGATTATTTTGTTAAAAGAAATTATTTTGTAATAGCAATAGATAATCTTCTGACCGGCTGCTTAGAAAATTTAATACACTTACAAAAAAATCCTAATTTTAAATTTTTTCAAATTGATGTTACTTCATCTTTTGAAATAGAACAAAAGATTGATTATATATTACACTTTGCTTCACCTGCAAGTCCTATCGATTATCTTAAGATGCCTATCGAAACAATGAGAGTTGGTTCCGTAGGCACTGAGAATATTTTAAAAATTGCATTAAAAAATAATTGTACAATTTTAGTTGCTTCTACATCAGAAATCTATGGTGATCCTTTAGAGCATCCTCAAAATGAAAACTATTATGGAAATGTAAACCCAATAGGTCCGAGAGGTGTTTATGATGAAGCTAAAAGATTTCTAGAAGCTATAACTATGGGTTACCATACTTTTCATGGATTAGATATTAGAATTGCGAGAATTTTTAACACATATGGTAAAAGAATGAGACATGACGACGGAAGAGCTATACCAACTTTTATAAATCAAGCTATAAAACAAAAGAATTTCACAGTTTATGGTGATGGTTCCCAGACAAGATCATTTTGTTATATTGACGATACTGTTGAAGGCATTTATAAATTGTTAAAATCAAACTATACAAAACCTATAAACATCGGAAATCCAGTTGAGCACTCTATAACAAGCTTAGTTAATATAATTAAGAAAATAATTCCATCCAATAGTAAAATTACTTTCAAAAATCTACCAGAGAATGATCCAAAAGTTAGAAAACCTGATATCAACCTAGCAAGAAAAATTTTAAATTGGGAACCTAAAACCAGCTTAGAAGAAGGATTAAGATTAACCATATTTAATTAAAGTAAATTGTGTTAATTTTGCATTATGAGAATTAAAATCTTAATTATTATTCTTTTCATTAATTCTTGCTCATATCCAGAAATTATTAGAGATGAACTTTTTTATGATAACGATTTTGAAACCAACAGCTTATTAAATATTGATGGAGGAGGATTTAAAAAATTTAACAATAGTACTGTTCTTGGTGATTTCAATAATGATGGATTTACAATTCACTTAGATAATGTAGGTGACCATGAATATATTTTTGTTTCATTTGATTTATATATCCATGGAACTTGGGATGGTAATTTTAATGGATTTTCAGATAATGATAAAGCAGATAAATGGTCAATTGAGTTAAAACCTGACATGGATTTATATAAAAATCCTTCTTCAGAAATTTTTACAACTACATTTTCAAACAGCTCCTGTTGGCCTAATTATTGTTTAAGACAGTCTTATCCCCAAGAATATCCCGCTGAAAATAATCCAAAAAAAGGATCATTTATTACAGATATAGGTGATAAGTTATGTAGTGAAAGTTTTTTTGGTGGGCCATCAACACTTTATAAAATTGAAAAAGGTTTCCAAAGTCGTGGTGACGCTATAGTTTTAAGATTTTATGATGAACTTTATCAACCAAATGCTATTGATAAATATGGAAATCCTCAAGAAAAATGTGATGAAAGTTGGTCAATTGATAATATTAAAATAAGAGTGATTTCCTATAAATAATGAGAATACACATACTATGTACAATATTGTTTACATTTTTGATTTCTAATTCTCAAACTATCAATCTTAATGAAAGTCACATAATAGATTACTTAAGAACATCTCAGTTAATTGGAAAATTAGATTCAGATTTTTCTTTTTCAGTTAGACCACTTTCTATTGATTCTAATAATTTAAATATTGATAAATCAATATTTGACTCGGAAAAATATGCTCCAACTATTTTAAGTTTTTTTAATAGCAATGGTGTTCTTAAATTATTGCCGATTGACTATAATATTGAATACACAAGTCACCATCCCTACAATAGAAATAATGGTAGTATGATACCCAATAGAGGATATCAACATATATTTAGCGCTGGAATATATTCAAGAATTGGACCACTATCTATTCAGTTTAAGCCGGAACATTTATTTGCAGAAAATAAAGATTTTGAAGGTTTTGGAGAAGGTCCAAATGGTCATTACCCAGAAATATGGGCAAAAAGATATTATTTATGGAACCACTCTGATCTTCCAGAGAGGTTTGGTGAAAATAAACATAATAAAAATTTAATAGGACAGTCAAGTATTAGATTAAATTATAAAAATCTAAGTTTAGGAGTTTCAAATGAAAATATATGGTGGGGTCCATCAATCAGGAATAGCATCATGATGAGCAACCACGCTAGAGGATTCAAACACATTACATTTAATAGTATAAGACCACTAAAGACTAAAATTGGAAATTTTGAATGGCAATTAATAACAGGAAAACTTGAAGTCTCAGGACATAAGCCACCAAATACTGATTTTATTTATGCAGGTACTAAAATTTATGTACCAAAATCTAATCAAATTGATGATACTTCTGACTGGAGATACTTACAGGCTTATACAATAAGCTACTCTCCAAAATGGATTCCAGATTTATCAATAGGATTTACAAGATGGGTTCAAATGTATTCTGCTTTATTAGAAGGTAAATATTGGTGGATGAAGGGTAAGCCAACATGGTTTCCGGTTTTTAAAAATATGTTTAGAAAAAATGATGATTTTGTAGATTATGAATTACAAACAGACCAAGCTGCAGGAATATTTCTTAGATGGCTTTGGAAGGAGTCAAAATCAGAAATATATTTTGAATATAATCATAATGATTCTAAACATAATTTAAGAGATTTATTTTTGGATTCCGACCACACTAGAGCGGTTACAGTAGGGTTACAAAAAGTTTTTAAAATAAGTAAAAATGACTTTCTCTTTTCTTGGGAATGGACTCAAATGGAACAAACTGCGGGCAGGTTACTAAGAGATGGTGGATCATGGTATCAACATACATATGTACTTCACGGATATACTAATCACGGGGAAGTTTTAGGTGCTGGGATTGGACCTGGAAGCAACTCTCAATATATTTCTATTAATAGAATTAAAAAAGAAGAAAAAATAGGTTTATCATTTGAAATTATTGATCAAGATAATGACTTTTACCATGAAGCATTTGCCTCAGCTAAAGATTATAGAAGATATTGGAAAGATTTTAATTTACACCTTAATTTCTCTAAAAAATATAAAAATCTATGGCTGTCCTCTAATCTCATATATTCTAGAAGTTTGAATTATCAGTGGGATTTAGATGATACGGCGACTGAATACTATCATCCAGGCAATGATGTTAATAATTTTCACATGACCCTAAAATTAGTCTACTTATTTCCTTTTGCTAACTAAAGAGTTGAAAAGCTCAACATACTCACTGGTAACAAAATCCCAATTGTATTTTTTAGTGATTCCATTTACAGATTCCTGTCTTAGCTTATCCATTAAAATATTTTCTTTTTCGCAATAATCAATCTGGTTAATTACAGATACAAGTTCTTTTTTGAAAAATAAACCAAACTTACCATTCTGAAGCATTTCTTGATTAAATACTGTATCCAAAGCTAAAATAGCAGAGCCATATGCCATGGCCTTAATCATAGTTGGATTCGTTCCTCCAAACTCATGGCCATGAACATAAACATAACAGTTGTGGTATAATTCAGCTAGTATATTTTGATCCTTCACACAGCCTGTAAAAACAAGTCTTTTGTCTACCACATTTTTCAGATTAGAAGCATAAGCATCTTTATAAGGGACATCACCTACAATAACTAGTTTCTTTTTTGAACTAGAGTTTAAAAATCCTTTAATAATTAAATCAGCGTTGTTATCTGGTATTAACCTTCCAATTACTAAGTAATAATCCCTTTGTTTTAAATTCCATTTGTTTATTAAATCAGGGGATTCTGATTTTCTAATATTAGCTCCATAAGCAATAACCTTAGAATCTATTTTAAAAAGATTCAAATAAACCTTTCTCATTTCATCGGAATCATTAATAATCTGATCATAAAAAAGAGTAGCCATTTTAGAAGCCCATTTAAAATAAATTGATCCCATTCCTTTCCATTTTGGTCTAAGCCATTCCAAACCATCAACATTAATTGAAGTTGGCTTTCGAAATAATTTAGTTAAAAGTCCAAAAGGACCATTAGCCGAGTTGACAACTAATACCACATCCGTATTTGAAAAACAGGCATGGATAAAGGAAAAAAAGGAATTAAACAATTGTGAAAAA